>OHEP01000609.1_pt1 | contig 23239 bp, 30 predicted proteins | sample 1567271 | NCBI WGS metagenome assembly OHEP01 (sample SAMEA3879577, study PRJEB24766) | human gut metagenome | biome: human-associated habitat; feature: feces | place: USA | collected 1985/1987
AAGCCAACGAGACTGGCAGCGTATATCTGGAGGACATTCAAGATCTGCAAAAGCGATTCGATCTCATATGGGAAGAACTAAAGGGAATCCACATGCGGCTTGCCAGCATTGAGTAGCCTTCTCAGCGGCATCCTTGCGCAAATCCACATGATCGCCTACAATATTGGTGAAAGGAGGGCATCGCCTATGCTCGCTCTGATAAAACTCCCCTTCAAACTGCTGTCCCTGCCTCTGATGATTGTTTGTGCCGGTCTTTCCCTCCTGGCAAAGCTGTGCAGCAATCTCTCCGGGTATATTCTCAGTCCGCTGATCCTGTTCATTTTCGGATGCCGGGTCTATACGGCGATCTCGCAGCAATGGAATCAGGTGCTGCTGTTGGGAATGATCGAATTGCTCTTCATTTCGGCGTTGTTTGGCTCCGTTCTGATCGAAACCATATTTGACTGGTTCTACGCAATTCTCAAAGGGTTCGTACAGTCGTGACAGCATAACTTGGCCACCTTGCAGCAATGCAGGGTGGCCCTCTTTTTTACAATACCATAGGAGGTAACATATGGCAGCTACGCGGCTGATTGCGCTGCATATCAACAAAGGAAAAACCGTGGCACAGTGCCTGCGGGAGCGGACAGACTATGCACAGAACCCGGAGAAAACTGCCAAAGGTGACTTGGTTACCGGTTATCAGTGCGACCCGATGACGGTGGATGAAGAATTTCTGCTTTCCAAGCGGCAGTATCAGCACATCACAGGAAAACACCAGAAGCACGAGGTTATCGCCTACCAGATTCGCCAGTCATTCAAGCCGGGAGAGATTACTCCCGAAGAAGCAAATCAGGTTGGGTATGAACTGGCAGAACGCTTTACCAAAGGAAAGCATGCGTTCATTGTGGCAACCCACACCGACCGAGCCCATATACACAACCACATAATCTTCAACTCCACCACGCTGGACTGCGCCCAAAAATTCAAGGATTTCTATTATTCCGGACTGGCCATTCAAAGATTGAGTGACCTGATTTGTCTGGAACATGGTCTGTCCATCATTGAAAAGGTGCCCTATTCTCAGCGGCGAAAGAGAACAATCTATGAGAAGCGCACTACCTACCGAGACCAGATTCGCCAGGATATTGACACCATCATGAAAAAGCCTCCCACCGACTTTGATGCCTTTCTGCGTAAGCTGGAAGAAATGGGCTATGAAGTCAAGAGGGGCAAGTATGCTTCGGTCAAAGGAAAAGACCAGCAGCGTTTTGTTCGGTTCCATTCTCTGGGCGAAGGGTATTCCGAAGAAGATATTCAGGCTGTCATTGCGGGCGAGAAAAAGCATCGTGCCAGAATCAAATCTCCCCTGGCAAAAGAGGAACGGGCATTCAATCTTCTGCTTGTCATTGATGATAAGATTCGGGCAAAAGGACCCGGCTGTCAGCAGTGGGCTACAAACTACAATCTGAAACAGATGGCGAAGACCCGAATTTTCCTCAAAGAGCACAATATTAACTCCATGGATGAGCTGCGTGAGAAAGCAAACTCCACTTCCGCAGACTTCGACCGGATTGACAAAGAGCTGAAATCCGCCGAACAACGGCTGGTAGAAATCGCCGCTTTGAAGAAGCACATCATCAACTATGCCAAAACCCGCGAGGCCTACGTCCAGTACCGAAAGGCTGGCTACAGCAAAGCGTTCTTTGAAGCCCACCGGGAGGAAATCACCCTCCATAAAGCGGCAAAGGATGCCTTCCAGAAAATGGGCGTATCCAAGCTGCCAAAGGTCAAGGAATTGTCGGAGGAGTATGCCACTGTTCTGGAGCAGAAAAAGAGCCTGTACGCGCAGTACAGGCTCGCTAGAGAAGAAATGCGGGAGTATCAGAAGGCACTCCACAATACGGAGGTGTTCTTTGATATGGATAGAAACAGTGAGATTTATTACCATCTAAAAGAAGAGTTCACAAAGGCACAGACACAAAAATGAGTTATTATGCAGTACTCAAAGGCAGTGAAAGGAATAGATTTGTTCGATGTAATATGATATAATCAATTTGATTCAACAAATTTCGGTAGTTCACTTTTTTATGAGTAATCTGATGAAGCAGGGAGTGTATCAATATGTACTTCATGGAAAAACACTTATTGTTGTATATAAAGACGAGTTGATTGTTAACCAACTGAAGAAATTGATTGAGACCATAGTTGCTTTACGCACGCAAAGTGGACAGGAAGTGATTGGTGAAGTAATGGCTGTAAGCTATATGAAATTTTGAAACTGTTGATTAATAGAGATATGAAGAAAAAAGGATGTGGCGGAGAAAGCGAAAATCAGGAATTAAACAATCAACAAAATGAATAAGGGTGACAATGTGACAACGGATACGCTTGCGAAAATTTGTAGCGAACTAAATTGTTCCTTTGATAATATTCTGGAAGTCCTACCAGAAGAAGATCCATAAAGCTCGAAGTCCGTTCTATTGGACACTATTTTTGATATGGTTGACTACAGAAGAATATCGAAACCAATTCGATTTACACAGGAGGTTACTCTAATGAAAAAACTGATTATTGTCTGCGAAGAAAAGTGCAGAACTTACGGAGATTACCTCGCCCAGCTCATCAGCTTGGACGATGATACCGAAGAAACTACTGTTGGTACAAAAGATGGCGAAGTTGCCGCCCAGGTATGGACGGAAAAAGATTACAACAACAATGCCGCCCAGATGTCCTCTAATCAGTATGTCCTGTTTGTGGGCAATAGTAAACTGATTAAAGAAAAAAGCTCTCACATGAAAGCTGAGTTCAGTGAGTATGGCATGAAATACGGATGGTTGGGCAAGCAAGCTGTCCTCTGTGTCGAAAAGGTTGTGCCTTTGAAGCAGTATGATGTATTTCTTGAATTTGCTCTGAAATACCAAGAAAACATCACCGCTCTTGTAACTAAAGAAAAGAACGCAGGCAAAGCCGCCTTGCATGCTGCGCTCGCAGCAGGTGCTTTGGCATGGTTTGCGCCCATTGTAGCTGCACCTATTGCCACTTGGAACGTTATAGGCATCAGCAAGCGGAACAAAAAGATTGAGGAACAGCAGTACAACTGTTGTACCATGAAGTTTTATTTGGACGGACTCAGCAAGTTCTTGGGAATGTAATATAGGAGCGTGATTATCTATGGCAGGGTTTGAAGAAGGAGTTAAGTTTTTCACAGAAAACACTTCTGCATATACCGGTGCCATGCTTTCCGATGATTATATTGCTACCGTAAATGAGGAGATAGACAAATTACTGAAGGACCTGAACTCTCTGGAGGGGTTCAAAACAGCATCTAAAGTCTTAAAGGGCGATGCCGCTGAGTTTTGGCATGCTGGCACTTTCAATATAGATGCCGCTTTGAAGGATTCTCAACACAGAGCCTTTGTGGATCGAAGCCATGATTTTGCGTCAACGGATATTTCAACAAACTTTGGCGACCGATACGGTTTGAAGTATTACATCGATGCACGAGCAAGCGCAAAGGCCCAGTCCGTAAGTATTTTCCAAAGGTACAAAGAATACCAAGGCAAAGGTGGCTCAGATAGCTTAGAAAAGTTTTTGAACGACCGAGGTTATTCTTCGGAAGCAGACACAATACTTTCTGATCCGATTTATGCGGGACAAATCCGCATTATTCCACGGGATCAGTTAGAAGATGCAGTTGCATGGCTTGAAAGAATGATTAAGACAGAAGCAGCCAGACGGCCGGAGCAGGTTCACCGGTACGAAGAAACACTGGCACTTCTGAGCGATAGATTGAAAAACAACAACGGAATTGAGTCTATCCCGTTAAGTCGAGAAGAAGCTGAACAGTTAGCTACCCTTGCAAAGCGTGGTGGAATTACGGCAGATGAGCTCGGATTGACTACTGAGACTCTTATGAAGTATGAGTATGTTCTTCAACAGGCATTTAAGGCGGGCTTGACGGCTGCAACAATAACGCTTGTTCTCAAAGTCGCTCCTGAGGTTTACAAAGCAATCAGCTACTTGATTGAAAACGGCGAGATTGATAAAGAGCAGTTCAAGCGAATCGGATTTGCGGCCGTTACCGGTTCTGCAGAGGGATTTGTTCGTGGTAGCGTTTCTGCGGCATTGACCACTTGTTGTAAGGCGGGTTTAATGGGTGAGTTTTTGAAATCCGTTGATCCAACCATTATCGGTGCGGTGACAGTTCTGACAATGAATGTACTGAAAAATGCAGGCGAAGTCGCATTAGGGCGTAAAACCCGTAATGAGCTTACCGGTGAACTGGTGAAAGATATGTATATATCCGCCTGTTCCCTTATTGTGGGTGGCATAGGACAAGCAATGATCGAAGTTCCGGTGGTAGGCTATATGCTTGGCAGTTTCCTTGGTTCACTCATTGGTACTTTTACATATAATGCAGGCTATAAAGCCGCATTGTCGTTTTGTGTTGATTCTGGTTTTACAATGTTCGGATTAGTTGAGCAAAATTATGAACTCCCGAAAGAACTACTCAATGAGATCGGCGTGGATGTGTTTGATTATGAAACCTTTGAGTTCGACACTTTTGAAGCAGACACATTCAATATTGAGACCTTTGATTTTGACAGTTTTGCCCCCGACACTTTAGGAATTACCTTCTTGCGCCGTGGTGTGATTGGTGTAAATAAGGTCGGATATATGCTCGCTTAGAAACATTCGCAAAATTTACAACGCCTGTTATAAGGAGGTTTTGCGAAAACAAAATGGAGCATAGGAGGAAAAGAGATATGAGCACGAAAGATTCAATACCTACAGGTATTAAGCGTACTGTTGCCATAATATTGGCAACAATTTTGGTGTTCAGCACTTTCTCGCTTACGGCATTTGCAGCACCGGCTAAAACAGAAGTACCTGGACAAGTCTATGAATTTGGCAAGGACAGTCATTATGAGTTTTCCGACAGTAAAGATTCAATTTCTTCAGAGAACGCCGATACATACGGTACATTCTCTATCAGTGGAGGAGTATCTGATGTGACAACAAAGAACGGTGTTCCGGCGTATAAAGTTACTGAGGGGAATTTGAAGTTCTTCTATAACTATGGAGATACACTTCTCAATGCTGACGAGGATTCCTGGCATCTGATTGAGGACAAGAGCAAAAGACTCGATGATCTGAAGTTGAACGAAAGCATTCTCAAGGGTGTTATCATTCTACAGACTTCGACAGATAGATTAAACTGGGTCGATGTGGTCAACATGACTGATGCGTTTAACAAGGCCCCGATCAGGACAGAATCTATCTACGAAACTAAGGATGTTCAGCTAATCAATGGTTGCTACTACAGATTAGTTGTAGCCTACGAACTGCGTATCAGAACTGAGGATAGAAATATCCTGTTTATCAATACGGATAAGTTCGATTATAAAAAGTGCGCCGAAGTATATGAGTTCTACGCTTATACTGATACTAGTAGCTCAAATACTGGAACAACTAATGAAACCTACAATCTTGGTTCTAAGGTTCGAGTAGCTGATTTTGACAGCTATTTTGGTGAAGAATCTATTACAAAGGATGATGCACACTATGGTTGGGATCTCGGTAATTTCTTTGTGAGTGGATATACCGATGAAGTCAAAGGTCCTGACGGAAATATGGTGTTTCTGAAAAATGTTGGTGACAAAGTGACACTTTGGTTCCGCCTGAATCAGGACATCAATAAACTGAATGGAAACGAAAAACTTTCCATTACTGCCGACGGGACTGGAAGCGACCAGTATTTTGAAACACCTACCATGGATTTCGGTCGTGGTACATTGATTATCCGTTATACAGATCACAATAATGTAAAGGCAGAGCCTACCATCTACACGAACTATCTGGAAGCAAACACTTCTGTTGGTGCGGATACGAAAGTTCAGCTTTTTGAAGAAGGCGACTACGAGGTGGCTCTGGATTATCAGATTACCAATGACCAGTTAATTGATAAAACCAGTCATTACAGAATCTTCTTCAAGTTCTCCATCCGAAACGGAAATTGTATGGTATATCCTTTCGATGTAGCAACTGGAAGTGAGTTGACGAACAGCTCCATGACGGAAAATGGTTTTCGTTTGGATCTGGCGAAGTCACGCTATCTGAAGGTTAATCTGAAAAAGGAGATGCTGACAGAAAGTTCCGATGGTCTCGTAGAAGATACCCGTTTTAACGGGCCTGCACGAGATGGTGCGGAATATACCAATGAGGGCATCTACACAATTACCGTTACAAACGAATATACCGGTCAGTTTACAGTTAAGAAGATTTATGTGGGTACAAACAATGTGCTGAGAGCGCACATGGCGACGGGGCTTTCTATTCCTGAAATCAATAATTTGGTAGATCAGGGGGCTACTATCGCTGACGATGGTACTATCCAGTTGGCAACTACCGTTCAGACCACGCCAGAACCTGATGAGACTGAGGGCGAAAAAGAGCCTACGACTACACCTGGAATTTCGACCGAAGATGCGGCTATTCCTCCTGAAGAAGAACCAGGTCGTGGACTCCCGATTCCTGTATTAATCGTCATCGGCGCATGTATTCTATGTGCTGTTTTGTTGCCTGCATTGAAAAAAAGACAGGCAAAGGTAACTCCGGTTGATAACCAAAAGGACCAAGGAGGTGATGAGGAATGAAACGTACAATTTCTCTTCTCCTTGCGGTAATAATGGTTCTTACTGGTTGCTCACAGCCTCAGACACAAAATCCATCTACGGAACCAACGACTGATTCTGTAGCTGATATTGTTTCCGTTCCGACGGAATGGATTGAAGTTCAGCCTGAATTTAATTCTCTGAGTGATGAAAACCTGCTTCTTCAGGTGGAAAACCTCGTGTATAGAGAAACTGTACAGGCTCTGAACAGCGAAGAATATGTTGTAGAAAATGTTAGTGCAGTTTATATCTCGAAAGAATACCTTGATGAAGTTGCGTTCAATTCTCAGTCGAATGTGTACTTCGGTTATACTCTGGCTGAACTGGATGAAGTTTTCCAAGGCACGCGCTACATCTTTACGCTTGGCGACGACGGCAATACTACGGTTCGGGAACTTCAGGCGATTGATGATAATGCAACTGAAACAATGCTCAAAAATGTCGCTATCGGCACGGGCGTCATTCTTGTATGCGTAACCGTTTCTGTTGTATCCGCAGGTGTAGGCGCACCTGCTGTCAGTATGATATTTGCGGCATCTGCAACGACTGCAAAGACATTCGCCATTTCTTCCGCAGTATTCGGTGGTATCTCTGCCGGTGTAGTTAGAGGTATTGAGACTGGGGATTTTAATGAAGCCATGGAAGCTGCTGCTTTGGGAGCAACTGAAGGTTTCAAGTGGGGAGCCATCAGCGGAGCTGTGATCGGCGGCGGTAGTGAAGCATTCCTTCTGAGGTCAGCAACCAAGAGTGGATTGACCATGAATGAAGCTGCACTTATCCAAGCAGATTCCAATTTACCGCTGGATGTTATCTCTCAGCTTCATAGTATGGACGAGTATCTGGTTTATAAAAAAGCAGGTTTGAAGCCTGTTATGGTAAACGGTCGTGTTGCACTTGTTCAGAATATTGATTTGAACTATGTGAGCCAGTTGCCTGACGGAACCGAAGTGACTAATCTGGTTCGTATGCAAAAGGGTTATGCTCCGTTAGATCCTGCAACTGGAAAAGCATATCAGTTGCACCATATAGGGCAAAAGGCTGATGGTACATTGGCTGTCCTGACAGAAGCCCAACATCAGGGCAATTCGGCAATTCTCAATATCGCTGAAAAAGCATCTGAGATTGATCGACCTGGATTTGGAAATACTCGAAAAGAGTTCTGGCAATATGTAGGCAACCATGTATTCGGAAACGGAGGTGTATAACATATGAGCGATATTATCGATATTTTGAAAAATGCTCCAGAGTATATCGGCGGAAATGGTAGAACAGATACAGAAATTGAAACCGCAGAAAAACAGCTCGGTATTAAGTTCTCACCTGATTACAGATGCTATCTCAAAGATATTGGATTAGCTTGCTTTGATGGGCATGAGCTGACCGGCATCTGTAAATCTGCTCGATTGAATGTTGTAGATGTTACTTTGTTACAGAGACAGCGTGTTTCGGATGCCTACTCTTGGTATGTTGTCGAAGAAACAGGTATTGATGGAATTGTGATCTGGCAGGCCCCTACGGGAGATATTTTTCAAACGGCCCTTGGAGCAAAGACACGAAGGATTTCTGATTCATTAGCGGAATATATAATAGGAAACTACTGATATTATCTTCATACACGAAAAATGACTTCGTCTCAGATTGAGGCGAAGTCATTTTTTCAGCTGATAGTAAAAGTGTAGTCTTCAATAGTTATCAGTGTGTTTGCAACAGTGCATTGCCTGCTTTATGGAGCAGATCTGGGGTTTGGGGTTTGCCCCAACAAGTAAAATCCGGCTGGGTAGCACCCAGACACTGCTTGCCGCTAGTAAGTCCCTGCGTTTCCCACGCCTTTGGCGTATCATTTCGTAACGCATTCGGGTAAACCCCGGTGCTTCGTTTCATCCGCCGTACTGCCCGGTAGCGGAATGCGTGAAAAAGTCAAGGCTTTTATTTCTCTTTTTTTGTGCTACAATAGGCCGCAGTGCGCTCACAGGAGGAGATAAAAATGGCATCAGCTGCCCACGTCAATACCTTACAAGACTACATCATCCGAGCCATGCCGGTGTTAGCAAGGATTCCCGGATTTTTCGAGATTGCAAATGCAGATGAAAAGCGTTATGATGTTATAGCTGGGGCATATCCGGATGCAGCATTTACCGCGATGATAATAAACAACCTTTTTCATTATGACCGCGAATTTCCCGAAATTCACCAGCAGGCGTTTTCTTCTATCGTGGATGGAGCAACTATTCCGTCTGTGCGAAAACGCTACAATCTTTGCATGGATGCTTATTGGCAAAAACATTTATGGGATGATTAAACTATGGAGCAGTCTAAAAAGCCGCCGCGTTCCTATAAAGAGCTGAAGCAAAAACAGAAAGCAAAAATTTCTGACTATATGTATCTGGAAACGCAGAACTTCTTTCAGACGAATGGGAGAATGCCGGATACGGATGAAGATTGCGAGACGGTTGATCAAAAGGTATTCAATCACGTCTCCGGCTTACGTGTCCCCGCCGAGGAAATCCACGCCGTCTATCAGAAAACGCCCTCATATTATCGAGCGTTTAACCATTTCCGGAATGCCGGGGCATATCCGTTCCCACGAGGAAATCAAGGAGCTGCAGCGCATTCGCGCCGAAAGAAAAGCCCATACCAAACGCAGAAAGAAACGTGCCCAAAAGGAGCCGGAGCTTCTACCCATGGAGCAGGACGACACCTTTTTCTTCATCGCAGGTTACACCTCCGGTGGTGTGCCATATGGTCTTACCTGGGAGGAAATGGGACTGGAGCCGTGGGAAGATACAGAGTAATGTGTTTCGAATCCACCTGTCTTTCAGAAGCGTAGCTGCTTCTTTACGACCCCGAATACGTGTTCCACTTTTGCTCGTACAGATGACTTCGCGTGTTCCGCCTCTTTGACGGCTGCTTGTTCTTCTTTGCTCAGCTTCTTTATCTGGGACGGACGGAGGTTGATCTTGTACCGGATTTTTCGGCCGGATTTGTTTTCCACGACGGCATCCTCGCGCTTTCCCGCGCCGAGATAGCCGCTGTCACCGTAGACTTCATCCTCGTCTCCGGTCAGCAGCCTGGATGCTTCGGTCACATCGTGGACATTTGCCGCCGTTGCCTCCACCGTATGCACCAATCCGCTGTCCAAGCCTGTGTATGATGCCTTCCAGAAGGCAAAAGATAAGCCGGGTTTCAAGGCAAAGCATGAGGCAGAGCTTGTGATCTTCGAGGCGGCACGGAGTACGCTGCTTGCCATGCAGGGCGATGAAAAACTGCCGAGCTTGAAGACGCTGCAAGCGCAACAGCAGCGACTTCTCGATGAGCAACAGCGGCTCTATGATGAACGTGCGAAGCTCAAAAAAGAAGTAAAACAAATAGAGACGATCAAGTCTAATGTTGATACGTTTCTCGCTCCTTCTGCTGACCATGACCGTGATCATCTGCGCAGCACACAGCGCGAATAATCTCTTCAAAAGCAGGGCATCTCCTGTTGACCGGAGATGCCCTGCATCCTTGAGAGAAGGTTCGAGAAATTGAAACTTTTTCTTTAATTTCTGCATCAACGGATTGCTTTTGAGAATGAAATCCAGTATAATATTATAAGCGATGTTGAATGCAAGCAAGCGAAAGGATGGTTGCCGTGCGCATAAGCTATAAGAAACTATGGATGCTTCTTCTGGAACGCGACATAAAGAAGGCTTCTCTACGACATGAAGTAGGGCTGTCTGCCGGAACATGGACAAAACTGAATAAGGGGGAAGAAGTGTCCCTCTCTATTTTGCTGCGCATTTGTGATTACTTGAACTGTGACATCGGAGATATATGTGAGGCTGTGCGAACGGACAAGAACTGAGTCCGGTTTTTCGTACAGCTCTTTTTGTAAAATAGGTTAGATAAATACACAGGGAGGATTTTGAAATGCTTCGTGGTGACAAAACTCACATCATGCTGTACCCGATCCCGCGTTTTTCCGAGACGCAGCTCCTGAAATTTATTGAATATAATAAAATTAGTTTTGGGGAGGGAGGGCGAATGCGGTCCCTTTCCCGCGTCAGCCGGAAGCAAAGGTATAGCACACTAGACTTTCCTGCGGAAAATCGTGTGCCAACAGGAATGCAGAATTCGCCTGAATCAATAAAAGCATTTGCAGCATTTGATGTAACGTTTAACATATATAGCTAAGACGGAAGGGTGGTTTGAATTATGCCAAATATCCTTGTGGTTGAGGACGATGAAAACTTGAATCGTGGAATCACTTTTTCACTGAAAAAATCCGGATACCAGGTTTTTTCGGCGGAAACAATAAAAAAAGCAAAGCTGCTTTCCAGAAAAATCCAAGTAAATGTTGCCATTTGTGATGTGAATCTTCCGGATGGAAACGGATTAGAGCTTGTCAGATGGATGCGGAATTGTCAAAATGTATATATTATCTGTCTTACCGCGTTGGATCAGGAGACAGATCAGGTCATGGGATATGAAGCCGGTGCGGACGATTATATGACGAAACCGTTCAGCCTTTCCGTACTTCTTCTGAAAATCGAGGCTCATTTCCGCCGCAGAAAGAATGAACCCGGAACTCCAAAAATTCATTCAAAGGATATCGTATTTATCCCCGGAGAGATGAGGGCGTTCGTAAAGGAAAGAGAAATAAGCCTTACGAAGAATGAACTGAAAATGCTGTCCTTTTTTCTTCAAAACCCGAAACAGATTCTTTCAAAAACACAAATATTGGAAAATGTGTTTGATCTGGAAGGGGATTTTGTGGATGAAAATACAATCGCTGTCAATATCAGAAGACTCCGTGAGAAAATCGAAGACAATCCGGCTGCACCGGTCTATATAAAGAATATCAGAGGTCTTGGGTATATATGGAATCAGGAGGTAAGTCAGTGACGAAACGACATCGTAAAAAGTGGGTTGATGCCTTGTCACTGGTGCTGCCGGTTCTACTCTTTTTTGCGGTATTGAACTGCTTTACCACCTATTTATATTATCAGGATTATCAATGTAAAATGGATATCCTGACAGAAGTTGCGGCGGGCGCAGAGACCACCGGCATGGATGTTGCCGCAGGATGGCTGAAAGGAAACGACCATCAAGCCAATGAACAAGGTAAGCAATTATTAGAGCAATACGGGTACTGGGAAAACAAAGGGACTTCGTTTTATGTGCGCTTCCGGCAGAATATCATGATAACCGGCTGTACAAGTGCAGTGCTATGTCTGTCTTTGCTAACGTTCCTGTTTTACCGGAAGAAAGCTGAGGCGAAAGAAAGTCGGAAACGATTGGAGCAGCTAGAGCAAATCCTGATTGCATTTCGGGAAAATCACTTTGAGGTAGTGCCGGACACAGAAGATCATGTCGGGCAGGAAAGACTGAAATTTCAGCTTGAAGCAATCGGACATCATATCCAGCTGCTGCAAGAGGAAGCCAGAGCGGAGAAGGAAAGCACAAAGGAAATGGTATCCGACATTTCCCATCAGCTGAAAACCCCGGTTGCAGCCTTGGATACCTGCTTTAGCATATTGCTGCGGAACAATCTGAGTGAGACGGAGCAACAGGAATTTCGCATCCGCTGCCGGAGTGCATTGGACGGATTGGAAACATTGCTGCAGTCTCTGCTGGAAATATCCAAACTGGAGACAGGTTTGATTCAGCTTGATCAGAAAACACTTCCCATTATGGATACGATCATCTCCGCAGTAAACCGAACGTATCCAAAGGCAGCGGAGAAAGGGATAGAACTTATTTTCGACTGCAACGAATCACTGGAGCATTGTGCACTCATGCAGGATAAACGTTGGCTTGGAGAAGCAATCATTAACGTTTTGGACAATGCCATCAAATACAGCCCAGAACATTCAAAAATCACGATCCGTCTACAAAAAAGAACCGGCTTTGTGAGAATTGAGATCGAGGATCAGGGAATCGGAATCCCGCAGAGTGAATACCATAAAATATTCCAGCGGTTTTACAGAGGGACTGCGCCGGAAGTCCGCGAAAAGAGCGGAACTGGCATCGGTCTGTATCTGTCCAGACAGATTATTGAGCAGCATGGTGGGACAATCACGGTAGCCTCCGGCAAAGTCAGAAAAGGAAGTACCTTTTTGATTCAGCTGCCGGAGAATGGACTTTCGTAGAGATGATGAGCAGAAGTCTTTCAAATCTGTAAGACTTCTGCTCTCTTTTTGAAAGTGAAATGAAAGGTTCCTTTGATACAATGCTGGTAAATAAGAAAAGGAGGCCATTGGAGTGGGCGTGATATTAGAAACGAATCAGCTTTGCAAATTTTATGGGACGGGGGAAAATCAGGTCAAAGCCGTCAATCATGTGAATATCCAGATTCAACAGGGAGAATTTGTCGCCATTGTCGGAAAATCCGGCTCCGGAAAAAGTACCCTGCTGCATATGCTGGGCGGGCTGGATACACCAACCAGCGGCAGCGTGATCTTGTCTGACAAGGACCTGTATTCCATGAAGGAGGATCAGCTTGCCGTTTTCCGGAGAAGAAAGATCGGATTTGTATTTCAGGCATTCAATCTGGTATCCTCCATCAATGTGTGGGAAAATATCGTTCTTCCGTTGGGGCTTGACGGAAAAAAAGTGGATAAAGCTTATGTCAATGATATTATCACCACACTGGGTCTTGAACACCGGATTCATAATCTTCCGAATACCCTCTCCGGAGGACAGCAGCAGCGCGTTGCGATTGCAAGAGCCTTGGTAAACAGACCGGAGATTTTGTTTGCGGACGAGCCAACAGGAAATCTTGATTCCAAGACAAGTGACGAGGTGATCGCGCTGCTGAAAATGAGCGCAAAAAAATATGGACAGACGATTGTAATGATTACCCATGATGATGAGATCGCGCAGGTTGCTGACCGTATTTTAGTCATCGAGGATGGACAGGTGGTGGATTTCAATTGAGGACGATCAGCAAAATTGCATTCAGCAACGACAAAAGAAATCGGACAAGAAGTGTCCTCATTATGACGGCGATTTGCCTGACTACCATGCTTCTGGTCATTATCAGTACAATTGGAAATGGACTGATCCTCTTACAGAAGGATCAGGCTGCAAGCTCATACGGAAGCAACTACGGCCTGTTTATCGCCGCAGATGGTACGCAATTAAAAGAAGTGGAACGCAGAGCTGAGATATCTGATATCGGCATCATGTGTACGGAGGGCATCCTGAAAGGAAATGAAAATGGCGGCTTTGTCAGTGCGGATGAAACGGTCAGGAAAATGCTTCCCTATAATCAGGAATATGTGTTGAAGGAAGGTACCTATCCGGAAAAGGCGCAGGAAATTGCCGCAGGACGCGCTTTCTTTGATGCAGTGGGATACCATGATGTAAAGGTCGGAGACACCGTAACATTGGAGTACCGTTCCGGCATGCAGTCGGAATACGCACCGGTGGAATTTACTGTCAGCGGGATTTTATATGACCGGGATGAATATACCATCGAGGCTTCCTATGTTGTATTCGGTTCGCAGGATTTTTATAATGAGCGTGTTGCGGAGGGTGACAGGCAATATAATATCTATTTTACCTTGAGCGATTCTGCAAATGTATCTATGAATAATGTTGCGCCTGTTATAAAAGAAATCGCGGATTCCTGCGGCATTGACCAGAAAAACGTGATCATCAATGACCTCTACCTGCAGTGGGTATTGCAGCCGAGCTATGAAATGATTGTGGTTTGTGGAACCCTGATCCTCGGAATCGTGCTGTTTTCCGTTGTGGTCATTTATAATATCTTCCAGGTCGGGATCGCCCAGAAGGTTCAGGAGTACGGAAAAATCAAGGCGCTGGGTGCAACCAGAAAGCAGATGAAGCAGTTGATCTTTCGTGAGGGCATTCTTCTGGCGGTTCCTTCGATACCGCTGGGGCTGCTGTTTGGTTTCCTGATTGCAAAAGTCAGCTTCAACTGGCTGGTGGAGCAGGGAAATCTGGTATCGTCCGGAATCAAGAACCATCAGGTGCCTCTGTTTTCACTGACAATTATGCTCATCTGCATTTTTGTATCGTTTCTTACGGTCGTTTTGGCTCTGCGCAAACCCATGAAAATTGTTTCCCGGATTTCACCCATCGAAGCGACACGGTATCTTGGCGGCTCCAAAACGCAAAAACAGGGCAGACGAAAAGGCAGAAAAGATGTCACCGTTTTCTCCATGGCAATGGCAAATGTGACAGGCAATCCGAAAAGAACCATTGCTACGATTCTTACCATGGGGCTTTCCTGTGTATTGTTTGTAATTATCTCTAATTATGTTGGGAATATTGACACGGAGCACGAGGCGCGGATTGCAATCAACCATGGACAATTTGAGTTGCAGCTGGATTATTCCCAGAATTATGATGAAGCCTATTCGGAGAATAATCTGGACACAATCCTACAGAACAACCCACTGAATGATTCTTTGATTAAAGAAATCAAATCCATCCCCGGTGTAACGGATGTACTGACGAGAGAAATCGTCTCTGCAGATCTGAACGGAACAAAATTTCCGGTTGCAATCGTAAATCAAGAGGATTTTGAAATGATGCGCGGGGATGGCGATATCGGTTCCATGGACTATGCACAGGCTGTCAAAAACGGGGATGTTTTCTTTGGCTGGTCCACGTGGATGGAAGCTGACGGGTATTCTGCGGGTGCACCGATTACATTCAACTTTGATAACGGAAGCGGAACCTATACCTATCATGGAAAAATCGCAGGCTCCTTTGTAAGCGCGGACACTTATCTGGTCATTCCGGAAGAAGTATACCGCTCTGTAAATCCGAAAGGGACATCTTATGGATACCTGTGGGTGGATTGTGCTAAAAAAGATGTGGCATCTGTAGAGCAAAGCCTGAATGACCTGCTCTCCGATACTTCTCATATCAAGCTGAACACCTATCACGCAGAATTGCAAACCGCAGAATACGCAAGCCGTATGATGAAGCTTGGCTGCTATCTGTTCATGGCAATTGTCGGTCTCATTGGGTTTATGAATCTGGCAAACACCATGATCATCAATATCACCACGAAGAAGCAGGAATACGGTGTGCTGCAAGCGGTAGGCATGACCAATAAGCAGTTGAATCTGAGCTTACAAATACAGGGCTTGATTTTTACGGTTGGCACCATCTGCGTCGCACTTGCTGCCGGTCTGCCCCTTGGCTATGCACTGTTTTCCTATGCGAAGCATAATGGGATTTTTGGAATGAACGTTTATCACGTTCCTCTTATCCCGATTCTTGCTATGATTTTGCTGGTCGGTCTTTTGCAGATTGTGCTTTCCCTCGTTTTAAGCAGTAATCTGAAAAAGGAAACGCTGGTTGAAAGAATAAGGTATCAGGGATAGCAAGTAACCAAGCTGCCACTCGGGTAATGAGTGACAGCTTGGTTTTTTCTGCTTTCCAGCAGTCAATGCGTAGCATGTAGATAGCACTTGTACTGAAAGCGGTGTGGAGTTACGATTACGAGAAATGGGGAAGAAGTTAGGTGTAGAAAAGGTACACCCACATAAGTTCAGAAGGACTATGGCCACCAGAGCAATTGAGAAAGGTATGCCGATTGAACAGGTACAGAAAATTCTGGGACATGAGCAAATAGATACAACGCTCAGATATGCAATGGTTAATCAAAACAATGTGAAGCTATCGCATCAAAAATATATTTCATAGATTGACTTGTAACGCAAAAGACGTTACAATAAAAGTAGGATGGAGGTGTATTCTATGGGAAAAACAGCAACATTAAATATAAGAGTAAATCCAGATGTAAAAGAAAATGCAGAAAGAGTATTGGAACAATTAGGGATACCAATGGCTACTGCTATAGATATGTATTTAAAACAAATATCATTAGTAGGAGGAATTCCCTTTCCTATTGTATTACCCAAAGCAGCTAATTCAGTGAATGCAGATATGATGTCTGCTACACAGATTCATCAAAAGTTAGAAAAAGGATATGCCGATATAGAGAAAGGAAATGTTGAGGATGCAGCTAGTGCGTTTGTGGCATTTAGAGAGAGGCATTAATGAAGCAATATAATCGCATTGCTGATGAAATACTTACATTAGACACTTTCCCAGAACGATTTAGGATTATGGATTCTGAGCCGGAAAAGAGAATGGAGTTGCGTAGAATGCTCGTCGATAATTATTCAGTGTTTTACATAATCCGTGACGAAAGGGTAATTGTAACGGATGTGTTATACACGGCATCTGATATAGAAGCACGTTTGAGAGGCGAGCTATAAAAGCACGCGTTTATTTGAATTTGTCGACTTGTTAATTTCCAATTTTTAGTGATAGGGAGATACACAATGAATGGTTTGATTATAAAGGTACTCAGCATAAGTATTGCGGTAGTAACCGTAGTATACTTGATTATTTATAAAGGAAATACCATGATTACAAAGATATTTAGCGTGTGTATTATAGCAGCAATGGTAATATACTGGATTGTTTATGAAAGAAATACAAGAAAGCGAAAAAAACAGGAATTACAGCGTGATGACTATTTATTTGCGAAAGAAAACGATTTGCCGTTACAGATAAATTGGAATGAGATAAATGACTTTTTGTCAGATTCCGGATATGGTGTAAATATGCCGATGGAGAATTGGTTTATGATGGATTGGGCGAGACAGCCCTGTGTGGAGAATGGTATAAAAGAAGGAAAGTTTTCTATGATAGGGTTTCGAGTGTTACAAGCTTTAAGTAACGATATGAAACACATTTTTTATGATGTGAGGTTTAATTATGACCGTGGTCCGGATATAGAAGATAAAAATAGGAAGTACGAAGCCGTAAAAAAGGTGTTGGATACAAAATACGCCGGTTTGTCAGAAGAAGTACGGAAGAATATATATGACCAATTTGTTAAGATATATGAAAGAAAAATCTAATTACAATACAAAGGAGGAAGCCGTTGAGTTTTTAGGGAATGAAACTAATCTTACATATGAAGAATGTTCTAAAGCCAACGATTTCCATATTAGACTAAATAAGAAAAATTAATATACAATTCCAGTTTGTTGGTTATAGTGAAATTCGTTTCGTGAAGACGCCAGAAAAAGTGTGGCAACGAATATTGATTAAATTTTTGAAATAGACATAAATTACCCAATGTTGAAGGGATATATAGATGCATATTGGGTGAAAAATTCCAATATGAAAAAATCACCCAATCAAAATGGGAAGAAGTTCAGAGGACGATGGGGAAATTGTTGAAATATGAAAAAATTCCCCAATTGCGGATGAATGTGTAGGGAAGGATTGGGTGAATATTTGGAATGACAAAAAAACACCCAATGCAGGAGAAAATGTTATCGTAATGCGGTGCCATTCGCATTACGCTGCGCTTCATGCTCATGTCGCGCTGGCGCGCTATACATCCAGTCCGAAAATCAGCCGATTGTGAGCAAGCTCCCATGGCTGATTTCGTCCTGCCTGTGCACCGCTTGTAGAAACGCGCAAATTCCAGTTTATAAAATTAAGAAAATGGAATTTAAGGAGGAGTATGTAAATGAAATTAGCAGATTTAGCAACAGACTCTGATTGGATAGTGTGGATTGTCTTTGCGATATTTGCTGTACTTTCTATTATTTTACTTTCTGGACATGGAAGCTGGTTCATTTCTGGATATAATACAGCTTCAAATGAAGAAAAGGAAAAATATGATGAAAAGAAGTTATGCAGAACAATGGGAATTGGAATGTCTATTATAGCAATTCTTGCATTAACTATGGGCTTGTTTGAAAATATTTTGCCCGCATTTTTTGTATATATTGCATTGGGGATTATTTTGGTTGATGTCGTGGTAATTATCATTTTAGGAAACACATTATGCAGAAAGTAATAACTTCCAGCTTATGAGGATAAAACATGAAACTTAGAGAATACAAAACGACTGACTGTGGGCAGATGTTGCTCGATAGATTGTTAAGGGAGTAGGAAATGAACGAGATTTTATACAGAAAGACTACAAAAGATGATATGGAAATCCTCATGAAGCTGAGACTTGAAATGCTTAGAGAGGTAAATGATCTGTCCGGTGAGTATGAATATGATGAGAAATTTATCTCTGAGAGCAGGCGGTATTTTGAGTCAGGTGAGCAAACAACGGTTATTGCACTTGATGGGCAAACTCCCGTAGGCTGTGCAAGCCTATCCTATATATGGATTATGCCGACATTCTCGCACCCGACAGGCAATCGGGCGCATTTGATGAATGTCTATACCCGTGCAGATCACAGAAGAAGCGGAATCTCTAAGAAGATGGTTGAGATTCTGATTGAAGAGGCAAAGGAAAATGGTGTGACAGAGATAAGTCTGGATGCAACAGAGATAGGAAGACCTTTGTATGAAGTATTAGGGTTTCAGGCATCAGATTCATGTATGGTGATGGAATTGAACATGTGATTCTGTTTATATCTCCAGAATCTAGAAAGATTGAAATTATTTGATATATAGTCAATTGATAGAAGATGAGCAGAATTAAGAATGAAAGAGAACACGTATAAACCACAGATTCCGGACATAATGGAAGTAATATTTGGTTGCAGCGATATAAAGTAAATCAGGGACAGGCTGGAAAACAATCGTCTATCAGCCTGTCCCTGATTCAATTATTTATTTGCGCTATCTGCATCAATTACAGATTGGATCTGCTTCATCAGAGTATCATAGTTGTCCTGGTTATCGATTCCTCCAAGCATTGGATCTCCGACAATATTACCGTTTCTGTCAACGAGTATGGTTGTAGGAAATGCCATAATATCGGAAGCGTATTTTCCTGCATCGGAAGATGCGTCGATGGAGAGATTGCGGTATTTGGCACCCTGGCTTTCAAGAACTGCTGCGGCTTCTTTGATCGCAGTTTCGTTTCCGTCGAAGGTTTCTGTGTTGATGCCGATCACTTCGCCGCCCATGGACTTGATGGCATCGTTTAATTCATTAAGCTTCGATAACTCTGCAACACAAGGCTTACAGCCGGTAAACCAGAAATTGATGACTGTGACTGCATTTCCGGAAAACAGGCTTTCATCAACCGTATTACCGTCATAATCCTGACCGGAGAAATTGTGAAACGGAGATGTGGATCCGGAATTGTCGTTTGCGTCAGCGCTCTCGGAGGTTGTGTCTTTCTTCTCGATTTCGGCGATCTGTTCTTCGATCTTCCGTATAGTCTCAATATCAGCCGTAAGTGTGTTCAATTCGTCTTTTGTAAAAGCATCCTTGTTTGATTCAACGGTGCTGGCTAGAAAATCCGCATAATTTCCGCTTGGATCGGCAGTGCTTTTGTTCATCATGCCGAACGCTTTGTTCCATACATCCTCATGATCGGCGAAGATCTGGTTTTCCTGCTGATATAAATCATCCAGTGTTGTGCTGGAATCCCCTGTGGCTTCTGTACTTGCTTCAGTCTGGGAATCCTGTGGTTTTTCCGTGGTTGCAGCGTTCTTTCCGGTGCATGCCGTAAGGAATAATGCTGCACAGAGTGTTACAATAGGAATAAAAGTTTTTTTCATTTTCATGATTATTGCTCCTTTGAATTATATTAAAATTTAATTGTTATCGGTTGATTGCGGCTTCCTGCTGTCCTCCTTTTTCTGACAGGCACCGCTTAGAAACTGGTAATGGATTGCGTCTTTTGGACAAGCCTTTATGCAGGCGCCGCACCGGATGCATTCCGGATGGTTTGGCGTCTTGCATACGTCAACATCCATTTTACATGCCTTCGCACATTGATTACAGCCCACACATTTACTTCCATCCACCCGGATGCTTAGAAGGCTCACCTTGTTAAACAGGGAGTAGATTGCCCCAAGCGGACAGATCCATTTACAGAAGGGCCTGTAAAACAAAATACTTAGTACTATAACTGTAATTAAGATCAGGCATTTAAAGGAAAACAGTTTTCCCAATGCAGATCGTATAGCCGGGTTTCCAATCGACAGCGGGATGGCCCCCTCTAAGACACCTTGCGGACAAATATATTTGCAGAAGAATGGGTCACCCATTCCGATGGAGTTCGTTACAAGCATCGGCAGAAGTATAACGAAAACAACGAGGATAACATATTTGAGGTATCTTAGCGGTTTCAGTCTGGCTGTGGAGAATTTCTTCCCGGGGATTTTATGAAGTAAATCCTGAAACCATCCAAACGGACACAGGAACCCGCATATGAATCTTCCGAGTAACACACCGAGCAGAATAAAAAACCCGGTTATGTAATAGGTGAATTTAAATTTGGACGATCCGACCACTGCCTGAAAGGCACCGATCGGGCAGGCACCCGTTGCGGCGGGACAGGAATAGCAGTTTAATCCCGGCACACAGACGGTTTTTGCTTTGCCCTGGTATATTTTGCCCTTAAACAGATTGGGGATATGGATATTGGTAAGCAGTGTGGCGGCCGCCTGTATCCATCCGCGCATCCGGGCAGTTTTTTGTGATAGTGATTTCTTTTTCTTATCCAATTCCGACACACTCCAGACATAATTTTATAGCTTTGCCCAGCACGGTAGCAGCTTCTCCTCTGACTGCACCATAGCTGATCATGGCGATACCTGTGATGAGCAAAACAATTTGGGATATTTTTCTGCGCTTCAAGATATAATTGCTCCTTTCGTTTGTTGTATTTGTTGACCAGCTGACTTCGGTATTATACAATAGCAGTTGTAAAATCATTGTTAAGAAACGGGCAGGTGAAAAAAATTTTGAGATTATTAATCGTGGAAGATGAGAAACAAATGTGTGACACAGTTGCCAGAAGTCTGTACGCTGCCGGGTACGAGGTGGATACCTGTTACGATGGCGCGGAGGCTCTGGAATGCATCCTGGCAGAAAATTATGATCTGATTGTCCTGGATCTCAATCTGCCCGGCATGGACGGAATGGATCTTCTAAAAGAACTCCGGAAGGAAAACGAAGAAACGAAGGTGCTGATCTTATCTGCAAGAGGACAGATTGCAGACAAAGTAGAAGGACTCGATGCCGGGGCAAATGATTATATGGAAAAGCCGTTCCATCTGCAGGAGCTGGAAGCGCGGATCCGCAGTCTGACGAGAAGAAAATTTGTGCAAAAGGATGTCTGTCTGGAAAGTGGCGGGATCAAATTCGATACCATCAAACGAGAGGCCTATGCCAACGGAACCCTGGTTTCCCTGACAAGAAAAGAAAAAGGAATTTTGGAATATTTGCTTCTTAACCTGGGAAGACCGGTAAGTCAGGAGGAATTGATGGAGCATGTCTGGGATGCATCTGTGGATAGCTTTAGCGGAGCGATCAGAGTACACATGTCTTCCCTTAGAAAAAAGCTTAAGGCTGTGCTGGGATATGATCCGATTCTGAACAAGGTGGGAGAAGGGTATAAAATACGAGAGGAGTCCGATCGATGAAAAAGATGTCACTGCAGTGGAGACTGACCTGTATAATTACCATATATATCGCGGTTATATGTGGCTGTCTGACTATGCTTGTCTATAAAAATGGTGTGTATTATATTGACTCCCTGAAGGAGACTGTCGATGCCAGGGGAGATGAGAATGCGGATGATACGGATGAAATCTATATCAGTATTCCGGAAGATAATTGGGATGCGTTTGCGAACGATTTTTCTGTTCAGGTATATAATAACAAGGCCGACTATAGGAAAAACAGTCTGATAATCTCGGCGGTGCTGGCGCTGCTTGGCGGAGTGGCGACTTATTTTATAAGCGGACATGCGCTCCGGCCGATTCGTGAGTTTTCGGATAAGATCGAAGAGGTGCAGGCGCAGAATCTGGCTGATTCAAAACTCGAAGAAAACAAGGTGAAAGAACTGAACCAGCTGAGCGTCTCCTACAACAAGATGCTCGGACGTCTCTCGGATGCATTTGAGATACAGAGGCAATTTACAGCGAATGCAGCACACGAGCTGAGAACACCGTTAGCTTTAATGCAGGTACAGCTGTATTCCTATAATTCCGGGCAGCATCCGGGCAACGATGCCGATACCGTACAGACAATCAAGATGGTTACGGAACAAAACGACAGACTCAGCAAGATGGTGAAGACACTACTCGACATGAGTGAGCTTCAGACCGTGGGCCGGGATGAGACGATTATGGTCGACGCGCTTGTGGATGAGGTATTGGCAGACTTAGAACCGCTTGCCAGGGAGAAGGATGTAGAACTGACCGGGAACTGTGAGGCTATAACGATAGTCGGAAGCGATATTCTCATCTACAGGCTGGTATATAATCTTGTTGAGAATGCAATCAAATATAATCATCCGGGCGGACAGGTCTCTCCGGTAGAGTACTGTATCGCATCTTTTAGTTGTACCGTTCAGCATTACTTCGTTCGCTAATAGAGCGGATGGGTATCCTTTGTGTGCAATAAGAAAGTGTACAAAGTGTTGTCGTACCCATTCTTCGGGAGTAAGGGCGACATATCGTTTGCGAATCACGTCAAAAATTACATTTTTTCCGTTTCGTACGTTTATTTTAGTGTCGAATACTGGTAGGTTTAACGATAACATTTATTATTTTTGTAAGTTAAATAACGGGTTCCTTTATTTGGAACCGCAAATTTAATGAAATTATGAA
>OHEP01000616.1_pt1 | contig 23068 bp, 10 predicted proteins | sample 1567271 | NCBI WGS metagenome assembly OHEP01 (sample SAMEA3879577, study PRJEB24766) | human gut metagenome | biome: human-associated habitat; feature: feces | place: USA | collected 1985/1987
CAGCCGATTCTAATTCTTCGAAAGAATTGGCATAGAAGTATTTGGCGGTTTTAAGTCCCAATTCTTTGGCGGCCAAATCGCGAATGGCTTTACGGTTCATAGTGAAATTGACTGCACGTGCAGAAGGGGTGACTTGAATGCCTTCCTTTTCGAAATCGTACAATCGTTCGGTCCGGATAGCTTCTATTTCGGGAACAATAATGTCCGGATGATGCTTTCTGACAACTTTTTCCAGCGCTTCACCGTCAAGCATCGAAAAGACTTCAAATTCATCGGCTACCTGCATTGCCGGTGCACCTGGGTAAGAGTCGCATGCGATGACGTGCTGACCTAATCTTTGGGCTGCGATGGTAAATTCTTTGCCTAATTCGCCAGAGCCAAGTAGAAGAATTTTTTTCATACAAGCTAGGAATAACAGTGCTATATAATATATATTTAGCGCCTGATACGGGCACATATTATATTGCAAAGATACGTATTTTATTCAGAAAGAGAGAGCTTTTGTTGAAAAGGATGAGTTTATTTAGCAGATTGCCTCGGAAAAAGTATTTCTGCAGGAGTTGACTTCCTTTTTCATGTTTTCTGAAGCTTGGCACGGTGTGTATAGGCGTGCAAAGGCTCTGATAAATTGAAGTGTTTCTTCACGTGGCTCAGTTTGTTTTAATGTAAAATCATTCATAGGCTAATTTTGAAAATTACTATATTAGCCTAAACGTGAGAAGTGTACGTTTATTGTATTTCTTTCTGATTTATTTGATGGCTGTGATGCTCAAGTTACGACAGGAACGTGAGGCCTTGTTCCGTGGCCATTCTTCGCATGTTGAACAGAGCGTAGCGCATGCGTCCTAGAGCGGTATTAATGCTGACCCCTGTTGCGGCTGAAATTTCTTTAAAACTCAATCCTTGGTAAAAGCGCATCTTGATTACGGTCTTCTGATTTTCAGGTAAATTTTCAATCAGTAATTCCACATTTCTGTAAGTTTGTTCCATACCGGCTGTTTGACTATCCTGCATATCGCTCATAGATAGCTTATTAAGGAAATCATATCCAATTTCATCACAAGCGAGGGTGTGCTGGTTTTTTTCGCAGCGGAACTGGTCTACGATGAGATTGTGGGCAATACGGGTTAGCCAATGGTAAAATTTACCACTTTCAGAATATTTTCCGTTACGTAGGTGTATGATAGCTTTGACAAATGTCTCCTGAAACAAGTCATTTGCCAAATCGGGGTTTTGAATGGAGCATAATATATACGAGTAGAGTTTACTCTGATACCGGTCCAGTAAAATATCGAATGCCTGATTGTTACCTGATATATACAATTTGACCAATTGCTCATCGGTCTGTTCCTTTATACTTTCCATTACTTATGTTGTGCGAAATTAAAAGTAATGTTTCTTCAATAGGCATCTGTATTTTTGGTATATCTGTAGCAAATATATGTAATCTTCCTAAATCAGGCAAGATATTTCTGATTTTTTTGGGATGGATAAGATGATATTTGCTTTATTCCCGAAATATATATAAATTTGCGTCCGAACGTGAGTTCTGTTGTCGAAAAATATCATTAACAACCTTTTTTGAGTATTAGCCGGAATGATACAGGTACCTTATACGGATTTTTCAGTTTTTTTGCGAAGATTCTTTTCAGGGAAGGTGCAGAAAATTTCGGTAAATGCAGGTTTTTCGTGTCCTAATAGGGATGGTACAGTTGGATGGGGTGGGTGCACATATTGCAATAACCAAACGTTCAACCCTGAGTATTGTTCTGTAGCTGGCTCGGTAACGGAGCAGTTGCAACGTGGGATAAGTTTCTTTTCGAGAAAGTATCCTTCAATGAAGTACTTGGCCTATTTTCAGGCTTATACAAATACATATGGGGATATGGACAGGCTTTGTCGGCTATATGAGGAGGCACTGTCTGTTGACGGAGTAGTTGGCCTCGTGGTGGGGACCCGGCCGGACTGTGTTTCTGATGCATTGCTTGACTATTTTGCTTTGTTGCATCGTCGGTATTTTGTCCTGTTGGAGTATGGGGTGGAGAGCGTGAATGATGTTACACTTACGCGTGTGAATCGAGGACATACCTATGCTTGCTCTGCAGCAGCTATTCATCGGACAGCGTCGCGGGGAATACCGGTAGGAGCTCATATGATTTTGGGACTGCCGGGAGAATCGAAGTCTGATATTCTTAGGCAGCCTGTCGCTCTGTCAGCATTGCCCTTGAATACGTTGAAGCTTCATCAGTTACAATTGGTCCGGGGAACGAGGATGGCCAATGATTACATACATCATCCGGAGGAGTATCATATATATAATGTGGAGGAGTATGTGAGTTTGGTTGCGGATTATTTGGAGAGGCTACGGCCCGATATTGTTGTAGAACGGTTTACCTCGCAGTCGCCAAAATCACTGTTGATTGCTCCAGATTGGGGATTGAAGAATTATGAATTTGTTGAACTGGTGAAGCGTGAAATGCAAAGACGAAACTCTTGGCAGGGGAAGTTTTATCAGGAGCCGGACAATAATCCAGAGGACTTAACATCGCAGTTGCGTAAATAGCAATAATAGATAGTATTATTTGATTTAAGCTATGAGAAATATTTTTAGATTTGGTGTCTTTGTTCCTGTTTGGTTGGGAAATTTTGTGGAGCAGTTGGATTCATTGGAAACGACGTTGCGGAACTGGATGAAATCCGAAGGCATGGATGAGGGAAAATTGTTGTGTACCCGGATTTATTTGACTGATGCCGCAAATCAGTGGGGAGATGTGGTCGCATCCCGTCTTTATTCCTCCTTGCTTTCGTTGGGAGCTGTTTCCTATATAGAGCAGCCACTTTTGGATGGGGCTAAGGTGGCATTACAATGTTGCTTTGTTGATGAAGAAAGTTTAGTTAAATCCGGCACGCCTGATTGCCTGGTGGCGAATTTTTGCGGATATCGGTTCTTATTTCATTCCGTACGTTTGAAACCGGAGGAATGCGTGGGGCTGGATGCGCGGGCCCAGACGCGTATGGCTTTTGAACACCATATAGATTTGCTGAGCAAGTATGAGATGACATTGGAGGAACATTGCCACAGAACATGGCTCTTTGTGCGTGATATTGATATGCATTATGCAGGTGTTGTAGCCGGAAGAAATGAAATCTTTGCAGAACAAGGGCTTACTGCGAATACGCATTTTATCTCTTCAACAGGTATCGGTGGGTATGCTGATAACAGAGATGCAATTGTCTGCATCGACTTTATGTCGGTTGATGGTTTGGAGCGATCGGCTGTAGGGTATTTGAAAGCACTTGAATATCTGAATCCTACTCATGAGTATGGTGTGGCTTTTGAAAGGGGAACTTATTTGGATTTGGCGGATGAGCGGATGTTGTTGATATCTGGAACCGCGAGTATAGATAGATTTGGACAGTGTGTGCATCGTGGAGACGTGCTTACGCAGGCCGGTCGTTTGTTCTTGAATATAGAGAAATTGTTGAATAGTGGTGGCAGTACTTTGGCCGATATACAATATATGGTTGTCTATTTGCGTGACGTCGCGGATTATGGTAAAATTCGTGATTATCTGCGAATACGTTTTCCGCAAGTACCTTTCTTGGTAGTTGAGGCGCGAGTATGTCGTCCAGAGTGGTTGATTGAAGTGGAGTGTGTGGCTGTTAAGAAGATTGAGCGGGTTGATTGAGCTTCCTTCAGTTTTGTCTTACGTATATAATATTGGTACTTGTTCTTTTCTGAGAGTGGGCATCATCCCAATCGATGTAAATAGAAAGCAGAAGTGTTACGAATTCGGCTCAACACTTCTGCTTTTTGAATTTTGCGGTTGGGCTGTCGGGTTTCGTGGTAGATTTATTTTTTGATTTCTTAGCACTGAAACAATGTTCTAATTTTAGGAATTTTTACTTGTAGATGTTAATGTTCCTAAAATCACAATAGGCAATAACCTTACAAGTGGGAGAGATTGTATTGAAGATTTGTTGGGTAATACGTGAAAGTCAAAGATTTATTTAGTGCGCCCATAGTTGCGTTTTTTGATGGATGTATGAATGTATATGGGTATGATCGATGTGTGAATGTGGTATGATGAGGGTTTGTAAAGAGATACTGGCAGATGGCATAATAGGAAAGTTTGTGAGGGTGACTCTGTATTGGGTGTGTAGAGAAGAAGGGGAGAGATTTTGTTCTTTTGGTGTCTGTTACGATAGCATGAGTCTGCCCTGATTATGGGCGTTGGAGGGCTGGTTGTCGTATTTTTTTGAGGGGGAGGCAGGTTTATTACGGTTTTATCTATGAATAGAAAGTGTAAAGTTTAATTGAAATATAATCGAGGCGTTTTTGAGTGGAAGTAAAGGCGGATTTTGTTGATTTTGATTGGGTGTGATCATAGTGGGCTTGAAGAATAAGATGTTTTTTGCGGATAAAATTTGATGCTTCAGTCTGTACTTTTGATATGATTTGTTATAGGAATATACGCTTAACTGATTTTTATTGCTGAATGTTAAATAACCTTAATATCATTAACTTTAATGGAGGTGGGAGTAAAGAGAATAATAAAAATCTATTAAATTTGCTGCATTCTAGAGTGGTGTAATTACATGTATACAATAAAGAAATATATAAAATAATTCATTTTAATGCGTATGAAAAACCGTTTTTCAGGAATGGGAAAATCATTGCTTGCTGCAATGTGCTTGCTTTCTTTAGGCGGAATAACGTATTCTTGTACAGATGATTATGATCTCGATGAGACCATGCCAAGTCGTTTGGGCGGGAGTATTTATGACGAATTGAAGAAAAGAAAGTTTACAACGGTGGTCAAGTTGATTGAAGACTTGGGCTACAAGGAGGTGCTGGCCAAGACGGGTAGTAAGACATTGTTTGTAGCAAATGATGCGGCTTACGAGCGTTTCTTTGCCAATAATACGACTTGGTTAGCGGCTGACGGATCGCCGGTAAAGAGTTACGAGCAGTTGTCTATCTCTCAGAAACGCTGGTTGCTGAATGGTGCTATGCTGAACAATGCTTATGTGTTGGAAATGTTGGCTCATAACGGAGCTAACAAAAATTTGTGTTTGCGCCAAGGGTCAGCGTTGACGGCTGTTGATACAATACGTTACTGGAAGTGGAATGAACTTCCTGAAAATTTAAATGAGTCAGAAACGGATGAGGAAGGCAATACAACCGGAGATACGAAATTCTGGGATAAGTACAGAAATGAATCTGTCGGTGGTATTTATATGGCTACGGATAAGACTGCGCCGATGCTGACGCATTTCCTTGAGGGTAACTTGAAGGAAAAACAGGTGACTCGTGACGATATTGCTTTCGTTTTGAATGATAAAAATGGTTGGACAGCTCAGGATGCCAATCGTAGTTATATTTACGGAAGTAAAATTGTTAAACAGGATGTTGTTTGCTTGAATGGTTATTTCCATGAATTGGATTCAGTGTTAGTCACACCGACTAATATGGCTGAAGTGATTCGTACCAATGGAGAAACTAATCTGTTTAGCGATATGTTGGAGCGTTTCAGTGCACCTTATTATGATTATGACTTGACGGAACAGTATAAGGCATTGCACGCTATTGATGCAGATTCAGTATTCCATAAGCGTTATATTTCTGAGCGCTCCATAGGTAAGACTAAGATTACTATGGGCCCGGATGAGAAGTCTTTGGGCGATTTCCCCTATTTGCCTTTTGACCCGGGATGGAATGAGTATACATCAAGCGAAACCGTTGGTCCGGAAGTGGATATGGGTGCAATGTTTGTGCCGACAGATGAGGCAATGGCTACTTATTTTGTCGATGGTGCAGGACGTGTGCTGATGGATCGCTATGCGAAATTGCCTAACACACGTGAAAATTTGCGTTATAATCTTTTCCAGATACCATTGGATATTATAAAGGCATTGATTGCTAACTTGATGAAGGATTCGTTCTTCGAAACTGTTCCGAGCAAGTATTTGACAATCATGAATGATGCCCAGGACCAGATGTTCCCGGCATCTACTCCTGCTTATGCCACGGTCGAAGAGTATAAGAAAAACTTCAAAAAGTGCTTGTTGGCCAATAATGGTGTGGTATACGTGATGAACAGTGTAATCTCGCCCGCAGATTATGCTTCTGTTATCGCTCCTGCACTTTATTCGAAGAATACACAGATTGTTAAGACGGTTGCCAGAGCGGATGATGCTTATATTCAGGGAAGTTCATACAATAATGCTCCGTTGAAGAAGTATTACAGTACGTATCTTAAGGCAATGCAGTCACGTTTCTCTTTCTTTGTTCCTGTGGATGAAGGTCTGTCTACGTATGGTATGGTTGACCCGATGTCTTTAGCTAAGGGTAATGCCAATAAAACGGCATGGAGATATTGGCGTTTTACTTACAAAAATGCTCCTAATGCTCCGTTGCCCATTCGAGCAGAGGCTTATCGTTATAATATAGAGACGGGTCAAAATCCGGATACGGATACCAAGCAAACAGCTGGTGGTACTGCCGCCAACTTGTCTGAGCCGACTCAGTCTTTGGGTAGTGGTGCAGGTTTGGTAAAAAAATCTTTGGTTATCGACCTGATGGATCAGCATATCTTGGTTCATGAGAATGATGATGTAGAAGGACTCAATTCTTCTCGTAAGTATTATGAGTCGCGTGGTGGTGCACCGGTATTGGTCGTAAATAAGGGCAATGCAGCTCAGGCTGGTATTGGTATGCAGGTTGATGGCGGTTTCCAGATTCAATTGAATCAGGATGAATATCCTGCAAACGACCATCATTGTGTTGTAACCGAAGGATATGACATGACGCGTGAAACCAATGACTATGGTAATGGTATGACCTATCTTTTGGATCGTCCTATGCAGCCGACAACACGTTCTGTCTATAATATTCTTCGTTCGGATTCTCGCTATTCTGAATTCTTTAATTTGGCAAATACCGCTTTCTCTGCAGAGGAGTTGGCGATCATTGGCTTGAAGGATCCTTCATGGACAGATAAGGATGAAGAGTGGACGGCTGAGCAGAATAAATATCGTATTTTCACGAATGCGTCTGGATATAATCCTGCTCAGGATGAGAAGTTGGTACGTTTCTTTAATAATTATCGTTATACGATTTATGTGCCGACCAATGAGGCGATGCAAGCAGCTTATGCCGCAGGTCTGCCAACTTATGAGGATATTTCAAAGTTCATCTCTGATAATACTATTCTTCCTGATGATGAAGATGGAGAAGCAACGATGACTCCTGAGAATCAAGCGAAAGCGCAGGCGATGGTGAACATGTTGGTGAATTTCGTGAAGTATCATTTCCAGGATCAGGCTTTCTATGTTGATGATTGCAACTATAGCGGTGAATTCCAGACTTCTTGTGTGGATGTTGTGAATAATGTATATTTGACAATATCTATGAAGCAGACACCTAATGCGATAACAGTAACGGATGCTTCTGGTGCTACGCAGTCAGTTATTGAGCCGTACAATGTTCTTGCACGTGATTCTAATTTTGACAAACCTGTGGCAAATACGGCAACCTCTATTAGCAACAGTTCTTACGCTGTCCTTCATCAGGTTGCGAAGCCTTTGGTATTCATGTCTGATTTCTCAGGTCGTTATGATGACCAGTGGGCTACTCAGTCTAAGGCTAAAGCATTCTTGGCTAAGTACAGAATCCTGAAATAAATCAAAGTATTATGAATAACATCAAGTATTTACTAACCTTTGTCTTGTGCTTCTGCAGTGCAATGGCATTTGCACAGAAGCGCGTCAGCGGTCATGTTTGGAGCAAAACAGAAAACGGACCGGTGGTAATGGCGAACGTTGCAGAAATTGACAATTCTAACCGTGTCGTTTCCGCAACAACGACTGATGCTAATGGTAATTTCTCTTTGGCCATTAAGAACCCGAATAATAAATTGCAGGTTTCTTATATCGGTTATGAAACAAAAAAGTTACCGATTGCAGGTCAGACGACATTTAAAATTGAGTTGATTGATAAAAACACGTTCAATACCGCAACAGTAGTAGCAACAAGAAAGTTGCAGTCTAATGGTTTGGCTATCCCTGAACGAGAAATTTCTGTGGCTCAGCAGTCTTTGAACATGGACGAAATGGCCGGTCTTTCTTTTGAAACTGCAGGTGAAGCTTTGCAAGGACAGATTGCAGGTTTGGATGTCGTGGCTAATTCAGGTAACCTTGGAGCTGGTACCAGCATGCGTTTGCGTGGTGTTACTTCTATCAATGGTAGTCAGGAGCCTTTGATTGTAGTTGATGGTTATATTCTTGAAGATTACGACCAGGAGGAATTTGACCCAGAGAACATGAACGAAGAAAAATTTGCTACACTTTTGCAGGTAAATCCGGAGGATATCCAGAAAATCAATGTGTTGAAGGATGCTGCTGCTACCGCAATCTGGGGGTCTCGTGGTTCGAATGGTGTGATTGAGATTACTACTCGCCGTGGTGCCCGTGGTAAAACACGTGTGAATTTCAGCTATCGTTTCTCTGGATCCTGGCAGCCGGAAGGAATGAAGATGCTTACAGGAGATGAGTATTCTATGATGTTGAAAGAGGCGTATTTCAACCCGACGCAAAGTGACTTGGCTTCTGGAATCGTTGAGTTGATGTACTTGCAGAGCCATCCAGCTTATTATGCAAACTATAATAAGAATACTGATTGGGTTGATGAAGTTTCACAATTTGGTCAGACCCATAATTATGGTATCGCAATATCCGGTGGTGGTGAGAAGGCTAATTTCCGCGTGTCCGGTAGTTATGACCACAGTACGGGTTCTATTATAGAGCAGGCTTTGGATCGTTTTACAACTCGTTTGGCTTTGGACTACTTTGTGTCTGACCGAATCAAGTTCTCGTCCAACTTTGCTTTGACTTATACCAAGAACGATAAGAACTATGACGATAATCTTCTGAGCTATGCATACAAAGCTATGCCGAATATGTCTGTTTATCGTTATGAGTATGACAATGTTGCTCAGCAATATTTTAATACTGGGGAATATTATTTGATGCCTCCAGCTGCAGGTGCTGCTGGTCTTGTGGCAAATAACAGCGGTAGAACTTCTTATTATTTGAGTGATATGGTGTCAAATGGTAACCCTGTAGCTATTGCACATAAAGCATGGCGTCGTTGGTCAACATACACCATTACTCCTCAGTTCGCAATTGATTATAAACTTTGGGGTAAGGATGACGATGAAAATCAGTTGAATTACCGTGGTGAGGTATATATCAATGCATATACGGAGTCGAAGGCTTCCTACTATCCTTCAGAGTTGACTTCCAGCACTTGGGCAGATCAGGTTAATTTAACCAGCAATGACGAATATAAGAATATGACATTCAACACTCGTCATCAATTGGTATTCAAGCCTTATTTCATGAATCCTGATCATTCGTTGCAGGTATTGGCGCGATGGGATATCGGAACCTATACGGGTACTTCACAAAGTTTGTCTTCTTCTGGTATCGGCGGTGGTATCACGGATCCTACTGTTCCCGGTTATCTTCGTGGCGCATCTTCCGGAACAAGTGAAGGTCATACGATGAGTGCTACCGGTTCTTTCCACTATTCTTATGGTTCGAAGTATTCGTTCGACTTTACCTTGCGTGCAGATGGTAGTACCAAGTTTGGTTCAGGAAATAAATGGGGATTCTTCCCAGGTATTTCCGGTCGTTGGAATATCAGTGATGAGAAATTCTTTGATCCTATTCGTAAGTATATAAATATGCTTTCTTTCCGTCCGGGTTGGGGTATTACCGGTAATGCCGGATTTAGCGAAGGCTTGATTTATAATACATATGGCGCTTCAGGCTCTTATGCTGGAACGTCAGCGATTGTTCCGACAAATCTCCGTTTGACTGAGATTAAGTGGGAGAAAACGAAGTCATGGAACATTGGAGCAGATCTGAATATTTTGGATGACTTGTTGAAGTTCAATTTGAATGTGTATAAGAAGAAAACGACGGATCTTTTGAATAGTGGCGTTCGTATTCCTTCTTCAACAGGTTTCTCTTCATTGCCTTGGGCCAACGTCGGTTCTATGGAAAATGAGGGATGGGAACTCTATGTGAATACCAAGGACATCTTTAAAATTGGTAAGTTCTCCACTCAGTTGCGCTTTAACATCGCTCAGAACATTAATACTGTAACTGAAATGGATGCGTCTGTCTTGGCTGCCAAGAATCCGGATTTCGACTATAAGAATGAGTCCGTTATGTATCGAGTTCAGATAGGTCATGCTCTTGGAGGTATTTACGGCTTCCGTTATAAGGGTGTATACGCATATGACTATGATCACAACGGTTACTTCTTGTCTGAGGAGAAGAATCAGTATTATTTGCCTGAACCTGATGAGAACGGCAACTTGATTAATACAGCAAAGGCAACAGGTAAAACCGCTCCTATCGTCTTTGACGCCAACGGTAAGGTTGTGTATGATAAGAACGGTAATCCATTGCCAATGATGTTCAATTATGGTGGTGTGAACTATCAGTTTAATGGTGGTGACGTTATCTATGAGGATATCAATCATGATGGTCAGATTGATGAGCTGGATATCGTTTATTTGGGTGGTTCTAATCCCAAGGTGAATGGTGGTTTTGGAATCGATTTGAATTATGGTCAGTGGAGTTTGAAGACCAACTTTAACTTCCGTATCGGTAACAGGATTATCAACATGGCACGTATGTATGCTGAAGATATGCGTACCAACAAGAATCAGTGCGCTTCTGTAAATCACCGTTGGAGAAAGAATGGTGATGTGACTGAGATACCTCGTGCGATGAATGCCAGTGCAGGTGCTTCTTATAATGCATTGATTAGTGACCGTTATGTAGAACCTGGTGACTTCCTCCGCTTCAACTATTTCCAGTTCGCATATTCTTTCAAGGCTGAGCAATTGAAGAAGTTTGGTTTGAGTAGCTTGCGTATTGCTGCTTCTGGTAACAATCTCTTCTTCTGGACGAAGTATTCAGGTGTAGATCCTGAACATAGTGCAAGTGGTTATGCACCTTGTCAGGATACCTCTCAGACACCGCGTTCTCGTTCGTTCACATTAAGTTTGAATGTAGGATTCTAATATATTGAAATAATGAAAAGTAGTAAGATATTAAGCAAGGTCTTTGTTTCAGGAGTCTTGCTGTTGGGAGCTGGCTTTTCTTCTTGTGAGGATTTTCTTACAGTACTTCCGACAGATAAAATTACTGAGGATGACTTTTGGAAAAATAGCAGTGACTTGAACAATGTCAGAGCTGCAGCATATAAGCAGATGACATCTGATGCTGTGACAGGTCGTATCCTGTATTGGGGTGAATTGCGTTCCGACAATTTAGCTCAAAATGATATGACATTGACGGATATAGAGTTGTTACGTAAGGGCGTGTTGCATCCGACCGATGCTATGTTTGATTGGGCCGCTTTCTATACTGGAATTAATTATTGCAATAAAGTCTTGGAAAAGGGAGAAGCTATGACAATTCCCGGGCAGGAAGTTGACCCGAGTTTCCGCCGTGGTGACTGGTTACCTATTAAGGCTGAAATGCTTTCCATGCGTGCGCTCTATTATTTTTATTTGGTACGAGCTTTCAGAAATGTACCCTTTGTAACGCGTTCTGTGAGTACAGATGCAGAAGCCATGAATAGTAAAGTAGCGGCCACCAATGGTGTAGACATTTTGGGTACGCTAATTGAGGAATTGGACAGTGCAAAAGAATATGCAGCTTTCGACTACAGTTCTTCTACTGAACGGAAGGGACGTTTTACTAAGCGAAGTGTTCGTGCATTGCTTGCTGATCTTCAGTTGTGGAGAGGATGTATGCTTAGTAATGCCTTAGCCAAGGGTGATACGATTGTGGTGAAAAAGGATAATGTGAGAGATACCTTGACGCAGGCGGAGATCGATGAGATTAGTAAACAGCATTTTGCCGATGCGATTGAGAATTGTGATTATATTTTCGCCGACTTGCAGAGCGATTGGGATGAAGCCGTCTTGGAAAACCCGTCGTTAGGTAGATATGAAGAGGGGCAAAGTGAGGATTATCCCTATTTAGGATATGTCAAGGCATACGGCCAAAGATTAGTAACCGATAATGTATATTCGGATATTTTTGGAAGTAAGAACAGTGAGTATGAGAGTATCTTCGAACTTCAATACGATGGCTCTGTGTTGGTAAACAGTGCGTATGCAACTTACCTCTCTGAGTATTCCGATGGTGTGTTGAAACCCAAGGCTATGGTTGGGGCAGCAGAAATGACTGGAAGTGTGGAAAGCAATTATAATCCAGACAGAGGATTTGGTAAGGGAGATATTCGTTTGGTGGAAACATTTAATTATACCTCTGCTCAGTCGCAACGCTCGCCGTTCATTAAGAATATTGCCACGAGTGTGACGATACCCGACCTTTTGAATGTTGCGGATCAGAATTATGATTTTAGTGCAAGTTATCGTGAGTCAGGAAGTTCTAATGCGAACTGGCCGATATATCGTCTTACTGATGTTATGCTGATTAAGGCAGAGGCAATTGCACGTTCAGTAGATCCTGCTGCGACGGGAAGTAATAATGAACTTCTTGTAGAAGGTTTTAATTTGGTTAACACTATTTTCAAACGTTGTAATCCAGGTATGAAGCCTACAGGAACAGCTGGTGCGGGTGATGCAGTAAGTGATCGTCTGAAGCCTGCCAGTGAGTACGCGGCTGAGCGTAAAGCTTCCGATTTGCTTACTTTGCTTTATAATGAACGTCAGCGTGAATTTATAGGTGAGGGTAAGCGTTGGTTTGATATCGTTCGCCAGGTGGAAGCTACTAATGATTCCGAAAATACGCTTAATACTTATATTAATCTCTCGAAAGAGGTGAAGAACCGTTTGAGAAATATCTACGCCATGTATGTTCCTATCTATAGTGAGGAATTGAAGGTTAACGGTGTAGAATACGGAGGCAAGTTGGTTCAGAATCCTGTTTGGGATAGATATACAGTTAAGTAAAGAATTACAATTCGATAGAATATGAATAAGTCGTTATTGAAAGAGACAAGGAGTAAAGTTCTGTCTTTAGGCATCATGGTTGTTTTTATCCTTATGGCTTTTGTTAGTTGTAAGGAGGAAATTGATGGCTCCAATTTTGCAATAAAGTCAGAGCAGATCATTGCCGATTTCATTGATGCAGATGAGCAATACTCTATGGCCCGCGATCTTTTCCATAAGGTGAAGATGGGGGCCGTAGAGGGTGCCTCCCCTATATACAGTTTATTGACTGCGCGCGGTAACTACACCGTTTTCTTACCGACGAATGCGGCTATAGAAAAGTTCATGGCAGAAGAAGGTTTTGCAACCTTTGACGCGCTATTGAATAATGATGAGGCTGCTACGTTAGTGGCCAAGAGTTGTATTATTGACAATGGGGATGACAATGCATACGAAACTGCTGATTTTCCGACAACTGGTTCTTTTGATAAGCCAAATTTGAATGATCGTCTGTTGACTTGTAGCATGGATGACAATTCGAATTTCTTGATCAATGGAACTTCACATGTCATAAGCGAAAATAACGAGGTTTCCAATGGATTTGTTCATGTGGTGGATGTCGTCGTAGCACCATCCTCAATGACTTTGGACAAATTGATAGGTGAAGCTGATAATATGAAAGTCTTTTCCTATCTCTTGTCACAAACGACATGGGCAGATTCTTTACATGAGAATTTGGATTTGACATATGAGGACCCTGACCGCCCATTGAAGTACGAATTGAACAATGTTGCACCATTTACCTATGCTCAGCATAGATATATTGGTTATACCGCATTGGTTGAACCAGACTCAGTTTATGAAAATAAATTGGGTGTACAGGTGAAACTGAATGAGAAGGGGGAATTGGAAAATGGAAATGAATTTCTTGAAAAGCTTTCTGTTCTGTTGTCAAATGTCTATGGAACTCAGGCGGCCGACAATTTGGCTCATCCAGATAATGCCGTCAACCGTTTCGTTGCCTATCATTTGATTTATGGTAAGATGGCTTACAATAAGTTGATTTTTCATTACAATGAGTATAATTATCAATTTGGTCAATGGAATAACCCGCAGCGGACGAATATGCCGACGAATGTGTGGAATTATTATTCAACTATGGGTAAGTATCGTGGCTTGCTGAAAATCACTCAAGTTGGTGATGCCGGATTTGAGCGTGACATTGAGCATACGGTATATGCCAATCGAATTTCAGTCTATGCTAATGGCCCTGAAGATGATTATCGCGAGCTAGGTGTCGTATCTGGTTTTTCTGGCATACGGATAGAGCCATCTAATGGAGAGAATGACAATAATGGCTTGAATGGTTATTATTATCCCATCGATGATTTCCTGCTTTATACGGATGCATTCCGTAATGAATTGTCAAAGGAGAGAATGAGAATGGATTTGAGTACCATTTTGCCTGAACTGGTTTCCAATAATGTCAAAGGTACGATTTATACGCGTTTTGAAAATGGATATTTTGACAACATTACGCGTGAGTCTGCCGATACAAAGTTGCTCTATTTGATGCCGCAAGGAGAATGGGCCTGGAACAATTATCAAGGTGACGAGTTTATGGTAGCTGGACTTTACGATTTCACGTTGAAACTTCCGCGTGTTCCAAAGGATGGTACTTATGAAATTCGCATGGGAGTAGCTCAAAATTCGTTAAGAGGCATGTGCCAGATTTACTTTGGTGATGACCCGGACCGTTTGACGCCAGCAGGTTTGCCCTATGATATGCGACAGTTGGCAACTCCTGATAATCCTTCAATACCTTGGATTGACGATGGTGAGGATTGGACTGTGAACTTTGAGAACGATAAGAATCTTCGTAACCAAGGTTATATGAAAGGACCGCAGTATTATACTGTTACCAATGGCAAAGCCGATACTCCTGTGCGACGCCGTGGTAATGAGTGGGCGTGTCTTAGACGAATCATCACTGTGGTTGACATGAAGAGCGATAAAGATTATTATCTTCGGTTTAAGACTGCATTGAAGAAGACAGATTCCCAGTTCTATTGTGACTATATTGAGTATGCATCAACATCGGTGTTCAACGGTCCTGTTTCGGAAGATATTTGGTAATATTAGAAATGTATTTGTAAAATGAAAAGTTTATATAAGAATTTCGTTAAGGGTGGTTTCTTAGGAGCGATAGTGCTCCTTGGAGCTACTGCTTGCTCTGACGATCATTTCGATGTGAAAAATCAGCCAGGTTATGGCGGAACACAGACTTTGTGGCAGAGCATAGAGGCAAATCCTGAGTTAACGCAGGCTGCTGAAATATTGAAGGCTACGCGAGTAATGAAGGATGAAGACGACAAGCGGGCTACTTTGACCTATGCTGAATGGTTGAATCAGCCAATGGAAGCTACAGTTTGGTTGCCGAAGAATGGTACTTTTGATAATCAGAAGTATTTAGATATGTTGCAGGAGGCTAAAGATTCCTTGGCAGCAGGTAATCAGAAGGCTTCACTGCGTATAGAGTTTATGGTGGTGAATCTGTTCGTACGAAATCATATCTCTTTGTTCAGTCATTCTTCTGTGCAGACTCGTAAGCAGATTCGCTTGACCAATACGAAACTTTGTTTCTTTGATCCTGCCAACTCAGAATTTAACGGTGTGAAGTATGATCCTGCGGCTACTGTTTATTGTAGTAATGGAGCGCTTTATACGTTGGAGGCAGCTTCTCCTTTTGCCAACAATATCTTTGATTTCATGTCGTCCGACTCCAAATTCTCTACCATTTATGGTATTATCAGCGATCCTGCTGTGGATAAGGATGTGTTCTGGCCCGAGGGCAGTACAGAAGGTGCGATGAATGAAAAGGGAGAAATTGTTTACGTGGATTCTGTCTTTGTTAACTCTAATGAGATCTTGAATAGTGCAAATGCATTGATTAAGAGTGAGGACAGTATTTACGTTGCTATTATTCCGACTAACGAGGCTTGGCAGGAAACTTTTGATGCTGTTAAACCGCTTTATAAGTTCGGTAACAGTTATTGTTACGACTGGGATGAAACACGCTTTACGCAAACGGGTAACAATGCTCTGAAGTTTACAGCGAAGGATATTGACTCGTTGACAACCTTGAGAACCAATACGGCTATTATCAGTAATATGTTCTTTAACCCGACAAATTTCAATGGGGTAGATAAGTTGGATTCTGCTCAGGTCATCAACCATATGCTCTATGCAGACTCTTTGATTTCCACGTCAGGTGTTGTCTATTATAACCAAAATGCTGGAACAGGTCGTCCCAATCCGCTTTTCGAGGGGTTGACTCCGATTAAGGCCTCCAATGGTTATGTGTTTGCGCCGAACAATAATCGTATAGCACCTGAATATTCTTTTATTTCAAGAAGAATTACTAGTCCTGCGTATATGTTGGCGTCCTCAACAGATATCAATGATGGTGGTCAGATTGTAACTTTGACCCCGGAAAATTGGCAGAAGGACTCTGTTGTCGGTACTGTTGAAAATGATACCTATATGTACTATGCCATGGATGGAAACTCTGCGTTGAAGGTTCGTTGCAAATTGTCTAATCTTCCCAGTGGACGTTACAAAATTTCGGCCCAGATGCTTCCTAACCGCGTCAATCGGTTCAATGTAAAATACGAGGACGATGGTGTTACTCCCATCGAGGAGAGTCCGTTGTTTGACGCCACTATTTATGGAGACGATTTGAAGAAAATTGAAGGTAACCGCGATTTGACCGTTAATCAGGATTCTGTACAGAACGTTGTTTTGTTTGATGATTTTAATTTGGAGAAAACGTATACAGGTTTGCCTGATGGTTATGAAACATTTGCTATTCTTGAATTGAGTATATCTGCTTCACAGAAGCGTAAAGGTAAATGTGATGCTCTGAGTATTGCCAAGATAATCATTGAGCCCGTTCGTGAATAAGCATACTTGTTAACTTTAAAATTGAAGATGATGAATAAGAATAAACGAATCAATTTGATGCAAGGAGCTTTGCGTGCCGGGGTTTGTCTCTTTATGTTGTCTGGAGCCTGTGTGGTTTCGGCTCATAGCGGAGCGGACCAGAAGGATGTGAAGACTGCTTCTACAGCCGTTGCAAAGGATGGCGCAAGTACTAAGTACGAGATGCGTAAAGTTTCTGGTCATGTTTACGATGCAGCAACCAAGGCACCTTTGGCCGGTGTTCGTGTCCAGGCATTGAACAACCGCTACTATACGGCGTTGACTGACGACAACGGTGCTTACACAATAGAAGTTCCAGAATATGTTACTTCTTTGTATGTATCTGTTCCTGAGTATAATGCAGTGCAGATCGCCATTAAGGATGCAGAAGGTCAGGATGCTTTCCTCTATTCCACAATATTGAAAGGATATTATGAGGATGGTACCAATTTGTTGACACCGCATGAATTGAATGTGGAGAATTCAAGTGCGTTGACGATCGAAAATGATATAGAGAATCATTTGAATTCAACGGTGCGTACTATCAGCAGAGGAGGAATGCCTGCACAGGGTGCTGCTATGTTCATTAATGGTTTGAACTCTTTGAATACTGTAGCGCAACCATTGGTAGTGGTAGATGGCGTTATTTGGGATATGCAATATGACCGTTCTACACTTCATGATGGCTTTGTGAACAATGTGTTTAATATTATTGACACAGAAGATATTGAGAATGTTCAGATCTTGAAGAACGGAACAGCTTTGTATGGTGCGAAAGGTGCTAATGGCGTAATTTTGATCAATACTAAGCGTGGTAAGAGTTTGGTAACCCGAATCAATATTCGTGCTTATGGTGGATTTGAATTGGTACCGGACAAGACCAGTGTCATGAATGCAACGCAGTACAGAAATTATGTGACTGAATTCTTGGGTACAACACCAGAAGCAGATGAGTATTTCAAGAATCCATCTAATCTGACCCCAGCATTCATGAATGAGGATAAGAACTATTTGTTCTATGATGTCTATCATAATGAGACGAATTGGCAGAAGGATATGTACCGTAACGCCTTTACACAGAATTACAAGGTGAGTGTTGAAGGTGGTGACGATGTTGCTATGTACAACTTGTCTTTAGGTTATTCGGATGCTGATGCAACTGCTGAGACAAATGATTTCAACCGTTTGAATATCCGTTTTAATACAGATGTGGTCTTGTTCAAAGATTTGACTACGCAGTTGGATATCTCTTATGTGCGGAATGCCTACAACTTGCGTGATAACGGTTGGGCTGCTGATTATAGTCAGCGTAACATTTCTTCCCCGAATGTGTTGGGATTAATTCAGTCTCCGTTTATCAGTCCTTATCATCATTATGTGATGTACGACAATGGTGGTTTGGTATTGGGGCATACAAATACACTTTATTCCGGTAAGAACTACACGGATGCAAATAACCCGTATAAGTTTGCGTCAGTGTTTGGTTATGAAGGTTTTGTGAACCCCTACTGGATTCTTCAGAATGGTCAAGGTGAGAACAAAAACTTCCAGGAACAGACACAGTTCGCTGTGAATGTTGCGCCTAAATACCAGATTAATAAGTATTTGAGCGTAAGTGATCGTTTCAGCTATATTATTAACCGAAACAACGAGAAGTATTATTTGCCTAATGATGGTACCCCCTCGAAGGAAGTTGAAGGACTTGGTTTTGTACGTAGTATCATCCGTTCGCAGTTTGGCAAAGAAACGACTTTGTTTAATGATTTGCGGGTAGATTGGCAGCGTCAGTTTGGTGCTCATTATGTAAATTTGTTCGGTGGTTTCCGTATGTCTTCGTTCGGATATAGTGACAGCTATGTTTCCGGATATAATAATGACAACGATAAGATGCCTAATATGTCAAACTCATTGCAGTTTAAGCAGTATGGTGGAACTAGCGACAGTTGGATCAATCTGGGCTATTATGTAAGTGCTGACTATAATTACAAGAACAAGTATTTTGTAAACGGTACGGCTACAATGGAGTCTTCTTCACGTTTCGGTAAGGAAGCGTCAGAGGGAATCAAACTCTTCGGTGTCAAGTGGGGACTTTTCCCGTCGTTGCAGGCTGCATGGTTGATTTCTTCTGAGGACTGGTTCGATGTTAACGGCATAGACTATTTGAAGTTGACAGCCGGTTATGAAGAAAGCGGAAATGACAATGTTGACTATTATGCGGTTCGTACATATTTCGAGAACTCCAAGTTCTTGGATAAGGCAACAGGATTGCAGTTGGCCAATATTCAGAATCCTACAATTCAGTGGGAAACGAATAGACGTGTGAATGTTGGCTTGAGTACCAGTTTGCTGAACAACCGCTTGAATGTTGGACTCGAATACTATTGGTCAAGGACCTCAAATCTTCTCACCAAGAAGGCTGTAAGTGATATCACTGGCCTGAAGTATATGTGGGCTAATGACGGTGCATTGGAAAATAGTGGTGTTGAGTTTAACACATATGCAGTATTGCTGAACAAACGTAATTGGAAATGGCAGGCCGGTTTTGGAATTGGTCATTATCGCAACGAAATGACTGACTTGCCTGAAACCAGTTTGAACTACATCGAGACCTACGCTCTTGACGAGAATGGTCAAAAGATCATGAGCAGTGAGAAGGTGATACATGGTTATACTTCTTCCGTTTATGGTGATAATAACATCTTGACAGCTGTAGGACGTCCTGTGGGAGTGTTCTATGGTTACAAGACTGCCGGCGTGTTTGCTTCTGATAAGGAAGCATCAGAGGCTGGTAAGTATGGATATTTACGTTATCCGACAGGTTTGCTTGAGAATCCTTATCGTACTTTCAATGCAGGCGATGTGCATTTTGTGGATCAGAACGGTGACGGTTGGATTTCTGAGGCAGATATGGTTGAGATCGGCGATCCTAATCCTGATTTCTATGGTAACTTCTATACTTCGTTGTCTTGGAAACAGTTGACTTTGGATTTGAATTTCAAGTATTCGGTTGGAAATGACGTTTTCAATTATCAGCGTTCTCAACTTGAGTCTGCCAACAATATTTACAACCAGACAACAGCTGTTGTGAATCGTTGGAAGTATGAAGGACAGCAAACAGATGTTCCTCGCACAATGTCTGCCGACAATGATTTGTGGGTAAACAATGAGCGATTCTCTGACAGATGGATTGAGGATGGTTCTTATCTTAAGTTGAAGAAAGTAAGACTTACTTATAAGTTGCCGCTCAATCTCAGCTGGCTGCAAGGACTTGCTGTCTGGGGTGAAGCAAATAATGTGTTTACCGTTACGAAGTATTTGGGTAATGATCCTGAGTTCTCATGTGGAAACGGGGTGCTCTCTCAAGGTATAGATGCAGGTTACCTTCCTACTAGTCGTAATTTCAATTTCGGTGTGACCATTAACTTGTAATATTATAGTGAGAACCGGGAGGTAAAACAGCGTTCTACCGTTGATGCTGGCAAAGTGACAATAGCTGATAGCTATTTTACCTTCCCCTCCTGACTAAAAAAGAGTACTACAATGAAAAATAAATCAATTATAAGTGTTTTCGCCTTCTTGCTGGGAATGGGTGCTGTGACCTCTTCTTGCGAAGATATGTTGACACCGGATATGGAGCGATATGCGGAGGGCTTTTCTGGAAAGGATACTGTGAACTTTTATTTAGGTATTCTTGCCAATGTCCAGGATGTTATTGAAAATAACGCAATTCTGGGAGAAGTGAGAGGTGATCTCGTGACGACAACTAACTATGTCAGCGATTCGCTTTCTAAGGTTGCTAACTTTGTTGCTACGCCTGATGCCGAAAACGGGCTTTTGGGCCGTGCTGCCTACTACAAGGTGATCAACCAGTGTAATTTCTACTTGGCTGCAGTTGATACAATGGCCATGAAGAATAACAATTATTATATGCGTAGAGAATTTGCACAGGTTCAGATGATTCGTGCTTGGACCTATATGCAGATGGTGCAGCTTTACGGCAGTGTTCCCTTCATAACGGAACCGGTGGATAATGCGAATACTGGATGGGAAACTAATCCTCCTAAAGGATTTGCTAATGCCGATAATCTATTGGATCTGTTGTTAGCTGATGGTCTTGAGAGAGCATATCAGTATGAGAAGTCATTGGGATATCCTAATTATGGTACTTTCAACACTGGTGCTGTATCGATTGCTCACAGCAAAACCGTATTCCCTGGTGATTTGGTCTTGGGTGACCTCTATTTGCTCAGAGGTAAATCCAAAGAGGATTATGCGCGTGCTGCCGCTTATTATTACACTTATTTGGACAAGAAGGATCTTATTGTGAGGGATTCTTATTCTGCTGGTTATAGTATGCGTATGGAGGGTGACAACGAAATTTATACGCCGCTGGGCGGATCTTGGGCTGATAATGTAATTGGATACAATGATATCACCCTGGTTCCTTCTGCAGCCAACTCTTCATTGGGTAAGACATTGACTCGTGTTCAGCAGATTTATGGTTTTGATCCCCGTTCTTCTAACAGTACGTCAGTATCAGAAGATGAAGCAGTGGTCAGTGGTAATGTTGCCTTGACGGTAAATTACAAAAATCGTCAGTTGGGGCCTTCTGATAGTTATATCAAACTTTGTCAGTCGCAAATTGCAGTAGCTTCAGCCATGAATGAAGTTGATCCTGTGGAATATTTGGAATATCTGGGTGATTGCCGCATCGATGGTAGTTTCAAGTATGTACAGACTGTTGGAGGACGTTTACCGTTCGTTCAGAAGTTCTGTTCACGTTCCTCGAGTGACGAGCATAGCCTTTCTGCATTCTTGTTCCGTTATGCGATTCCGGTTTATCGTACCAATCAGATTTATCTTCGTTATGCGGAGGCTATCAATAGAGCTGGATTCCCGCGTCATGCTTTTGCCGTGCTTCGCAATGGGTTGCACTATGAGAAGATGCCTTCAATCCGCTATGACTCCGTTAGAATCGATACAATCAATCAGATCGTTTACGAGAATATTCCGTATGTAGGTGCAGTTGCTGATGGTAACTATTGCATTGATCTCAATGAGTTGGCACGTGCGAAGAAAGTTAATAAAGAGCAGGTTTATGGCATCGGCTATCTGGACTTCTCTGAAAGTAAGTGGACCAATGCGGGTATTCACCGTTTAGGTTGTGGTGAATTTACGGATAAAGATACACTTTACACCTACGACTTGTGCGTATTGGGTAAAGGAAGTGATAATCTGACTCAATTGCCTGAAGGTGTAAATCCGGACTTGCTGAAAGGACGTATCAATCTTGAAGCGATCCGTGCCGGAGTGCAGTTAGCTAAACCAAGCTATGCAAATGTCGTAGTAAAAGCCGACGATGACGAAGGAGATGAAGGTGAAGCATTGGATACGACAGGTTGGAAGCGTGTCGATATGACGGATTCCATTGATGTAACCTTGCCGGAGAACCATGAGTGGGAAATCAATGCTGTTGAAACTTTGATTGCTGATGAAATGGCTCTTGAGGAAGCATTTGAAGGATGGCGTTATTTCGATTTGTATCGTATAGCTCGCCATAAGAACTTAATGCAGGCAGGTTATGGAACCAAATGGTTTGCTTGGTTGGTTTCGCGTCGTGGCTTAGGTCTTGCGCCCTACGAGAATCCGTCTCAAGTAGGTGAACTTTATAATACTTTATTGGATCAGGAGAACTGGTATTTGAAGAATCCTGAATATTAATGACCAATAGGAAACTTTGTTAATAAATGGGGCTATATCGCGCAGAGCGATATAGCCCCACTGCTGTATGTTCGATAGGGACAAATTCCTGGTTTAACCCAAATCGGTCATTAGAGGTTAACCGTTTGTGATTTTATTTGTAGTATGCAGAGAAGCAATAACTTACAAACCTATTTTTCTAATGACCGCCATTAGAAAATAAAGTTTGCAATATATTATTTTTCAACAACATACAAGCTAGACCACGAAAATAGGATATTCTAATGACCGATTTGGGTTTAACGTGAGTTCGGTATAACTATAACAAAGACAATGTAGTGTACTAAAAAAAGTTGACACAAATTTTAGAAGTATGCGTACTTATAAAGGCATGTCAGACT
>OHEP01000620.1_pt1 | contig 22984 bp, 20 predicted proteins | sample 1567271 | NCBI WGS metagenome assembly OHEP01 (sample SAMEA3879577, study PRJEB24766) | human gut metagenome | biome: human-associated habitat; feature: feces | place: USA | collected 1985/1987
TTATTATCCAGACAAACCGTCGCAAACATGGGCCTCCAACCCTGGGTAGCTATACACGCTTAACCCTACCAGACAAAAACGCCACGAAAATGCAGACAAAAAGGCCCATAAACAAGCTCGAAAAGGCAGACATTTTGATCATAATTTGGAACACATATCCAACCCATTTCAAGTCAAATCATGACTAACAATAAGAACAAGAATGTTGTCGTTAATTCTTTCTAGCAATAAATGCATTATTCAATAATCATTCAAGGTAAACCATCAAATGGATCATTCACATGGGACAATCCTTATCGTTTCAACAATCCATACATTACTATCATCAAAGTACTATTAACGCCTACTTCTACTGCACTATTTTCAAACATTGATCAAACCAATACTGTATCTAATGATAAAGGAGAATCTGTAGTATTTGAGAAAGGATATTATACTCTAGCTGACATAATCGCTATGCTTAATCAAATGCAATATACTCAATACTCAATATCAAATGCAGTTTCAAGTTTTGGATGTTTCCATATACAATCATCATGTTCAGTTGATTTCTCACAAGCACCAGATATCATAGACATATTAGGTCTAACAGAAACAACATATAATGCAGGTGCAAATACAGGAGCTAATATCATTGATATCACTAGAAACAGACAAGTGATACAAGTCTATTCTTCAATTGTACGAACATCTGATCTTAAGATTGCTAATCAGAATAACAATCTCATTACTACAATCATAATCAATGATCCTCAACTCAGATACTTGAATACTGTTGAACAAGTCAATATTCCTATCATCAATCGATTTGATCGTATCTACTTCTCATTCAAAGATTTGGATGGTAATCTAATGAATTTGAATGCTGATTTTGAACTTCAATTGACAATAGATGATGTTCTGGATAACAATGAAAGCATGGATGGATATGAATCATATTCACAATTCTCACTGTCTCAAGTATGTAATAGGTCTAAAACAGAAGTGAAACTAGATAATCCATTATCATTTAAGAAGTGTTTCATCTCTTCAATCTCATTATATACAGATTTCGAGTTATACAATGTAACAGAAGAACAAATTGTAGTAATTGATGGAAATAGAACAGATCATTCAATAATCACAATTCCAAAAGGATCATATGAGATTGAAGAATTGATAGCAATGTTGAATTGTAGTGATGCTATGTTTGAATTAATCTATAGTGGTGAGAATGCTTTCAGAATAGCTGCTAATTACTTCTATACACTTGATTTCTCAAATGCACATTTGTTGAAAGAGATACTTGGATTTGAAAATGATTATATTGAGAAAGGAATGGATGTGATTAAGAAGTATTATGTATCTACAAGTTGTAATCAGATTGTATTAACAAATGGTAATGATGAACATATCTTGAAAGTAGCTATTGGATATTACACATTCAATGAGTTTTGTGATGCAATTGTAGGAGAAGTGAGTAAAGTGGTAGATGTTGGAGGATTAACATATAAAGATGAATATGTTGGTATCAATACAATGAATACTGCTGAAGAATGGTGGTTTGATCGTGAATCTGTGAATACAACAATCAATGGTTGTAATTGGGTTGGTTGGTTCAAATTGAGTGGTGTTAAGAACTTGTGTATTGAAAGACCAGATGAATCAATGGATGGTACAAATGGATATGCATTTCTTGAAGATTCTTATTTGGAATATGACTGGAAGTTGACTACAAGTGAATATCGATATTTGGTAAAACCTCGAATTACGTATAGAATGAGTAATAATGATGGTAGTATTCTATCAAGTGGTACTATTAATCTTGATACAGGAAACTACTCAATATCATCATTAGCAAATGAATGTATGAATGAATTGAATGGTCAATATCAGAGTGTTAAAGGATTAACAAGTTCTGATATTGAAGCTATTGCTTGGACAACAAATGCATCTGGATGGAGTTATGTTTGGAATGCAAATGAATATGCTCCAGATTTGGAGTTTAGTATGAATGCTGATTACAAAGATGATGATGAAGTATTAGTAAGAACGAATAATGATAAGCGAGGAGGAGTATTTAATGAATGGATATCTAGTAAATGTGATTATGGAGATGAGATATGGATAGGAAATGATGTTCATTTGACATGTAAGATTGATGGTGATACAGAAAGAGTATCATGTACAATAAGTGCAGGAAAACATACATTAAGTGATATAGGAAATGTGATAGTGAATATGATCAATAATCGATATAGAATGATAGCATCAACACATCTTGTAGTATGTACAGAGAATTATCATAATGGATATCATATCGCTTGTCGAAACAATAATGTTCCATCTATATCAATGACCTGTGATAATCCATTCTTTCCTGTTGATAATAGAAACAATATTCGATCTATGATATTATCATTCAGAAGATGTTGGTATGTGAAGATGCCAAATCTCACTACTCCTCTTGGATTTGTAGATGCTTTGTATAATGGAATTATGAAGAGTGAATTCAAAGATAAGATTACAACATCTAAAGGATCAGGTGCTGTTGGTAAAAGAAATGTATACATACGAAGATTGATGAATATGAGATTTGTGAATGAATCAAAAGAAGTAGTTGTTCCATCATTTGTTGGAACAACAAAGAAGAGTTTCTTAAATTTGGATAATACAAGTGATTATCAATCGATTAAGAGTATATCCTTCTATTTCAAATCTGAATCAATTCCAAGAAATGATATCAGTTATACAGATAGTAATGGAAATACAACAATAATCAATACAAGTGGTGGAATGAGTGGATTGATGACTCAAGACAGATACATTCAATTCATGAATGAAAGTTTTGCTTCAAACAACATTCCTATTGAATGGAAGAAAGGAGCAACTGGATATGAGATTAATTCTGATGAAGTATTCACACTCACATGTAATACACTTGATTCATCTTTCATTGGTCCTTCTAATCCAGTAAGTGGATCAATATCTCACAAATGGTTTGTTGGTTATAATGATGAACGAATGTTGGATAATACAGGTGCATTATATGGTGATAATCCTGTAGATATCACAAATGGTCTATCAAATATCAAATTGTATTGTAATGTAGTAAAGAGTAAAACAAAGCCATTATTATCGAATATCCCATTAGAAGATCTATTCAAGAACTACTATTATAAGAATCGTATTGAGATTCCTTGTTCTGATCAATTGGATCGTCTTGAATATGAATTTCGAAATGAAAAGGATGAACCATTATCATTCCTTGGTAACATCTATCTGTTGTTAACATTCATGATTAAGAATTAATGGTATTAGTAAATGAACATAACATTCTCTCTAACATCATCCTATGAATACGAATTCAGTAGTAACAATCTGGTGAATAATGAAATGATGATTGAACATATATCATTATGTTGTGAATCAGATGAATTGATAGGATCATGTATTGTATTGGATACAATCAATAATATGCAAGAACGTAAACAATCTCCATTGATTGTTATTAATGATGTGTATCAATCAGACAAAGTGAATATAATGGTTCCAAAGACATCAAAATGGAGATTCTTTGTGACAGACAAAGAAGGGAATAGAATCAAATTGAATAGACGAGTAACAATGAATTTGTGTTGTTCCGTTTTTGATTGTAGAGATAAATGAAGCCTGTAAGTATAATCAATCATAACACGATTATTCCAAAGAACAATAGTCGATATCGAGAATCATTCAATACAGTAATTCTACCAAAGGATAACATATACAAGATTACTTCAATAACATGTAAGATTGATACAACAAGTCTATGGAACATTCGTAAGACAAACATTGTGCGTATGGTGAATAACAAGGGACAGAATATGACATATCATATTGTAGGAGGATATTACACAATTGATGACTTATGTAACAGTGTAGCTAAAACAATTGATGTTAATGAAGATAATCTGGCTTATGTGACATCAAATTGTGAATGTGTGGATTTGAGTGATGCACCAGATGTAGCAAAGATATTGAAGATGGAAGAAAGGTTGTATAACTATGATGGTAAAGTACATACAAGTGAACCATATGATATAACAAATGGACAAGGTGTAATTCGTATCTACAGTAGTATTATGAAACAAACATTTGGTATTAAGAGTTCATTAATTGATAATTTGATTCATGTATCAATTGGTCTGAACAATATCATAACAATAGACAATTTGAATATTGATGTGATTGATCAATCCAATTTGGATAGTATTGAATGGTTGATAACGGATATGAATGATAATCCAATATCACTTAATTCCAATGTGTATGTATCGTTTACGATAAGTTGTTATCCAAAGAATTAACCAACCAAAGATTGAACTGTTATCCAAAGAATTAATCATCATTATTCTTTCTATTAGTAAATGATTATCAAAGTATCAAATTGTGAATATGATAAGCTTGATAAACTCCAATTGAAGAGTAACTCATTCACTCTGTACATTCAATGTTTCAAGAAGTTCAATAGTAGTCGAGATATCTATGAATTCAAAACAAATACTTCAAAAGTGTATGTGAGTAGTAGTAATGTTGTGAAGGTGATGATTCCTGATTATGAAAGTCTAAGTGAGACATCAAGTATAGAAGATATCATTCATGAGGCAATTGAAGATAATGTGAGTATTGTGAAACTTGTGTTTGTAGGTTATTAACTACAACAATCTTTTGTTTTACTTTGTGTTTAATAAGAAATGGAATCTGGATATGTAACTGAAATAGACACAACATTAGTGTCAATCAAGAACAAATTGCGTAAAATGAATCATATTAACCCTTATACAAAGAAGAGATTAACAAGAAGAACAAGAAATAGTATGAATGAAGCTACAACAATCGAAAAGAGTGTGAAAGAACATATATCAAATGAGAATGATGATTATAAGAATGAACAATATCATAAGATACTGAAAGATTTGAAGGAATATATCCAACCAATGCAAAGTATTGATGAACAACTACAAGATTTGAAACAAAACAAAGAAAGTCTGGGTATTATGAAGTTTGATTGGGATGTTGATTGTGAAGATACATTCATGAATCAATTCACATTGATAATTGCTCCTTCAAAATCAGGTAAATCGTATCTAATCAACCAACTTTGTTATGAAATTCCACATTCTTTTGATAAGATTTGTTTGTTCATGGGTAAAGTGAGCTATCAGAACAAATGTCCTCAAGTTTTGAAACATGTTGCTAATTTGGCAGGAATCAAAACACAATGGATAAACACAGATAAAGATATGAAACCAGAATTCAGTGATAATTATGGATTATGTTATGAAGAATTGAATGATGATGGTTCAAGCAATTTCATATACAATGATACAACATATCCATCAATCTACATATTTGATGATTTGTATACAAAGACACCAGATCATTGGGTTGTGAATTTCATGGATACAATGGCATGTATGTCTCGTCATCGCAAAACATCCTGTTTCATTGCATTTCAAGGATTCTCAAGACTTAGTAACAAGATTATTGACAATTCTACAAGAATCTTTCTATTCTATGATATTCTAGGTCGTGAAGATTTGTGGAAGAAGATGAAGATTCCTCCTCCAACAAATCTAAATCAAGTATTGAAGGATATTGAACAAGGAACTCATACTCGTTGGTATTACTTGGATGATTCAAATTTGGAAGAATATCTGCCTTATGATATTGCATCTAAACAACAAGCTGTTAACAAGATGAAGAGTAAACTACCAAAAGCGATAACGGATGAACGGAAACGCAAAGAAGTTGAAGCAAAACAAAAGGAACTACAAAAGTTGGAAGAAGAATTGGGTATTTCAAAGGAACATACCACTTCTGTTAATAAGCCAAGAACATACAATCTGATTGATATCAAGGATGCTAAAGAAGTGAAACCAAAAGATTACACAAAATCGATATCAACGAAAGAATTTGAGTTCATTAAGAAGGTTAAACATGAAGATGGAGTTGAGGATTGTTATAATCAACAAGCTGTTAAAGTCAAAGTGAAGAAAGGATTAGGATTAAGAAGCAAATACAACTTATAAGTTGTATTGAACTAATGGATCAATAGCATCATGTGTAAACAAATGTAGTAATGCTAGATAACCACAATTGTTTGCAAAGATGGATTGATATTTCACTTTGTTTGTACGGAATATTCGATTTGTATCCGATAATGGAAACTTGTTCAATGTTCCAAATGAATCTTGATAATTCAATGTACCATCTCCTTCTCTAAAACAACTAACATAATGTCCATTGTTTGGATCATTCTCAAATGGTATGTAAATGATACAATTTGATGGTTCTTTGTATTTGTTAGCCAGTTTCTTATATTGATCCAATTCTAGTACTTTGAAATCTGGAATTTGAAGTGTTTTAGCAAGTTTTGTTATTTGAGCAAATGTTAATGGATTTGTATCTTCATTTAGATATCCATATTCAATGAGTTGTTTCAATACACCTTCTTTCGTCTTGTTATTACTGATGCATGGATTTGATTTTGATTTTGTGGTAGAGCAGTCAGAATGCGTTTCTTTTTTTTCGATACTACTCCTACTGCTTCTGTATCATTTTGGAGATTATCAATATCATAACCAGATCCTTGTTGTTGTGTAGTACCATAACTAGCAATTTGATTAGCCATCTTATTAACACTTCCTTTAGCCATATCACCAACAACATCTGCTATTTCTTTCATTGTACTCGATCCAGTCTTATCTCCAACATATTGTACACCCTTGTTAATGTAATCTCCTGCAGTTTCAACAGCAGAATGTAATAGAATATCAGTAATAGGTTTCAACTTATCAGCATTATTACCATACCAAGATTTGATACTATTCCAAGCCTTCTTCATTGTATCACCAAACTTTCCAGATCCAACTCGAATAGCACCACCATCACGAATAAGATTCTTTCTTTGACGTTCAATCATTTTCAAAGTCTTTAACATTTCAGGATACTTATCAGGTTCAACACCATCAATGAATACTGCAGCTGCTCCACCTAGTTTGATAGCACCACCTGAAGTATTTCTTCCACCTTGAGCTTTCGAGCTTTCCTTAATAGCAGATATGATTTGAGGAGCCATTTGAATAAGTGTAGGTATAACTGTTGCAGCTAATGCACCAAGTGCTCCTCCTTTCTTCAAACCACTAAGTTCATTCATCAATTGTTGTTCATTGAATGCTAGTGCTCCACCTTTGTTATTCATGCTTATAGCACCACCGCTTGGATCATTATCACTAATACTAATTGCACCACCTAGTTTGATTGCACCACCTTCAGCTGAATAATCAGAAGGATTACTTCGTTTCTTCTTTGTCTGACGTTTGGTTTGATAATTACCTTCAAGTTTCTTATGTAGATTAAGTGTCTTTCTACGATCAACAATACTTCCGCTGTTTTGTTCACGAAAGTCGGGTTCACCATAGAATGCAGATATATCAACTGTAAATGGAATACTCATGTTGTGTAGTTTATTAATGATAAGAAAAACAAAGTGAAATTACTTTCAGTTCTTTCTATTCATAGATTATTGCTTATTTGTATGTATAATCCTATAATCTGTCTGTTCAGGTTTTTGTGCTAGTAATCTTGTACCTATGAAAGGTCTTCTTTGTCTAGATATCATACTTGATTGTACTATAGATTGTGTTGAGTCCTGAGGTTGTGTCTGTTCAGACCCCTGAGATATAGGTTGTAATCTTGATTGTACCTTGTTGTTTGAATACAACACACTATTGATTACACTATCAATCATTTGGTTTATATCAGCTTTCTCTTTATAATGATTTAATATGTTATTCTCGAAATAATCAAAGTAGCTATCCATTTCTTCTTCTGTAGTTATTACTCCATTTGCAAGACGAACAAAGAACTCTGATATCTTTGGAAAATTGTGTCTTAAACGAAATATGGAGAATAAGAATCTTGGACCTTTAGAACGACATTTCTGCATAAGTACTATGTTATCACGATTCTTTGCTAGAACATTGAGGAATGATAAGAAGTCATCACGAATCACATCCCTTTCATTAATATAACCCATATTTGCATTATTGAACTTATCATATTCCACAATTACTGGTACAATTGTATTCACTTTATCAACAATTGCAGGAGCAATAGTAGAATTATCATTTGTTAATAGTAATTGACTAACTGATGTACCATCCAATAATGGTATGTTATTGTTAGTAAACTGAATTTGAGGAATCTTCCTCTGCAATTCAAGATAATCCTGATAGAACTGATCAGCCCTATTTTCAATTCGAGTCAGTCCATTTTCCATCATCCAATTCAAATACGATTGTTGATCTTGTAGACTATTAATCATTTGCATTTGAGCATCTCTTTGTTGATTACCATTTACAACATTCTGATTGATAACTCCTAACATGTTTCTGTTATCATCATACATATCTAACATCATATTCTGGTTATCCTTATGCATATTCTGATTATCAATTTGCATATCCATTAACAAATGATTGTCTCTTTGTAGATTTGTTAACATTTCTTGAGTATTTGTTGATTGTTGACTCAAATCTTCTAGAAGTGGATTGAAATGATTGTACGATTGTTCTATACTAGTATTCACTTTCTGTAGTTGTTCTACTAGATGTTGATAATTTGTTCTTGATATCGTTGTCAAAGCTTCACTTTGATTGTTTTGATTTTGAATCACCTTTTCTATTAGAGCATTATTTGCATCCAACATCTTTGTCAAGTAAGTAAGGAATTGGGATTTGAAGAACTTGAAGAAAGATTCCATCGAATTAATCCCTTTAAGAACTTCTGGATCTACTCCAGGAACAACATTTGCAATTGCCACTTCTCTACCTGGATCAATTCTTTGTTGTAAAGCCACTATTATATCCTCACTCTTCTTGAACAAATCATTCTGAGCATTAATCAATGTTCCTATTTGTTCATCAAATCGATTCTCTCTATTCATAATACTACTTGATAGATTATTGAAAGCATTATTCAAATCTGTTAAAGCAGGTACTTGTTTATCAATTATGGTTGTTATTTGTTTCTGTAAATCTGTAATTGACTTAATCATTGCATTATTCATTACTAATTGATTCTTAGGTATTCCTCGTACTACTGTTGCTATATCTCCAAGAATAGAATGGATATCTGCAATATTCGTTGCAAGATCAAGACTCGTCATTTGATCTACAAAAGTGGATAGTGTAGCAACAACATTATTCACTTGCATAATAAGGGGTTGAATATCCATTTGTTGTTGTATAACATTCTGAACCACAGGTTGAGGTTCTTCAATGAAACGAATGTGTACCATTGTTCCATCACCATTTTCTTTCCAACCATGTTCTATTAATGTATTGTAGTTTTTACTACCTCGATGAACATAAAGGGCTTTGCTTCTATCAATAACATAAGATCCATCTCTATTATAATACAATCTATTACTATTCAATATCTTTTGCTCTTGTTGTTCTTGTTGTTGTCTTTGTTGTTTAAAGTCATTGTAAATCATTGCATTTTGATTTACTAGAGCAGAAGTAGTTGAAGATATGTTATCCATAACAGTATTCATATTGGTGGTAAAGGCATTCATAGTATCACTGAGCTTATCAACACTCTTGTTGATTTCAATAATAGACAGATCTTTCATATCTCGAATGGTGGAAGTAGGCCAAGTAATTCTATAAGGAGATATAGGCTCAAACTGAAATGGATTATCAAACACAGCTCGTTTCTCAGTATCAGACAATAAGTGATCTTTTGAAACAACAACAATCTTGTTGAACTTATCAGCGACTGTTACATTGTATACACAATTATCTTCAAATGAATAGAGTTTCTTGCTATTCTTATCGAATTGATATCCACGCATATTTGAAACATCCACTCTTCGACGTTCATTGGGTGTTAGACCCATATAAGTATCATAAGTGGCTTTCAAAGATTGCCATTTGTTACCAAATACACGAGTTGGATTAAGAGCTGTTTCTTCAACTTTGTTAAAGTACTTCTGAATCATCTTATCCATTATCTTTCTGGAATGTTGTTGATGAACTTTTGGTTTGATAGGAATGTATACATAATCATCATTGTATGGTTGGAAATCTGACTTTGTGAAATTGTCTATTTCTATCATTCGCATAGTATTTCTTACTAGAACAAAGTAAAAACTTATGGTGTTCGTTCTTATGGGCTCAGTTGCATGGATTAACTCTTATAGGCTCAGTTCAACCTATGCTTGAACCTGATTAGCACGAATCATTATCAAATGCATCTGCAATATTTCAGTCTTGTTAGGAGCATTATCATCAGAATTATCCAATTCAATCTCAAACTGCAACTGATTTTGAGCTCTTTGTGGGAACCATTCTGCAATAGGGAATGCAAATACACGGAATTGATCTCGCCATGTCTTATAGGTCAACAAAGTATCATATTCATCACTACGAGAATTGCATAGATAATCAACCCATTCAAAGAATGTATGATCAATTCCATCAGGATTATTACCATTATCAACATTCAGAATACGTTTCTGTTCACCAGCAATATTCATTGCAATACGCTTAAATCGTACATCCTTCAAACTGCTGAAATCACCATTATCATCTGTGAATACCATAAACATCATCTTAATTGGGAAGTTCACAAGGACTCGATCATCAATGAATCCTTGATTTGCAGGAATCTTGAATGTTTTCGTCATAATCTGATTCTTCACCAGTTTCGTATCTTCAGGATCAAATGCATCTTCATTTGCAGTCTTGTAACTATGATACCACAGAATACAACTATCAAAGAATACACCTCCAAATGTAGTATCTACAGGATTTGTAGTAGGACTTGACATTGTCTTGATCTTACCATTACTAATGTAGAAATATGCATCATCATTGGTAGGAATGATCTGAGCATCCATTTGTGTTAGATTGATGAATCGTTCCTGTGAACATCCTTCAAAGATATCTGAAAAGTTGACATTGATAGTTGAATAAGCAACAGTGGATCCTGACTTCTGAACAAACTTCAACACATTATAGAAGAGTTTACCATCATAAGGACGACCAAGTGTAGCAGCATTTGTACTACTAACATCATCATAAGCAATGTATGATAGTTCTTTAAGACCCTCATTTACAACATTATTGTGCTTATTATCAGTAATTGTATTTAACAAAGAACGGATTTGTCCAATGTTTTCATTATCTGCAGATAGTGGTAATGATGCAAGACTATCACCATCCCAATATGTATATGTCACTTTCGTATTGTTCACAATTCCTGCCATATTCTTCTTAACAGGAACATAGATAGTTTTATCACTACTAGTACTTGTTAGACCTGTCATCTTCACTTTGAATGTCATTCTTGACTTGTACAGATCAAAATAAGTATCATCACCTGAAGGAGCTATTGTCCAATTAATAACATCATTTGATTTGATGTTGTTCTGTTGATTTGAGAACACAACTTGAGATTCATAGTTATGTGTAGGAGGAATCGTAGTCATTTTACTAATAGGATAAAAAAAGCAGAATCATTGTATTCATAAAACCAGATTCAACCTTTGGTTGAACCAATTGCTACACAACTGACTTTTCTTTTCTTACTTAGTAAGAAAATGTCACAGAAACTTGTATGTCTCCAAAATGGTGTATTCAAGAAGAAGGAATTAACACCTGGTCTTCAATACTACAATAACTCTCAATTCACTACTGCACCTATGCCTACTACTGAAGGTAATTATGTTATATCCTATCAAAATGGTGCTATAACTCTTGCACAACAACCAGCTGCACTACAATCTCTTACCAATACTTACTTTCAAACAGGAGGAGGTACATTATCTGTTGCTACATCAGGTACAATTCCATATTTCACATCACCCACTACATTTGCTGCTCTTGATATCCCTTCATCATCAGGTATTTACATACTTAATGTACAAACAAACACTAAAACATTCACAAAACTCACTCCTGCCACCATATTCGCTGATCTATTGAATATTGAAGGAATAGCAGCACAACCATCATTTCCTCTTTGGAATGGAACATCTGTTTCTTCAATGAAACTCCCATCAGCTGGTTCTTGGTATATGCAGAAAGATTCAAATGGATACAATTGGGTATCAATGAATGCTAAGAACATTATGAAACATTGTTGGGGTTTAGACTCAAACAAGAATCAAATCGTTATGTTGTATGGAGGTGATGCAAAAGGATTGAGTTTACCATCAACTGAAGGTAATTACTTGTTGAGTATTGGTACTAGTGGTCCTGCTTTAGTAGCTACATCTGGTAATGGTAGTAAGACATTCAAATCAATTCATTATACAACTGGAAAGAATGATACACTTGTTAGTTGTACTCTTGGTGGTAAATCCGATGATAACATGATAACATCGGATGATTTGACAATTGAAATGGGAAAACAATACTTGATGACAGTTGATATAGACTTAAGATGTTCTGATTATGAAGCAGTATTGGATGGATTTACGAGTGGAAATGAGCCTTTGATTGGTGTATACTACACTTCAAATGGATCAAATCCAGAGTATATCATTGAATCAAATGTGATTGCAAATCCTCTTCCATTCATTCATATCACAGGAAATGGAATATTCACTGCTAATGGTGAAACATTCACATTAGGAATTCAACGAACTGGAGCAACAACGATTAGTCATAAGATAAAGAGATTGGTAGTAAGATTGGTAGAACTATGAGGTTAAACCTATTTCACTTTGATTATACCAGTTGGACTCACCTCAATATCAGATCCACTATCATCTGTAGATTCATTCTTCTCATTATACACTAATAGACAAGATGAATGACAACAACAGGTATCTTTGCATTTCGTATTCACTACCAATTTGTGATTCTTCTGTTTGAATAATCCTTTCATCCATTTCCATAGTCTTTTCCAAATACTAGATTCATTCATTTACTGTTACAGAGTAAAACGAAAACATAGTTCTCTACCAAAGTAGAAATTACCTTAATCATTTCTTTTATCAAAGGTAAACATGAATGAATTGAAAGAACTCAAAACAAGAGCAAAGCCACAAGGATTAACCAGAAAGTACATGAACAGTTGTAAGAGACATATCTATTACATTGATCTGATGGACTTTAGTAGTAAACAAGAACGATGGATACAAGATAATTTGATAAAGAATGGAGCGAACTTCAACAAGAATCATGGTTACAAATATGTTCTTGTATGTATTGATGGATATTCTAGATATCTAATGACACGATTACTTAAGACAAAAACAGGTAAAGAAGTAGCTGCCAAAATGAATGATATCATCAAGACATATGGTGCTCCAGATTGTATCAATTGTGATCGAGGTAGTGAATTTGTGAATGACATATTTCGTACACAAATACTCAACAAATACAACATCAAAATGTATCATATGGTTTCTGAGAACAAATCAGTATTTGCAGAACGAGTAATACGCACTATCAAAGAGTCGATTATGGTACCATTTAACAGAAGTAATGGTATTTGGTCAGACTATATTGATAATGCTGTTAAGAAACATAATGAACATAAGAATAATGATACTGGATATACACCGAATCAAATATGGAAAGAGAATTATGTGTATATGGAAGATGCTGAACCTGATTCTGATAGAATGAGTATGAAAGATAGAACACCCCAATTTGGTATTGGTGAGTATGTTCGAGTTGTTTCAAAACCATCTGTATTACAAAAGAAGTCATTAACATTCAAATGGTCAAGAACATTGTATGAAGTAGTAGGTATTGATGATAGTGTGAAACCAATAATGTATGAAGTGAAGAATAGTGAGAATGATAGTGTTTGTAGAAGAAAGTACTATCATTGGGAATTGTTAAAGAGCAAATGTATCCCTGTAACAAAGTCAATTATCCAAACACGAAAACAAAGTGAAAGAACTCCTGAAAGCAGGAAAGTAGCTGCTAAAACACATAAACCAGTGACTCGTTCACAAACAAAACCTAAAGGATTACCAGTTAAACATAATCAAACTGCTCGAAAACGACGCAAATAGACTTAACTCCTTTCAACATAACAACATCTTGTAGATTTGTTTCAACAGATATTGTTGTTTGTTCTTGCTGATTATCAATCACAGTTTGTTGTGTATTGGTAAGTAGATTATTGAGTGAATCGATAACAGGAGTATTCAACAAGGTTTGATCAGCCAAATTCACTTTGATATAATAACCCTTATCAAGTACATTTTCAATAGAATTACAATCATTGAATAGATCATCATTTGTATAACATGTGACTGTTGTAGTAACAAGATAATTGCCTTTAGCCAATGAATAATGAAACTTGTGTTCAAGACTTTCTGTAACAGCAGGAGTATATTCAAAGATCAAAGCTTGATTCACCTTCACAATAATGGCTGCATCAGTCCAAGAATATGTAGGGATATTGTTGATAGTTTGACGAACAAGAACATGTTGACCATCTTTCTCAGGCATATTGATTAACATACTATCAAGTTTGCGAAATGTGTAATTGTTCCCATTGGAAGAGAATATGTAACTCATCCTTATTCTTTATTATTACAGGAAAATCCTGGGATTTGACTGAAGGTTGAATTGCTTGATCAACCTATTATTGAATGTAAACAATTCGTAGCTGTTCGTTGATAGGGTCGAACATAGATTGCATTTAAACATGCTCCATTATCTACAAACAAATCATGGAACTCACTAGGTTCTGTATCATCTTGTATATGATAAACAATACGCACAGAATAATTGGAATAGAAGAAGATTTTGGTATTCTTTGTTATCACTTCAAGAATTCGTACAGGATCAGGCACATGAACAAACAATTGGATTGGTTTGTCAAGAAGATTATTCTCTTTTAACTTTGGAACTAAGTATGCCCATTCTTCATCTTCAAACATATCAGGTTTGACATATTCATTCAATACAATCTCCTTACAATCATAGTTATGCAATATCAATCCACAGTTAACATTTTGAATACTCTTTTCGGAAAACCCAAATACTCGTTCACAGTTGATTGGATACTTGGTATGGATGATGATATCTGCTAATTCAATCTTCATAGACTTACATGTTCTTACAATTGATTTCCATGTATTCATACTTGTTCTTGTATAGTAGTTCATTCTATTAACTTTCCAAAGTAAAATCCACATCATTTGATTGTTCAATTCTTAACCTCTATTCACATCACAATACTTAACATTCTCATCTACAGGAATTGAATAATGTCCCCATGCTAATGTATGAACATTATCTTCACAAACATATCGTTTATTATCTAATGCTGTAAACATGATCTTCTTTTGTTTCACTGTTGATATCTTCATTCCTCGATTATTGATACGACTAAACTCACCTACCATTTTTGCATCCACCTTATTCTCAGGGAATAATGTCTTCTTATACAACTCCATATTCTTCACACACACATTCACTCCATTTACACACATACTTCTAGGTACTCCTTTAGCAGCATTATGAACAACATCCTTTTCATCCACAATACAATACATCTTAGGCTTTAATCCAGCAAATTCAACAATTCGATTCCCTTGGTGTTCATCCTTGAAGATAGGTCCAGGTACCTTCTTATTCAAATTCACAAAACTATCAAATGAACCAAATTCTCTCTTATCAATATGTTCATTATAATACTCCTCCAAATCATGATACAATGAACTTGAATGATCTAATTCACTGAAATCAAAGTACTTATACAATTCACATAGTTTGAACACTCTATTCTTATCTTTAATCTTTACTATCAATGAATCTGTATCTTGACCTAACAAACACACATTCTCCATATTACGCTTTAACACATTGTAGTAGAAGTCATAAATGATATACTTCGACATATCCAGAATAGCAAATCCAATGAAGAATGGTTTCGACATTCTCTTTTGAGGATTTGCAATCTTAGCAGCCCATAAGTTCGTATCATACAAATGTACTTCATCTAGTAAATCAATACTGTATTTAGCAATAATACTGTTTTGTTCTTCTTTTGTTGTAGCAAATTTCACCTTCATACGCTTTAATCCAGTCTCAACAAACTTACCATAGATTGAATTTGCAAGTAACTTGAACAGATTCTTCAATACACCTGTCTTACTCTTAGCACGCATTTCAGACAACAAATTCACATACTCATAGATGAATGGTGCTTGTCTGAATTTGATCACATTATGGATTTTCGTAACCTTATAACCCAGTTCAATACCAAGTTGTAACATCGAATAATGTACAACATAATGTTCCTTCTTCAATAAGTCACAAATCAGTTTCTTACTACTTTCCTTCTTATTCAAATCATCAATATCAAAATCATTTGCAAACTTCTTCATAGGATTTGAATATACACCATACTTCTGACTAGGAAATAGTGGCAAATCATTGAAGTAATCATGCTTATTATCATCCACTTCTATATCACATTCTATGAAATATCCATACTTATCATATGTATCAAGAGATTCTATCCATTTTATAGGATTACTATTCAATATCTTCCATTTCTCCTTATCACTTATATGTACAATATTATAAGGCATCATTCTATGCATTACACCTCCATACAGATTATTCGCATCTAGATAATACATAGATTCATCATCACATTCATTTTGTGAATAACGAGTTGATATTTGTGTTAATCCTCCACGCAAGTTATTCTTCAAACATATGAATTCATTCATATCATTCTTACCAAGCAAACGAATACCACCATATGCATTAAACTCAGACATACGATCCATGAAGATACCAATCATTTCTTCTTCACTATGATTCTCATTCTTACCAATCTTCATTTGATAACCAGCCCATTTCTTAGCTACATCATAATATCGACTATCATCCTTATTCGAAACATTCTTCAGAAACAATGAATATGACATTTGAGGTGTTGTTAGATAATGAGCAGAATCAACACCAAAGGATTTCATAGTTGAGTCTCTGAAATGTTCAAAACAGTCTGCAAGTAATGTCACATCCAACAGATTGTACAATTCATAATACTCACCCCAATTACGAATATTGAATGTTTTCCACAACAATTTCATATGTTGATAGTCTTCCTCACACATGAATGATTGAGACAAATCATCATAACATTCTTCTTGTTTAGGAATGTGTCTGGTTGATAGAGATTTGTAAGATGTAATCAAACCATAGAACATAGGTTCCTTTCGTGTCATCAATTCTATGTAGGATTCATCATATGGTTTGTTATGATCTTCCAAATACTGTTTCAACAATAGTTTTGTATAACGATAATTGTTCAAATCCTTTCCAAGAGTATCACTCACAATACGCTTTAATGGAGCAGAAATCATTTTGTATGAATCTTTGAATTGGATACCATTCATTTCAATCATCATTTCCTTATCCATTGAACTAGGAATCTCTTCAATTTTGCCTGCTTTTGGATGTAAAGCCTTATACTTACCTAATAGTCTCATGATATAAGCATTATCATAACGCATACCATTATGGAAGTATACAGGTAGTTTGTAGTACTTCTTGTTGAATGATAATTGCAAATTGCATTTATCACAACATGTACAAATGTATTCTCCTGCTTTATAATAACGCACACATTCACCATTACTGTATTCTCCTGATACATGAGCATGATGTCTCACTTTAACCCGTTCTGCTAATCGTGTTTCTTTCTTCAATTGTTCATACTCATTTTGTTGTTTATCATTTGCTCTACCATCCAAAACCATTGTTTCAAGGAATTTCATACGTATTTGCTTTTGATAGAATGGATCAGCATTACGACGTTTCTCTAATTCATCTTCATACCAATTCATTGCATCTCCTTTAGTCTTTATCAATTCTTCAATTTCACCTTCTTTGAAATAGATATCCTTACTACAACTACTCATTCTAATACTGTTTTCTTTAACTTCATCTTTGGACCCTATACCACAATGACAGAATGGACATATACTAGTATTATCATAATCCTTTTCAACATCAACAGACCATTCTAGATTCGTTTCATCAAACAGATATGAAGAAACATCTTGTTTAATATGCATCAAATAATCAATGAATGGTATCAAATCTCTTTCATCTTCATGTTCAGCATGAAATACTTTATATTCTGTTTTCACATTATCAATCTTTGATACAGTAACACATGATAATAGAATAGGTTTATGTTGTTTGTCCTTATCAATACAACATTCAAAATCTGCATATACAACTACAGGAACAGGCATTGTATATCTTTGATTTTGCCATTTCAAATATGTATTACTATCACCCAATATGTATCGTTCTTCTTCAGGTACTTCATCTCCATGCATTTTGATTTCATGAACAATTGTGTATTTCTTAGCAGCAGAGAAATCACACCAACGACATTTACACAATCTAGCTGTATTACGTTGAACATTATCCTTACTACGATACAAATGTTGTTTAAACTTACTCATATCCTTAATCAACACAAAATGTTTCACTTTCAAATGTTCATCATTCAACATACAAAGATTCACTTCTTGTTTAATATCAATTCTTTGATTCTTCTTAACAGGATATACACATTCTACAACCATGTTTTCAAGATTCTTCTCATCCATACTCTTCATATCAAATCCATCAAACATTCGCATTTCATAACAGTTGATATAAACATTCAGTAGATTCTCCAATTCCTCGAATTTCTCTACACATTCTATGAATGGTTGATTATCAGCAATATTCATAGCATTCTCAATTTCAAGTATTGTATGTCCAAATACAGGATTCTTGATTGGTTTGTTCCAATACTTACTATAACCTGATACTCTTGTAGTATTACAATTCTTGATAATCGATGAACCATTATAAGCAAGTATCAAACATCGTTGTAAACAACGATTATCATTGATACAAGGATTAACAACACATTCACCAAGAATAGCAGGAGTTTTAATACCAGCTCCAACATATACCTTTAAAGGGAGTAGATTCATTTGTACACCAAGATTTCCAACATATCGCCATCCAGAACCCATCATTTCAATTCCTTCAATTGCTTCTTCATAGAACTTAAGGAAACATTTGATGAATTCATCTTCATTATCCACTTTAACAATACGATCTGATGCAACACGTTCATCTTTAATCATTTTCGCACAATACATTATTGAACGATTTCCTTCATTATCTGTTTCTTCTTTCATGAACAAATCTGTAGTTTCGATACTTACCAAGAATTGTTTGTTTCCTCCATATCCTTTTTGTAAGAACATTTTCATTCTATTCTTAAACACATCCACATCTTCTTCAACAACATATCCACCAACAACTCTTTCTCGAAGATTCAACTTATTCACTTCATTGAAATCATCTTCACCTCGTTTACGAACTTCAAATACACTTCCATTAAGCTTATGTTCATATTTCTTCAACATCTTTCTACCACATCTTTGTTCAGCAAAAGTAACACCATTATTACTACGAAGATTGAAGTATTCAACAGTATAACCCATATCAGAATGAATCATTTCATATTCCTTTCTTCCTATCATATCATTGAATATGTTTGCAAAGTGTTTACGATATTCACGACGTGATGATACACTTCCTTCATATTGTGATAAAGGAGTTTGTCTTCTATCTGTGAACTTCTTATTCTTACCATCCCAATTATACATATGATACACTTCATTCCATCTTTTCGAACCAACATACATAGTTTTACCTGTTTCAGGATGTTTCACACGAATTCTTCCTTTTGTGTTTTTCGTAGTTTGTACACTCATATTAGCAGTAGGTTTGATTTGATCCAACAATTGACCATTTCTATCAGTATAATACTTCTTAGCCATTCTTCTATAAGTTGGTCCACCAATTATCACTTTACGTCCAGTTTCTGGATTAATCGTTGTATTCATTTCTTTATTATACAAAACAAAAACAAATTCAAATTTGAACTTATTATGTATTTCATACTTTAGTTTTAAATCAAAGTAAATCATTCAACCTCTAAGGTTACAAATCAAAATCAGCACATCCATCTTCATCATAATCAAATTCATCACAATCATACTCAAAATCAGAATCATCTGAATCTTCACAACAAAATGGATCTACATAATGTCTTTCTTCTTTCTCAATTTGTTCTTTCAATGTTGGTATTAATACAAGTTTGTTATTGTCTTCATCATATACAATATATCCTGTACGTATAGCCATCATAAATGGATTATCACCAACATTAATCTCACGATTTGTTAATGGATTAATCACTTTCTTTCTTTCTTTAACATCACTTTTACTCCAACTATCAGTTTCAAGTTCATACTTATATCCCTTAGAGATTAGCCTATAATAGGTCACTGACCTATACTCAATTGGTCGTTTGGTGAAAACAGGGTTTGATACGTAGAATTTCATCCTTATTAATACAAAGTAAAACAAGAATTCAAAATTGAGTTCAAAACTGACATACATCAAACAATGATGTTCTATCAGTCTTTTCAATAATACGCATTTGTCGTACAATCAATCTTTCAAATCTACCGAATTTGTTCTTAAACACACTACCTCCCAATATCAAATCCACTCTACCATCCTTAAGATCCATTAACTTCACATTTGTCAATTCAACATTGTTCTTATCATAGAACTTTGTATGTTCATTGATATAAGCAGTTACTGTAGTATCATTAATCCAATGATTCTTACTCATATTTGAATCACTCAAGAATTGAATGAGTTGATAATCATTAGCAACAGTTGGTACAAACTTGATGTACTTCTTCACTTTGGAAGGATTTGATTCAAATTGTTTATTATCACCTCCAAACAATACTGAAACATTGGATAGTTTGAGATAGATAGTCTTATTGTTATGAGAAATACCCTTGCTAGTAACATCTAACAGATCATTTTGAATATCTATGGAAGAGGGTGAAACAATGCTCATTTAATAATACATAACAAAAACAAATTATCATTCCGAATTCAATTTTGATGGTTGTTCAGATGCTTTCAATATGTATATACCATAATCACGAAATGATGCTTCTGATAATAGTACTTTGTATCGTTGATTACCAACATGAACATAATAACCATCCAATGGATATGGACTAAGATGTTGTCCATAGTTTTGAATCATTGTATAGAGTAGTTTATCATCAATGATAAATGGATTTGGTATATGAGTAGAATGTGTTGTTTGATAGTTTGTGAATAGGTGACTTATCATTTCTGAAATGTATCGTTGAATCATATCATTAGGAAATCTCATACTGTTTATAAATCTCAAAATCTTTCACGCATAATCTACTTGTATGTGTATTGTTGCTAATTTGGAATCTGGATTCTATTTCACTTCCAGAATCAGAAATGGTTATTGGTTGAAAACTACCAATTCAGATAAGTCAATCTCTAGATCTATTAGCAGTAATATAGTTAACCATTTGAAATCCAATATCGATAGTTCACGTTCTTGACAGTTGTCTTATGTCCTTGTTCTATTGTACTCACATCTCAAGAAATAAATGATTAACTGTTTCTAAGAACATTTCAGGTCAATTCATTTACAGGAAGGAGATCTGTAGGTATCACCTTGTGAATACATATCAGATGACATTTCCTACTCCCATTGAATTCAATTTGATGATACTAGTGTAATTCTTTGATGTATGGATGTTATTTGTTACAACATAACAATACTACAGGATCTCTCTTCGAGTCTATTCTTTGGAACTCCCTTATCAAAAACATTCAAGCTCTTTCTAACCTATTTGACTATTAGAGTGTTTCTGTATTCAATATCACATTCCTTTCATCACTCTCTTTACAAACAAACAATACATTCCTTCTTCCATGAACTATCCTCTAGATCTGTGATTCTAGTGAATGAAAATGCTTTCAATCTAATAGTTGCTTCATAAGAGAGGATTTAGTATTCAATGTATTCAGCAACACTCTCAATGGGTCTAATAATCAATGATAAGGATGGAATAATCAGTGGTGCTGAGTTAACAGTATCTGATTCTGTTGGCACAATCAAGTAGAACCAAATCGTTATTCTTATCTTCATTGTAAAGGTAATATCAAAAGCAGTGATATTTGTCATCACTGATGATAGTACTCTTGCTAGTATTATCCTTTGTATACTTCTATGTATGTGACAATGAAATGAGAAGAACATTCCTTATTGTGTTCCTTCTTTAGAGACAACTATTTCACTAGATCACGATTATCAACAATCAATCTTCCGTTTCTACAATTAAACTTTCACCTGTTTCGCAGAAACCTTTGATACTATCTTGGTAGACTTCACAGACTTCTTTCCTTTCACTCCTCCTATAGCCTTTACCTTCTTTCCTCCTACTGCTTTCGCCTTCTTTCCAGTTCTCATCATGAAGAATATAACAACAATAATAATTCCCTTAAGCAATACCCATGCCTTGGTATTCTTAATCCATACCATGACATTATATATAACAAAAGCAATAATCACAATCTCAATAATATCGGTCCATGTTATACGCGGAATATATAATTTAACAAGATAATCCCTTATGAAATTATTCACTGTATTATCGCCTCCGTTCTTCTTATAATCTTCTAAATAAAACTAGCAAAATATATTCTGATTATTACTTATCATCATCATAGAATAAAATATCATCATCTTCTTCGTTAGATACTGCATATCCATTATCTTTAGCTGTATCGCCGGTTCTCATCTGTCTGATATCATCTGTCTTCTTAGTCTTTTTAGCATTAATATGCTTAATTCTTACATCAGCATTTGCAACATTAATCTTTGGTACAGCCTTTACATAATAATAATATTCATCATCCTCATACTGTACATACTCTGTTCTCTTATAATCAAGTGCAAAGAAAACAATATTGCAGATATATGCAGCTGCAACCCCCAGTATAGTTCCTATAATTATAAGAACAATATTAAA
>OHEP01000633.1_pt1 | contig 22725 bp, 20 predicted proteins | sample 1567271 | NCBI WGS metagenome assembly OHEP01 (sample SAMEA3879577, study PRJEB24766) | human gut metagenome | biome: human-associated habitat; feature: feces | place: USA | collected 1985/1987
GCTCTACGTCGAAGACCACGCCCGCGCCATCGACCTGATCTTCCACAAAGGCCGCATCGCCGAAACCTACAATATCGGCGGATTCAACGAATGGAAGAACATCGACCTGATTAAAGTCATCGTCCGCACCGTCGATCGGCTGCTGGGCAACCCCGAAGGCGAGAGCGAGAAGCTCATCACCTACGTCACCGACCGTGCGGGGCACGACCTACGGTATGCCATCGATTCGCGCAAACTGAAAAACGAGCTGGGCTGGGAACCCTCGCTGCAATTCGAGGAGGGCATCGAAAAAACCGTGCGCTGGTACCTCGAAAACCAGGAGTGGATGGACCATATCACCTCGGGCGAATACGAGAAATACTACGAATCCATGTATAAAAACCGGTAGTAAGTCCGGCAGTGCATAATTCTGTCACACAAGACACCCCCCTTTTGCAAACATCAATAAATCTAAAAAACAAAATCAATGAATATAGCAATCGTCGGCACAGGCTACGTGGGTCTCGTATCGGGAGCCTGTTTTGCCGAAATGGGAATCGATGTTACCTGCGTGGACATCAACCCGGAAAAAATCAAGTGCTTGTTAAACGGTGAAATCCCTATCTATGAACCGGGACTGGACGACCTGGTAAAACGGAACGTCGAAGCGGGCCGGCTCCATTTCACCACGGACCTGACCACCTGCCTCGACAACGTCGAAGTCGTTTTCTCGGCCGTAGGCACGCCGCCGGACGAAGACGGTTCGGCCGACCTGCAATACGTACTCGAAGTAGCTCGGACATTCGGCCGGAACATCAAAAAATACACGATTCTGGTCACCAAGTCCACCGTACCGGTAGGTACGGCAAAAAAAGTCAAGGCCGTCATCGAGGAAGAGCTGACCAAACGCGGCGAGCAAATCGATTTCGAAGTGGCTTCGAACCCCGAATTTCTCAAGGAAGGCGCAGCGATCAAGGACTTCATGTCGCCCGATCGTGTGGTCGTCGGCGTAGAGAGCGACCGGGCAAAAAAGGTCATGGAACGGCTTTACCGTCCGTTCCAAATGAACAACTACCGGCTCTACTTCATGGACATTCCCTCGGCCGAGATGACCAAATACGCAGCCAATGCCATGCTGGCCACACGCATCTCCTTCATGAACGACATCGCCAATCTGTGCGACCTGGTCGGAGCCAACGTGGACATGGTGCGCAAAGGTATCGGCGCAGACACCCGCATCGGTTCGAAATTTCTCTATCCGGGATGCGGATACGGCGGCTCCTGCTTCCCGAAAGACGTGAAAGCCCTGGCCCATACCGCCCGCGAATACGGCTATACGATGGGAGTGATCGAAGCGGTCGAAGCGGTCAACGAACGACAGAAAGAGATCGTAGTCAAGAAACTGCAAGATAAGCTCGGAACACTCCGGGGCAAGACGATCGCCTTGTGGGGCCTGGCCTTCAAGCCCGAAACGGATGATATGCGCGAAGCACCGGCTCTGGTCGTTATCGAAAAGCTGCTCGAAGCGGGAGCCTCCGTGAAGGTATATGACCCGGTAGCGATGGACGAATGCCGCCGCCGAATCGGGGACCGGGTCGTCTATTGCAAAGATATGTACGATGTGGTGATCGACGCCGACGCTCTGGCGGTATTGACCGAATGGAAGGAGTTCCGAATTCCCTCCTGGTCGGTCATCAAACGGGTTATGAAACAACCGGTATTGGTGGACGGGCGCAACATTTACAGCAAGGACGAAGTGATTGCCGAAGGATTCGAGTACGCGGCGATCGGCAAATAGCTTTCGAACGACGAGAAGTCACAATCCGTTTTTTCGAAATTTCGGCCTCCTGTACCGTAAAATATAGAAGGTCGATTTTTGAACATACAGCCTAAAACCGAAAATCGTAAGGCCGGTAAAAAATTCGAAAACCATGAAAATATTAGTGACCGGTTCTGCCGGATTCATCGGCTACCACCTATCCAAACGATTGCTCGAAGCGGGCAATCAGGTCGTCGGCATAGATTCTATCAATGACTATTACGATGTCCGGCTCAAATACGCCCGGCTCGAAACGGCAGGCATTCACCGGAATCTCGTTGCGAAAGGACAACCGGTGCAGAGCGATCGTTATCCCGCTTACAGGTTCATCCAAATGCACCTCGAAGACCGACAGGCCCTGCAAAACCTGTTCGGAACTGAAAAATTCGATGCCGTCGTCAATCTGGCGGCACAGGCCGGCGTACGCTATTCGATCGAAAACCCCTATGCCTACATCGACAGCAACATCGTGGGATTCCTCAACCTGCTCGAGTGCGTGCGACACAATCCGGTCCGGCATTTCGTTTACGCCTCCTCAAGTTCGGTTTACGGCGGCAATACGAAAACACCCTTTTCGGAGGAAGACCGGGTAGATAACCCCGTATCCCTCTATGCTGCCACGAAAAAATCGAACGAACTGATGGCGCACGTCTATTCCGGATTGTACGGAATTCCGACCACCGGTTTACGGTTTTTCACGGTATATGGCCCCTGGGGACGTCCCGATATGGCCCCCATGCTATTCGCCGGAGCCATCCGGGAGGGGCGACCGATCAAAGTATTCAATCACGGCAATCTTTCACGCGACTTCACCTATATCGACGACATCATCGAAGGGATGGTCCGCGTCATCGGCAAAGCCCCGGCCCCGACACAAGACCGTCCTATTCCGGCCGAAGTCTATAACATCGGATGCGGACATCCCGTTCAACTGATGAATTTCATCCATACGCTCGAACAGGCCCTCGGCAAGAACGCCCAACTGCAAATGATGCCCATGCAACAGGGAGATGTATACACGACCTACGCCGACACGACAAAACTCGAACGCGATTTCGGCTATCGGCCGCAGGTTTCTCTGGCGGAAGGGATCGCTATTTTCGCCCAATGGTACGAAAAACAACAAACAACAGGCAACAATGATTAACTCCCGAAAAGACCTCGAAAATTATATTCGAGCCGACCGGCAGCGCAATATCGGATCGATCGGCTTTCTGAAATACAGGCTCGGACTATTCATGAAATCGGAGTCCTGTATTGCCTTCCATTATCTGACCGCATTGAGACATTGCGAATATTACCACAATACACGAGCGAATCTTTGGCACCGGCTACTGGCCTGCTATTGGAAAATCCGACTTTCCCGTCGCGGAGGTAAATACCAAATCGCAATCGGCCTGAATATGGTCGGCCCCGGCCTGCGCATCCCGCATTCAAGGGGGGGGGAGTAATAGTAAATTGTCTGTCAATGGGATGTAATTGCCAGATAAACAGCGGTGTCGTCATCGGATTAAATAAGACGCCGGACAACCGCCCTATCATCGGCAACAACGTATTATTAAGTCCCGGTGTCAAGATAACCGGAAAATGTAAAATAGGCGACAATGTAGCTATACAGCCCAACTCCGTCGTATTCCGGGATATTCCCGATAATTGCATCTGCAGCGGTATTCCCGCTCAGATCATCAAAAGACGCCGCGATAGTTCCCAATCGGTTCCATGAAATTCACGAAACAGACAAAACAAGTCGTCATACTCTATGCCTCGACCCTGTCGGGCGTTCTACTGGGCGTCGTCGCCTCGATAATCAACACCCGTTTTTTATCTCCGGCAGATTATGGCGACGTGAGATACGTACAAAACATCATCAACTTCATCGCTTCGCTGCTGCTATTCGGGTATTTCCTGTCCGGCAGCCGATTGCTGGCATTGAGTAATAATGAATTGCGGTCCCGTACAATCCGGGGAACAATGCTACTCATACTCATCATGGCTTGTATCGTATTGAGCCTTTCCATGTTAGTATGTTATTTTGCCCATAGTCCCGCTAATCCCGCCATAGCACAACTATTTTTAATTTCGATTCCCGTATGTTACTACCCTCTACTTCTCAACTATATCAATACCGTTTCACAAGGAGACAACCACATAGGACGTTTATCCATAGCACGCTTGTTGCCGACACTCCTGTATATTCTTACAGCCGTCTTTGTTTATCAGCAATGGGGAGCTGATCCGGAATCGGTGATATCTATTCAATGGGGAATCTATTCTGCAGTACTTTTAATTATCATCCTCTCCGCTCATCCTAAGATATCCAACGTAAAACACATATTTACAGAACTCAATGACGAAAATCATAAATACGGACTACAATTATACATAGGATCATTATTTATGGTAGCATCCAATTACCTGGCAGGAATCACATTAGGAGTATTCAACGAAGACAATACTGAAGTTGGGTTCTACACTTTAGCACTGACCGTAACTACACCACTATCAACTCTTCCTGCCATCATTGGCACCACCTATTTCAAACAATTTGCAACACAACCACGTATTCCCTCCAAAGTTCTCAAAAATTCCATTCTGCTTACTGTCGGTACTTGTATCCTGTTTATCTTACTCATCAAACCGCTAATAGCATTCCTTTATTCCGAAGAATACCATAGCGTCGGTAATTATGCAGTATGGTTAGCGGCAGGATTCAGTATCCATGGATTCGGAGATATGATCAATCGCTATCTGGGTTCTCATGGACAAGGTAAAGCCATTCGAAACAGCAGCATTGCCAATGGAGTATTCAAAATATTCGGCTATACGACATTTGTCTATCTCTTTAATACCGAAGGGGCATTATTAACTAATGTATTATGCTCCATAATATACTGTACCACATTGATCTATTACTACCAAAAATTTATCTCTGTTCAAAATGGATAAATACAACTATGTGATATTGGGATCAGATTGGGATCTGTATAAATTTTCGTATTCTGATCTCTATCAATTCAACAACGTACAGTACATTCCAGGGCCATATCCCCCTATCAACTCATTAAAAGGGTTATTATATAGGATTCATTTTAACCCCACAATCAACCGTTTGGTCAAATTACCGTTCAAAACAGCTTGGAACGATTCTTATTTCAAACATAGGTTTCCAGTTTCAAAACCGTTCTGTTTCATCGTATTTATGAATTGGATCAAACAGGACGTAGGTATTACAACATACTTAAGAGAAAAATTTCCCAATGCAAAACTCGTATGCATTTTACAAGATCTGGCAAGCACTCATCCATTCTATTGCAACAATTTAAAGAAGCAATTCGACTTGGTTCTGTCCTTCGATCCAGGAGATTGTGCAACATACGGATTCATCTATCACCCATTGGTGTACTCATCCTATCACGGAAAAATAAAAAAAATGCCCTATAGCGACGTCTATATGTTGGCCAAAGCCAAAAATAGATTAAATGATATTTTCAAAATATACACAATTCTCAAAGACAACAACTTAAAACCCAATCTGCTATTAGCCGGCGTCGATATTCAGGACCAGAAATATAAGGATGAAATAACTTATTTAAATAAGTCGATCCCTTATGAAGAAAACTTGCAATACATCTTCCACACCCATTGTATCTTGGAAGTAATGCAAAAAAATGGCATCGGCTTTACACAAAGAGCTTGCGAAGCGGTCTGCCTTGGAAAAAAACTTTTGACCAACAACCCGCATATCAAAAATGAACCGTTTTTCAATCTGGAATATATCTCTACATTCACCTCTCCAAACGATATTGACTCCGATTTCCTCAAAAAAATCAAAGACCCGATCGATATAAATTATCATTATAAAGAAAAAATGTCCCCGATCGAGTTACTTAATTTCATCGAAAATTACTTATAATCAATTTATTGACACATTTTAATCTTCCTTCAAAATGAAAATATTAGTAACCGGAGCCAACGGATATATAGGTCTTCATATAGTAAAAACATTACTTGATAAAGGAATCCAAGTCATAGCATGTGATCTTAATACCGACGAAGTAGACAAACGCGCCGAACGGAAAAACATCGACCTTTTCACCCTTCCCGATACAAACATATATACATTATTAGGAACCCCGGACGTATGTCTACATCTGGCTTGGCGCAATGGATTCGTACACAATGCCTCAACTCACCTGGGAGATCTATCAGCCCATTACCGATTCCTTACTCGAATAATCGATGACGGATTACCTCAGCTCGCTGTTATGGGAACAATGCACGAAATAGGCTACTGGGAAGGGGCAATTGACGAAAATACACCCTGCAACCCTCTTTCCATGTATGGCATCGCCAAAGATGCTCTCCGCCGTTGTATGATGCAATACGCCCAGCAAAAAGGCTGTATTTTACAGTGGCTACGGGGATATTATATTCTCGGCGATGATAAAAAGAACAACTCCATTTTCTGCAAGTTACTCCTCGCGGACGAAGAAGGAAGAGAAACATTTCCATTCACTACGGGAAAAAACAAATACGACTTTATTACCGTGGACAAGTTGGCGGAAATAATCAGTGCCGTCATTATGCAACGCGAAGTTACCGGTATCATAAATTGCTGCACAGGTCAGCCCATAAGCCTGGCCGAGCGCGTAGAACAATTCATCCAAGAACATGGTTTGAAAATCAAATTGGAATACGGTGCATTTCCCGACCGTCCTTACGATTCACCCTGCATCTATGGGAATCCGAGTAAAATCAATCAGATACTCAACAATCTTAACCGATAATTTATGGAAGGAGCCTATCTGTTCCTGTTGATAATCATCCTGTCGGGATATCTGTTCACGAAGAACATCGGAATAAATATTCTGCAATGCGTCATCGTATGCGCTCTTTTTGGAGGTAGTCAAGATCCTTTAGACTTTTACAATTATGAAGACATCTACAATACTGTAAAACAAGGTTATGATGTTTCCTATGAAATAGGATATGTCTGGTTAAATGATATTTGCGGAAAACTTGGATGTAGTTATATAGAATTCAGATATATCGCGGGTATTTTATTTTGTTCCGCCTTATCAATAATCATAAGAAAACTGACGGTACATCCGAATGCAGTATGGAGTTCTTACCTTATTTTCTCAGCGATGTTCGATGCCTGCCTATTACGTAATTCAATGGCTTTGATCATAGCAATAATCGCCATATTACTTCTTGTCCGAGCAAGATCGACGAAAGAATATTTATTTTCAGCTGGCCTGATCGCACTCGCAGCTTTGTTCCACAGCGCATACTGGGTTCTACTATTTTTCATTCCATTATGGATCCTCATCAACAGAAAAAACGGAATCAAGCTTGTTCTCCTAATCATCGTTATTATCTATATGGTTTCTATATTTAGTGACAATCTATTATTCCGCATATATTCACATTTTCTTATACGCGAAGCAACAATCGACAAATATATGACCGGACATTATGCCAATATGACAGGCGCATTGTATAACACCGTCAAATACCTATTCATAATTTTCCCGGTATTATACTACTACAGCAGGCATTCCAACAACCAAGAAATCAGTAGTCCGAAACAGAAATCACTACGTTCTGTCTTCAATCACAAAATTCTCAAACTGAATATCATTTTCAGCCTTGTGCTGGTACCTCAATTTTTTGCCGTAAACTTCAGTCGGCTTTTTTTCATTCTCATCATATTCAATTACATTTATATAGCGAACCAAATCGGAGTATCTCGAAAAATTATCAAACCACGACTATTCAGTATCGCCTATGCAAGTTCACTATTATTACTAATGCTACTTTGGGAATCGGAAACAACTTTGGATGATGTCTTCTTTATGCATTTCGAAACGAACAAACTTCTTAATCTATTCTAAAATATGAAGCACGTAGGAAACCTGCAATACATCACATTCCTAAAAGGCTTGGCCATATTGGGGGTTATTTTAGTACATGCACCCCAACTAATTAAAGAAATAAATCCCTTAATTAGGGAATTTTTACATGCAGGTGCTTTCGGATGCCAGTTATTCTTCGTCATTTCAGGTTTTCTCGCAGTCAAATCCTGGGAACGATTATTGGCTAAATACGAAAACTCTACAGAAAAAAATAGAACCACTTATAAAACGTTTCTCAAAAAAAGATATTTGAGCATAGCACCAATTTATATTTTATTCATTCTGTTCTATCAAATTATCTCTTACTACATAGCTACATTCAATGTAGAGCCATTCTACAAAATATCGCATAATCCATTAAGTATTCTTGCAAATATCTTCTTACTGAATGGATTGGACTACCAAGCTTTCAACAACATCGTCCCGGGCGGATGGTTTATCGGAACCATATTTTTATTTTATCTTTTGTTCCCGTTAATTTATAAATTATATCGATACATCAAAACATATAATCCCCGACTACTCTTCCTGCTGCCATTAGGTGGAGTCATCGTTTCTGCTATTTTTCAAACCGGTATTTTCTTCATTATCGGCGACTGGACTCTATCTAAACCAGGTAGTTTCACTTACTACAGCATCATAAATCAACTTCCCTGTATGCTGATCGGTGTAACGCTAAACTATTATCTGAAAAATACAAAACTGTCTAAAAATAACCTGCTGCTCTGCTTTATCTGCCTTGGACTTATCGGGAACTTACTATGGTATGCATTGAGATTACATTATTGGATCTATGCGCTTATACCATCTATCATCGGCTGGTCTTTCTTTTATTTATTCCTATACGTACAACGAAAATCTGAAGAAATAAGGGGGGGGGAAACTGTAAACAACCAAACGCGCAATTATATTACAAAAAAAATAGAACAGATTGGGAAAGTTTCTTTTTCCGTATATTTCACAAATTTTATCGGAACATTCATTTTTCCGTGGGGCATTCAGCTTCTATTGGTGCACTACGGATATACAATCAACGGGACTCTGTTGTTTTTCCTGCTTTTGATACCTATATTTCTTATTACCTTCCTCTTTGTACCTCCGGTAGATTATATCATATCCCGCATAAAAAGCCTGCTATAAATATATAATTTTATTGACAATAATTTTTTATCAATGATGCAATCCCCGAATTTTCCCCCCCCCACCGTCCGTTCAAGTAATTTCGAGTTGCTCCGCATATTCTGCATGCTGTCCATAGTCGCTGTTCATTATGTTTGGCATGGAGGATCAGCAGCAAGTGGTAGCAATATAGCAGCAGCTTATTTCCTCGGAAATTTCGCCCAAATTGGAGTAGCATGTTTTGTACTAATAGGCGCATGGTTTCTAATAGACAAAGAATTCAGCATTACCCGAATATTCAATTTATCCAAACAAATCACATTTTATTCATTAAGCATTGCTTTATTACTTTTCATTATTGGCATGGCATCATATACCGACATCATCAAAAATGCAATGCCTATCATCTTTAAACGATATTGGTTTCTGACCCCTTATGTATTTTTACTATTTTTACACCCATTTCTCAACTACGTATTGAATGCCTGCTCGAAAAAACAGATACGTTTTCTATGCATAAGTCTATTCATAGCCGTATCCGTTATTCCAACGATATTTATCGTAACAGATCCATTCGGATTTAATATTTTCAGATTTATCCTATTGTATTTGATAGCCTATGCAATTAAAAAAGAATGCATTCGAATCGAATTCAAAAACAACCTATTGAATTTTATAACATCGATAACGGTTGCCTTTGGTATGTACAGCCTCTCTTTATTGGCCCTTCGATGGAATTATACTGATTTTGCATCGCTATACCCCAAACAGATGTCGAGTGTACCAGTTATGATAAGTTCCGTTTATCTATTCTTAGGAATAAAACATCTAACTTTCAAATCAAACTTCATAAATAAATTATCGGCACATACCCTAGCTGTCTATCTTATAAGCGAACATACTTGCTTATTCAAATGGTTTTGGACAGACATTCTAAGAACAGATAAATTATGGAATGCGGGAATATTCGAATATTTGGGATACTCCTCTCTTATTATATTAAGTGTATTCGTTTCCTGTATATTGATAGACTATATAATTAAAAATACAATATATAAAATACTTCCAAACACCCCTAAGTTCCTTATAAATATCGAACACTATTTCAAGATCAAAACATAATAACAAGCGCCCCAGTATGTATGTATCATTAGGTATTTTCACTCAATACCGCAGAGAGTTAATGGGAGTAGCCACCGTACTCATCCTATTATGCCACTCCTTATTACCTCCCGCCATACATTGTCCGAACGACATACTGCGATGGATCATAATCACCGGCAACCGAGGAGTCGATATCTTCCTGTTTCTATCCGGATTGGGCATGTACCACTCCCTACGCAAAATGACCAAATGGAATCGGGGGGGGGGTAATTCGGTGGTATGCAAAAAGATACAGGCACATTTTACTACCTTATCTACTCATTTGCTTCCCCTACTACCTGGTATTGGGTTGTGTAAACGACGGACATTTTTCCATTTCTATATTTTTATACCGCCTTTCCACATTGAACTATTGGTTGGAGCACAAAGGTTTTTGGTATATCGCCATGTTGATTCCGCTATATTTCTTAACTCCCTTTTATGCCCGAATAATAGATAAAACAAAATATCAAACTCTGCTAACCGTGACTTTATGCATCATCTTACTGTTAATCAGTACCATCAAAATCGAAAACAACAATTTGTTTTCGCATGTATGGAATAATACTGCTTTCGTACTGCAACGAATTCCTTCCTATCTCATAGGATATTATATGGCTCCCAGTATTCTAAAAGGCAAGAAAGTCAATCTTTTGAAATTGACAGGAATAATAGCAGGCTGTTTTCTCGTCATAAAAATTATCTTTCCGGCAAATACGTTCTGGGAATGGTTGGAGATATATCCGATTATGCTCGTATCGTACTTCTTCATCAAAAAAGCGTATGGATCAAACGGATATGTACTTTTATGGGGCAAATCTCGTTAGAATCCTATTTGACCAATGGTTGTATGATATTATTGATCGGTTTATTACCCTGGGAAACCACACTTGACCATTTGAATTACGGTAATTACCTGCGCTATACATTGATTATTGTAACAGGTATAACGACAGCATATTGTGCCAATAGAATAATCAACAAAATAACAGCTCGCTTATGAATGTTCTGATAGCAGGCGATTTTTGCGATAGATACCGAATATCAGATCTTATCGCCCGTGGCAACTACGCTTCGTTGTTCGACGACATTAAATACCTCACGGAGCAGGCAGATGTCAGTATCATAAATTTCGAATTCCCAATCGTTTTGCACGCAGGAGTTCCAATTACCAAAAGCGGTCCCACATTACAAGGGCAGCCCGCCGCAGTCGATGCCGTCAAGTATGCCGGTTTCAATGTTTGCACACTCGCCAACAACCACATCCTCGACCAAGGTACAAAATGCTGTATTGAAACCCGCGAACTGCTTGAAAACGCCGGAATAAAGACAGTCGGCATCGGTAAGAATTCGGCTGAAGCAGCAACTGTTCTGTACATAAATCAAAAAGAGAAGGGAACATTAGCGATCGTGAATTGTTGTGAACATGAGTTCTCTATAGCAACGGCCACAACCGCCGGCGCCAATCCATTAAATCCGATACAACAATATTACAATATACAAGAGGCACGGACAAAAGCCGATTATGTTTTGGTCATCGTGCATGGAGGACACGAACATTACGCGTTGCCATCTCCCCGCATGAAAGAAACTTATCGTTTTTTTATAGATGCCGGCGCCGACGCAATAATCAACCACCACCAGCATTGTTATTCGGGATATGAAATATACCACGGAAAACCTATTTTCTATGGCTTGGGAAATCTGCTTTTCGATCATAAAAGCGAACGTCACGGTCCCTGGAACGAAGGTTTCATGGTATCGCTTCGACTCGACAAACAGACATTACCTCAATTCGAATTATACCCGTATACACAATGCAACGAACGACCTTCCGTTATACCGATGAACGAAGCCGAACGTAAAATTTTCGCAGAACGCATCGACAAGTTGAACCAAATAATCTCGAACGAAGACCAGCTGAACACAACATTCGAAACGTGGGCACAAAAAACAAGTCGCAATTTTCTGGTTCCATTCCAGCCCTATTGCACCCGCACAGCCAAACGACTTTTCGTACACGGCCTACTGCCGTCGTTCATTACCCGAAAAAAGAGATATCAAATACTCAACTATCTCAACTGCGAAGCCCATCTCGATAAATTGAGGACAGTCGTATCGAAATTGAAATAAAATTATTTCTTATGTATCATCAAGATCCTATACCATCTGAAAAAGCCCGTTTCGAATATCTTCACTCCTTTTATTCGAAAATAAACCGGGGTATCTCCCGTCCATCCCTGTTGGTACATAAACTACTCAACTTTCTATACGGATGTAATCTACTATCTGACAAGCTATTTCTGTCGTTAAAGTTTCGACTAAAAATGGGGGGGGGAATCAATTGGAAATCCCCCCACACATTCAACGAAAAATTGCAATGGCTCAAACTATACAATCGCCGCCCGGAATATACTATTATGGCAGACAAAATAGAGGCAAAAAAGTGGGTAGCCGAACGTATCGGAGAAAAATACATCATCCCGACCTTGGGAGTATGGACAAAAGCGGAAGAAGTGGATTTCGATACTCTGCCCGACAAATTCGTCATCAAATGCAATCACAACAGCGGAACGGGAATGTACATTTGCAAAGACAAACAGCAAATGGATGTGCAGAAAGTCCGTAACGGATTACGCACCGGATTGCAGGAAGACTACTTCCATCATAATGGAGAGTGGCCGTACAAAAACATAAAACCCCGCATCATCGCAGAACAATACATAGAAGATAAAAAATCCCATGAATTATACGACTATAAATTCTTCTGTTTCAACGGAAAAGTAAAATTATTCAAAATAGATTTTGATCGTTTTACGGAACATCATGCTAATTATTATACCCCAACGGGAGAAATCCTTCCGTTGGTCGAAACAGCATACCCACCACAATTCGATCGCATTATTTCTATGCCTTCAACTCTACCTCAAATGATATCGTTGGCAGAAACACTTAGTTGTGGAATCCCATTCCTCCGAGTCGATTTTTATACGATCGGAATGGATATTTTCTTCGGAGAACTGACTTTCTTTCCCACTAGCGGTATGACTCCGTTCGAACCGAAAGATTGGGATAAAAAACTGGGCGACATGCTAATCCTGCCTACAAAAAACAAATGACAAAATAATCAACATCCGCCGACTAATATGTCCCATTCGATAACAGATATTATAAAAAATCCAGCCTTATTGCTGCTTACATTGGGCCACCGAGAATATTTCAACTGGGTAAGTGATAAATCATATCTGAAGATTGCTTTTTGGGCGCGTATGCATAAAAAACTCGATCTGGAACACCCGAAATCGTTCAGCGAAAAACTGCAATGGCTCAAACTCTACGACCGGAATCCACGATACACACAGTTGTGCGACAAATACGAAGTAAAGGCCATCGTCGGCGATATCATCGGGCACGAATACCTCATCCCCACACTCGGTGTATGGGAGAAATTCGAGGATATAGATTTTTCGAAACTACCCGAACGTTTCGTGCTGAAATGTACGCACGACAGCGGCGGTGTGATCGTTTGCAAGGACAAATCAAAACTGAACTATAAAAAAGTCCATCGCAAAATCAACGCTTGCCTGCGGCATAATTTTTTCTGGGGAATGCGCGAATGGCCATACAAAGACATAAAACCCCGGATCATTGCCGAGCAATATATGGAAGACAATGCTTCCGGAGAGCTGCGTGACTATAAATTCTTCTGTTTTGACGGAAAAGTGAAAGCACTCTTCATTGCCTCCGATCGAATGACACAGGGAGAAGAAACAAAATTCGACTTCTTCGATGCCGATTACAACCACCTTCCATTCCGTAACGGCCATCCCAACGCCTCCGTATTACCGAATAAACCTCTGAATTTCGACAAAATGAAAGAATTGGCAGCCCAGTTATCCGCAGGTTATCCGCAGGTACGTGTGGATCTGTACGAAGTCAATGGTAAAGTATATTTCGGCGAATTGACTTTTTTCCACTGGAGCGGTATGACTCCGTTCGAACCGGAAGACTGGGATTACAAATTCGGAGAATGGCTTACATTACCACCTAAAACAAGATAAAATGGGCACTGTACATACGATAGAAAATCATCTGACGGCAATCAGCCGAACGATCCGGCGAGTACTCGTATCCTATTCGGAAAGGCAGAACATCCAAAAAAAACGAAAATTGATCGATAAAGTTTCCCTGACTGAAACCCAGAAGCAGGAGATAAAAGAATTCTTCCGAAAAAACTACGGAAAATCGTTATCTACGGCCTGGCACAGACTGTACCAAAGCTACACCGGCATATACTGCAAAGATTATTTCCCCGAAATTCTATTTTCGACACGATTGGAGCCGAAACTCAATCCATACAGAGAAGCAGAAATATTGGGCGACAAAAGTTTTTTGCCGCTATTGTTCTCCGGAATAGAAGGCCTTCACATCCCCCAAACCTATCTATCCTGCGTAAAAGGCATATACAGAAACGGGAACAATGCTCTGTTATCCCCAGCCGAAGCCTATATGTCATTATTCGACCGAGGCAAATGCGTGGTGAAAAAGACGATAGACACCAGTAGCGGACGCGATGTGCAGATATGCAACTTTGTCGGAGGACAAGACATCGGCAGCTCTTTGGCCGTTCGGGAAGTACTGGAAAAATTCGGAAATAATTTCGTTGTACAGGAATTAATCCATCAAGCGGACGTTCTTGCCACATTGAATCCATCGTCTGTAAATACGTTTCGGGTCATAACCTATATCCTCGACGACCGAATCCATATTTGCCCCATCGCATTGAGGCTGGGCCGATCTTCATCCGATCGTGATAACATCCATTACGGAGGAGTATGTATCGGAATAAACGCAGACGGTACACTAAAAAAAGAAGCATTTTCGGAACAAGGAGAACATTTTGTTTTTCACCCGGATACAAAGGTCAAATTCTCAGGCTACAACATAGGGGGGGGGAATTTGACTCGAATAAAAGAAACTGTACTAAAAATGCATGCGAATCTACCGTACTTAGGGATTCTGTCCTGGGATCTGTCTCTCGATACAGAAGGAGCCGTTGTTCTTATAGAAGTCAATACGACAGGGCAAAGTGCTTGGTTTTGCCAAATGGTCAACGGCGAATCCTTGTTCGGAGAGAACACCGGCAAAATGTTGCAATTGATTCGTAAATAATAACATGAAGATCGTTTTCTTTACAAGCGGACTTTCGGGCGGAGGAGCCGAACGAGTTTGTTGCAACCTCGCCAATTTTCTCTGCCAACGTGAACACGATATCGAATTTATCACCATATCCGATGACGAGGCGACGTATCCGCTTTCGACAAAAATAAGTCGCCAAGCACTCTTGCACCAGCAAGAACGGAGCAACTTCCTGCACGACAATCTGCTTCGTTTCTACAGAGTATGCAAGCTCATCCGCAAAACCCGATGCGACTGTTATATAGTTATGTTGCCGATACCGACAATCCTGCTATTATCACTTCGATTCCTCACCAAAGCCAAAATTATCGCTTCGGAGCGTGTCGATCCCTCCACGTACCCTCCTTCGAAACAAAAGCGATTGAAGAAAGTTGCCCATAAAGCCGATGGCTGGGTGTTCCAAACCGAAATTCAAAAAAACTGGTACGGGAATTCCATCGGCAGCGCAGCCGTAAAAATCATTCCGAATGCGATCAACAAGGAGTTCATCACCGCAGAATACTCAGGTCCGAGAAACAAGCAGATCGTTTCCTCCGGCAGGCTGACCGAACAGAAAAATCATGCTCTCCTGATAAAAGCATTCGCGGGTATAACAGCCAAATATCCAGCCTACAAACTGGTCATTTACGGCGACGGTCCGCTGCGGAAAGACCTCGAATTATTGGCCTCAAACTTGGGAATTGCCGACAAAGTCAGCTTTCCCGGTTACACGACAGAAATCCGGAAGAAAATCGAACGTTCTTCACTGTTCGTGCTTTCATCCGACTTCGAAGGTATGCCCAACGCACTGATGGAAGCGATGGCTTTAGGAGTACCCTGCATATCGACCGACTGCAAAGGTGGGGGCGCGAGATTTCTGATAAAAAACGGGACAAATGGATTGCTAACCCCCATTGGCGACGTGGAAGCATTACAGACCGCAATGGAGAAAATACTATCAGACCAATTTTTCGCAGACAATCTTAGCCATAATGCGCATAAACTCTGCGAAACACACTCTCCCGAAAAAATATACGCAGAATGGGAAAACCTCATAAAAAAGGTTGTATGCCTTCAACCATCCGATAAAAAGTAATCCTTTTGATGAAAATAGTATTCGTAACGGACACCCTATCCTCCGGTGGATCAGAACGTGTCCTCTCTACCCTTGCTAATTCTCTTTGTAAAACCTACGAAGTAAGCATCGTATGTTTAAGAAAACGGATGATTGCATACGACATAAATCCGGCAATAAAACTCGCATTTGCAGATGATCATCACCGGGACATCACGGCTAAATTATTGTGGCTACGCAAATATTTACGGCAATATGACCTTGTTATCGCCTTCATGTTACCTGTGTTTGTAGCAACATTGGCTTGTATGCTGTTTACCCGGACACCTATTATTGTTTCCGAACGAAATGACCCAGGAAAAGCCAGCCTATTCCGAAAAATAATACGGAGAATGCTCTTATTCAGAATGCAACATATGGTTGTACAAACCCCGGAGATTAAGAAATATTTTCCAGCAAAATACCATAAGCGCATATCCGTAATCGCCAATCCCATATCAGAACAATTCGAATGGCAATCAGCATTAAGCAGCCACAAAGAAAAGAAAATAATCTCCGTCGGACGACTCGATCCTCAAAAAAACCAGAAAATGATGATCGATGCTTTTGCACTTTTCAGTAAAACCCATCCTGATCACTGCTTAGATATTTATGGAGAAGGCCCTATGCGACAGGAACTCGAAGAATATATAGAACGAAAAGGATGTCGTGTCAGGTTACAAGGCAGGTCTGCTAACATAGCTTCACAAATGAAATCGGCACAAGTATTCGTCCTATCTTCCGACTATGAAGGAATGTCGAATGCAATGATAGAAGCAATGTACCTCGGATTGCCTGTAATCAGTACAAAAGTATCTGGTGCAAAAGAACTAATTATAGATCACATAAACGGATGCTTCGCCGACGATGCAAACTCGATCGCACAAGCATTTTCATATCTATCGGAAAATGAAACGGCTGCACGCGAGATCGGACTTCGCGCATCCAATACAATCAAACACTTAGTCGACAAAAATACCGTTTTGCAGCAGTGGATGGACATAATAGAAAAATATACAAAACTCTAATCACGATGAATTATCCTGTTGCCGTCATTATCCCCGTTTATAAAAACGATACGCCCCAATACGTCCGCCCCGCTATTGACAGCATCATAAAACAGACTTATTCCTGTCGAATATATATAGGAGTAGATGGTCCCATAGGAAATTCCTTAAATTCATGTCTGGAAGCGTATGAAAATAACAAAAACGTATCGATTGTACGTTTTGCAGAGAATCGGGGACTCGCCTGCGTCTTAAACGATCTGCTCCAAATATGTTTCGACAACGGTTACGAATACATCGCCCGTATGGATGCAGACGATATCTCGTTGCCGGATCGCATCGAAAAACAGATCTGTTTTCTGAATGAACACCCCGAAATAGATGTCGTCGGAGGGGCTATCAACGAAATCGACGAAGAAGGTTGCGAATCCGGGAAAACAATCGTTTATCCAGCGACTCCCACCGAATGCAAGAAATTTTTTGCGAAAAGAAATCCCCTCGCCCATCCCGCCGTTTTATTCCGCAAAAGTTTTTTTGATAAAATCGGACATTGTTACCGCCCTGAATATCGGAAAAACCAAGATACGATGCTTTGGTACGACGGCCTAATGCATGGAGTGAATATAGCAAATCTTCCGAACGTAGTATTGAAATTCAGAATGACCGAAGCCTTGTTCAAAAAGCGCCGGAATGGATGGGTTTTTGCAAAAAAACAATTGGCGGACAGATTGCAAATCAACAAAAACTTGCACTACGGCCATACCGCCGACTTATTCGCCTATGCCATGTTCTGTCTGCTCATCGCCCCTGCTTGGGTAAAAAAAATCGCGTATAAAATTTTTCGATAATTGTCATTACAATGGACGCAAAGTGGATTTTCGACCGCACGGCATCATTCTTGGGGTTGATTTGTTTATGTCCGATTCTACTAATCATAGCTATTTTGATCAAAATCAAAATGCCGGGAGGCCCTGTCATTTTCCAACAGGTTCGTGTCGGAAAAGAGGGAAAGCTCTTCACGATGTATAAATTCCGTTCGATGCAAGTAATCCATTCAGGCTCCAGTATTTCCATTGCAGGAGAGAGCCGAATCACCCCTTTGGGTGCCGTTTTGAGAAAATATAAACTCGATGAACTCCCCGAATTATGGAATGTATTGATCGGTGACATGAGTTTCGTCGGACCACGTCCCGATGTACCCGGATATGCGGATCAACTAACTGGAGAAAATAAACTCATTCTGAAATTACGCCCAGGAATAACCGGACCAGCCTCGCTCAAATATGCCAATGAGGAAGAGCTACTGGCACAAGTCCCCGATCCTGTAAAATATAACAATGAAATAATTTTTCCGGACAAAGTTCAAATCAATCTCGACTACTATTATACCCACACTTTTCGAGGAGATCTGAAACTAATTTTCCAAACGATTTTCCACACGTATCCGACTCCGGAAATTCAAAAATAATTCGTTATGAAACAACGCATCCATCTCTCGCTGGCACGTATGAGCGGCTGTGAGCAGCAATTCATTCAAGAAGCATTCGATACCAACTGGGTCGTTCCGCTCGGCCCCAACGTTAATGCATTCGAAAAAGATCTAGAAACTTTCATCGGACAGGGCAGACATATCGTTGCCCTCTCATCCGGTACAGCAGCCATTCATTTGGGACTTTTGCAATTGGGAATAGGTCCCGGAGACGAAGTGATTTGCCAATCGTTCACATTTTCGGCATCAGCCAATCCGATAACCTACCTGGGCGGAACACCCGTCTTCGTCGATTCAGAAGAGGAAACTTGGAATATGTCGCCACAATTTTTGGAACAAGCCATCCACGATCGAAAAGCTAAAACCGGAAAATATCCTAAAGCCATCATTCCGGTACATCTGTACGGCATGCCAGCCAAATTAGACGAAATATGCGCCATTGCCGAAAAGTACAATATTCCAATCTGCGAAGACGCAGCAGAAGCTATCGGATCTGAATACAAGGGGCAAAAATGCGGCACTTTCGGAGAATTCGGAGCGCTGTCGTTCAACGGCAACAAAATGATCACTACTTCTGGCGGAGGCGCCCTGATTTGCAGAACCGAAGAAGAGGCGAAACGCACAATTTTCTACGCTACGCAGGCACGTGAAGATCGCCCCTATTACTACCATAAACACATCGGTTATAACTACCGATTATCCAATATTTGCGCCGGTATAGGTCGAGGTCAAATGACTGTTCTCGAACAATATATCGCACGCCGCCGGGCAATACATACACTTTATTCCGAAAACTTCGCGGACACAGAAGGAATTCATGTCAAGCAGAATCCATCCTCCGAATACGATTCGAACTTCTGGTTGACCTGCATCGAAGTCGATGCGAAAAAATGCAATAACAAAACAGCGAATGACATTCGCATACATCTCGAACAGGAGAATATCGAATCACGTCTGCTTTGGCGTCCGATGCATATGCAGCCAATTTTCTCACGCAACGCATATTATGGAAACAAAATTGCGGAAACCATCTTCGAACGAGGACTATGTCTTCCTTCCGGCCCCTCTTTAACCGACGAACAGATTCTCGAAGTTGTTTCATCCATAAAAAAATTTATCCGATAAATCGAATCGTACTATTTATGCTTCGTATTAAGGATATACATTAGAACCATCTGTCAATCAAGCAGCCATAAACAACATCCGGATATAAAAATTACAAGTTGATAACATGAAAAACAGCAAAGTATATGATCGACCAATAAAGCCATTTCCGGAATATGTGCAAAAAGATATTACGTATAAACTTCATACTTTGCTGCTTGCATTGTTGCGCCCAACCATTACCCCTAGCATATTACAGCCAAACATACTGAACTTGTCTGAAGAAGACTGGACCCGTCTTTTTACCCTTGCGGCCCAACACGGCGTTACGGCCCTGCTCTTCGACACGATTCTCCGGCTCCCGGAACAGCAACAGCCCTCCAGAGCCCTCAAAATCCGTTGGGCCCTGAGTTCGGAAGCCATCGAGAAGCGCCATGCCCAACAGACCCGTGCCGCACACGAACTGACAACGCTCTTCGCTTCGCACGGCGTCCGTACGATCCTTTTGAAAGGGCTGGGCCTCAGCATTTACTACCCCCGGCCGGAGCACCGCGAATGCGGCGACATAGATCTGTGGCTCGACAACTGCGACAAGGGCAACCGTTTGATCGAAGAGCTGGGGATTAAAATCAATTACGATAGTGAAAAACATGCCGTTTTCCATTACAAGGGCGTCATGGTCGAAAATCACAGCCATCTGCTTATGCCGTCGCACCGCCGGACGGAGCGTGCCATAGACGATTTTCTCGTGGGTGAAGCAGAGAACAGCCGATTAGCGCCGGCGGGCTATTACACCCCATCCCCGATGTTCAACGCACTCTATCTGCTGCGCCACATGGCCCGGCATTTCGGGACGGAAGGCATCAACCTCCGACATCTGCTGGATTGGGGCCTTTTCCTGCGCAGCGAGCAATCGGAAATCGACTTCGAGAAAATCCTTACGCTTTACGCTGCAACCGGTTACGACACGGTCTATAACATTTTCACGGCATTGGCCGGCGAATTGCTCGACGAGGATTTCACACCGCTGCTCTCTGCCGTTCCGGATCCACAGCTCAAACAGCGGGTACTGAACGACATTCTCGGCTTCGGAGTGTACCGCACTCCGTCAGGTAACCGCCTGACCCGTATCGGCCGGAAAACCCGCAAACTCTTCTCATGCCGCTGGAAATACCGCACCTTACTGCCCGAGAATTTTTGGCGGGACGTAATCCTGCCTTCGCTCCTGTTCCACCTGAAAAATCCGAAAAATATCTGAATCGAAGCATTCCGCACGCCATCGGCAGAGCAGAACCGCATCTCGATTGCCGCGGAAGGGTGTTCCCATATCTGCACGAAGGACATCTGCAACCGCCTGTCGAAAAAGTCCGCTCGTTTCGTTTTTCCGTCCGCCAGGGAGGTAGCCTGTAAAATCCGATTGCCATAAAAATATGAATCGAACGACAGGGAGTCTTTGACTCCCTGTCGTTTTTTCCTCCGATAAGAACCTTCTACTTCTCTTTTTTCTTATCTTGCGATCGTATAACAGAATCCTGAACAATATGCCCATATTCACTCCTCCATCCCCTGCCTTGCAAAAAGCCTGGTGGAAAGAAACGATCGTCTATCAAATCTATCCCCGCAGTTTCAAGGACAGCAACGACGACGGTATCGGGGACCTGAACGGAATCACCGAAAAACTCGACTACCTGCATGGGCTGGGAATCGAAACCCTGTGGCTCAATCCGATCTTCGCCTCGCCCAACGCCGACAACGGCTACGACATCAGCGATTACCGGCAGATCATGCCTGACTTCGGCACGATGGAGGATTTCGACCGGCTCCTGAAAGAAACACACGCACGGGGCATGCGTCTTCTCCTCGACCTGGTGCTGAACCACACCAGCGACCAGCATCCCTGGTTCCGCGAGGCCCGCACCTCGCGGGAGAACCCCTACTACGACTACTACCTCTGGTGGCCGGAGGAACAGGGCCACCCGCCCTACCGCAAGAGCCATTTCGACGAGGAGGGCGATGCCTGGTGCTACAACGCCCCCACGCGGTCCTACTACCTGCACTACTTCGCCCGGCAGCAGCCCGACCTCAACTGGCAGAATCCCGAGGTGCGGGCCGAAATCTACGACATTCTGCGTTTCTGGCTCGACAAGGGGGTCGATGGATTCCGGCTGGATTCGATTCCATACATTGCAAAAGACACGTCGTTTCCGGAGATCGACCTCTGCAAGTACCCGGACGTGTTCCCCTACTACTCGCTCGGGCCGCACCTGCACGACTACCTGCACGAAATGAACCGCGAGGTATTCTCCCGCTACGACTGTACGACCGTCGGCGAAGGCTCGAAAACCTCCCCCGAAGAGGGGTGGAAATTCATCGCACCCGAACGTCAGGAGCTCGACATGCTCTACCACTTCGGCGCGGCGGACATCCGCAACGAAACGGAGGCGGACGATCCCGCAACCGGAATTCCGTACAGTCTGCTCGCTCTCAAGCGTATGTACGCCGAATGGGACGCAGCCGTGGGCGACGGCTGGCCTACGATCTATCTGGGCAACCACGACCAGCCGCGCATGGTTTCGCGCTTCGGCAGCGACACCCCCGAGTGGCGCGACCTGTCGGCCAAAATGCTCACGATGTTCCTGCTCACGATGCGGGGAACCCCCTATTGGCTGGCCGGCGACGAACTGGGCATGGCCAACATCCGATTCACCCGCATCGAAGAGTACGACGACATCGACACGCGCAACCATTACCGCAAACTCCTGCGGGAAGGCCGTGATACGGAACAATTCCTGCGCGAACAGCAGGAGATCGGACGGGACAACGCCCGCACTCCCTACCAATGGGACGGCAGCCGC
>OHEP01000635.1_pt1 | contig 22640 bp, 24 predicted proteins | sample 1567271 | NCBI WGS metagenome assembly OHEP01 (sample SAMEA3879577, study PRJEB24766) | human gut metagenome | biome: human-associated habitat; feature: feces | place: USA | collected 1985/1987
GCAAAAGTTCTCATCACACAATAATTGAAGAAAATCTTGCAAACACACTTATGGCATCAGATTTCAAAGATCCACCAACTGTAAGTGAAGAACCCTTTTACATAGTACGAAGATTAACACCGACCGAATGTGCAAGACTTCAAGGCTTTCCTGATTGGTGGTGCAGTGGTCTTGAAACTGAAAACCTTACCAATGAGGAAATTGATTTCTGGAGAAATGTTTTTAAAACATACGCTGAAACCAATGGCAAAAAGCCTAAAACTGACAAACAGATAATTAAGTGGCTTAAAAATCCTCATACTGATTCTGCTGAATACAAAATGTGGGGTAACGGTGTTGCTTTGCCTTGTGTGTGCTTTGTAATTAATAGAATAAAACAACAATTTGATAACGAGGAGGGGATAGAAATGAATGAGGATCATAATACTTAAACCTCGTATCTTCGTTAAACCCTCCATCCGATATACCGAAACAAAAGGAGGGGGGATTTGATGGCCGATAGGAACGAGGCTCTTGAAGATTACAAAAAAGGTTTGTCATATAAAGAAATAGCCGAAAAATATGGCGTTTCTGAATCAACCGTCAAGTCTTGGGCTTCTCGTTATTGGAATAAAAATAAAAAAATAAAATCTGCAAGAAACAAGGCTAAAAAGTCGCAACCAAAAAATAAAAAAAGTTGCAACTTTTCTAAGTCGCAACAGGCAGATGAACAGCAATCACCTCAAGTACTCAAAAAAGAAGTTATACACAGAAGCGGAGCACCACCCGGCAACCGTAACGCTGTCAAACACGGTGCGTACTCACTTGTAAGTTGGGGTTGCCTTGATGATGATGAAAAAGTAATTGCGGAAGAAATGCTTGATGACGAAGAAGAACTTATCGTTGAGCAATTAAGACTATATACGATTCGAGAGCGGCGAATTCTTCTAGCAATAAAAAAAGTCAAAGAAAACACAGTGAAAGGTCAATTCGCAGTAAACAAGAAGATTACTCGAGAAAGTTCAACGAATAGTTCAAAAGAAACATTATCAATTGAATCAGAAGATGTATCTTTTGCAACTCTCAGACTTGAAAGAGAATTAACATCTGTGCAGCGGAATAAAACCGCTGCTATTAATCTTTTGTCTGATATTCGTAAAAATAAAGGCGAGAACACTGATGATTGGCTTAATGATTTCTTTGGAGCTATTGAGGAGGTTGACGGTAACGATGAGTGAGTACAAAACCGCAATTAAGAATAAAATTACTGAATGGCGTACAAACATCGAACTTTTTGCATCTGATAATTTTAATTTTATTGCTGATGATTGGCAGTTAGAGGCATTTCGCAGAATTGAAAAGAAGGAAATAAAAAGACTTTCTATCAAGTCGGGACAAGGTGTCGGAAAGACAGCATTTTCAGCAATTGTTTTTTTGTGGTTTTTAACTTGTTATCCAAACAGTCGTGTAGTTGCTACTGCACCAACGAGACAACAGCTCAATGATGTGCTATGGGCTGAACTTGAAAAGTGGAGGCAATTAAGTCCATTTCTTCAGCGGCTGCTTAAATGGACCAAAACATATATTTATGTTGTTGGACGTGAAAAGCGTTGGTTTGGTGTTGCCCGTGCATCATCAAAACCGGAAAATATGCAAGGCTTTCACGAAGACAATATGCTTTTTATCATTGATGAGGCATCGGGTGTTCCTGATGAAGTACTGGAAGCTGTACGAGGCACACTTTCGGGCATAAACAATAAGCTATTACTTGTAGGTAACCCTACAAAAACAAGCGGTATGTTTTACGATTCCCATACTTCTGAACGAGCAAGTTGGAGCACAATGACTGTTGACTCATCTCTTAGTAAAAGAACAGACAAAGAGAATATACAGTCGCTTATCAATAAATACGGTGCTGAAAGTAATGTTGTACGAGTGCGTGTACATGGTCTTTTTCCACTCGCAGAAGATGATGTGTTTATACCAATCTCTCTTATTGAGCAGAGTATTAATTCTGAACCTATTATGAGTAAAACAGGTGTACCGGGTATTATTGATATTGGGTGCGATGTTGCTCGTTTCGGTGACGATAAGACAATTATTGGTTACAGAATTGACGGAGTAACACATATCAAGCATAAGATACGAGGTCAAGATACAATGCAGACAGCTGACAGTATTGTCAAGTTATATGATTTACTGCTTTTAAAATACCAAGGCTTTAAACGACAAATTTGCATTAAGATTGATGATAGCGGAGTTGGCGGTGGTGTTACTGACAGATTGCGACAGCTTAAAAGGTTAAGCCCTGACAGATTCAAACAAATGCGTATAATACCCGTTATTTTTGGTCTTAAAATCGACAACATCTATTATGATGACACAACTACATATATGATGTCTGTGCTTAAAGCATTGATATCAGAAAAAGATGAGCAAGGCAACAAATGCCCTTGCGAAATGAAACTTCCAAATGATAGTGACCTCGTTGCTCAGTTATCTGCTCGAAAATATTTTATGACTGATAAAGGCAAGCTCAAGGTTGAAAGTAAAAAAGATATGAAAAAAAGAGGTCTGCCTTCTCCAGATGAAGCAGACTGTATACTATTGTGTTGCTTACCGGTAAATAAAAGAGAGGAGATGAGATAAGATGACAAAAAAGGATGATAAGCCAGGTATGTCTGTATCTGTGATTGAGTTCCCAGAAGAAAAGTTAATCATAAAATCTGACAAGCCTACTAATATTGACCCTGAGTCAGAAGAAACAAGCAATGATTGGCTCACGCATCTAAATTATGAAAATTTATATCGTTCTTGTATTGATAACTCAACAATTCTTCCTCAATGTATCGAAAGTTATAAGAACAATATAGCCGGTTTTGGCATTGGTATTCGTTACAAAGAAGACTATAAACAAGAAGAAACTTCTGAGATGGAAACAGAATTCAAGTATGCCAGGAGTATTGTTCAAATGCTATCATTGGAGTGCGATACAAAAGACATATTCGAACAGCTTGTAAATGATGTCGAAAGCAATGGTATTGGCTATCTTGAAGTTATACGCAATATCAATGGAAAAGTAGTTGAAATAGTCAACATCAGCAGAGTTGATTCAATTACTAAGAGCAAAAAACAACTTGAATTTACTCCGTTTGATTACTATGTTGGAGATGGCACAGTAATTAAAAGACAAAAGCGGTTCAGAATGTACAAGCAAGAAATCGGTGGCAAGACCATATTTTTTAAAGAATTGGGCGACCCTCGAATACTTGATAAAAACACTGGAGAATATCTTGAAAAAGGGAGCCTTATTGATACAAGCCAGCAAGCAAATGAAATCTTTGAATTTAAACTTGGTAACAAGCCATATGGAGATGTTCGTTGGATTGGATGTATGTATCCTATCAAAGGTTCAGCGTATGCAGAGAGCCTAAACCTAAATTATTTTATGAATGGAAGACATACACCACTTGCGATTTGCATTGAAAACGGCAAATTGTCTGAAAGTTCGAGAGCAAAATTGCAGGAATATGCCAATAACATTAGAGGAGAAAAAGGTCAACATGCTTTTCTTGTTCTCGAAATGGAAGCGGTTCAACAAGATATGCAGTGGTCAAAAGAAAATCCTCCTAAAGTTACTCTTAAGGAAATGGCATCAGTACTGCAAAAAGATGAGTTGTTTGGCGATTACATTGAAAACAACAGGAGAAAGGTACAATCAGCATTTAACCTTCCTGATATTTATGTCGGTTACACAACAGATTTCAATAGAGCTACTGCATATGCTGCTATGACGGTAACTGAACAGCAGGTTTTCCAACCATATCGTCAGAGGCTTGCTTGGGCAGTAAATCATAAACTCCTAAATGAATATGATTTCAGATATGTTGAAGTATATTTTGAATCTCCAAAGTTCAATAATCCGGATGATATAAAAACTATTTTGGATGCTACAGCTCCGTATGGGGCAATCTCACCAAACTGTGCTAAAGAGATAGCCTACAATCAATTGGGCAAGGATTGTGAAGACTATGACTTTGATGGTGCGGACATTCCGCTTTCTGTATCTCAACATCAATCGACAATCGCTCAACAGCTTGAAGCACAGATTCAGAAGGCAGATGAAAACGGTGATGATGATATAGTTCCTGTTCTCAAATCCTTACTTTCTGAATTTAAGAAAATTCAGAATAAAGCAGGGAGTGAGAATGAATGAAACTTAGCAGATTAATTTCTTCTTCTTGTTCTTTAATATGTAAAGAAATTGAGAAATATATTAAGAAAGAAAATGACAAGCTCAAAGAAGAGTTGGAAAAAGCGGGATATTTAGATATTGCTTATACTCTCTCTGTTGCAGAAGAAATTGAGGAAAAATTATCAAAAATACTGCAAGGCAAAACAGATAAGTTCATTTTATTTCTTAATGAAAATCCTAATGCGACTATATCTGAAATAATTGATATGTTACCAAACTTCAATGCAGATTCATCAGTAATTAATGATATTAACTTAATGTTTAAGGATGAATTTGCAAAATCAGTTCCCAAAATATCAAATACATATATTCAGAGTATTGATAAAGAACTTGAACTAAAAAAGATGACAAATCGCACATCTGATTGGATTGAGAGCTGGTCGGAAGACTTGTCTAAGATAATGGAAGTAACATCTGAAGAGCAGTTAAGCAATACTCTTTCGGTTGCACTTAAAGAAGGCAAAAGTGTAACTACTGTTGCCGAAGAACTTACTGACAGCAGTATAGTAACAAGTGCTAAAAGAGCTCGAACAACAGCTATTACTGAAATGTTGAGAGCTAACAGTGTATCAGCACAGGAAGCTTATATTCAGTCACCAGCGGTATCACAAAAAAGGTGGAGACACACAGGAGCAAGGAAGAACAATCCTCGTTCTAATCATGTGAATATCAATGGTCAAATTGTAAACATTAATGAGCCGTTTGAACTTATCGGTGCAGATGGAACTGCATATTATCCGATGTACCCACGTGATACTATATTACCGCCTTCTGAATCTGTTAATTGTCATTGCATTCATCAACCGATTGTTGATAAGGAAATAATTGGTTTATCTATTGAGGAGAGAGAAAAACTCCAGAAAAATTGTATAAACGATGACAATAAGGCTTGGAAGAAGGCACAAAAGGAACAAGGTATAAGTGAAAAGAAAAAAGAAAAAAATAAAAATAATTCAGTTGATTTAAATTACATTAAGTCAAAGGAATATAAAGAAAAGTTTAATGGAATTACTGGTAATAAAAAAGTAGATAATCGCATATACTCGCAATCAAAAGCTATGTTGACTCATCGTAATGGTACCGATAAAGAGGATATGTGTTTAATAAATAGTGTAACCGGTAAAATTGAAGGTAAGCAAACTTCATCTAAAACTGATTTTGGAGTTGACTATAATGATAGTTTAAATGAAGCTATTGATAATAATTCTGAATATTCACTTATTGCTGTTCATAATCACCCAACTAATAATCCTCCAACAGGAAGTGATATAATTTCCGCAGGCGGTCACAAATACAAAATGGGTGTTGTTGTAACTCATGATGGTAGAGTATTTACATATAAAGCTGGAGATATTCCTTTTAGCGAAAATGCTTTTGCTAAAAGAGTTGACAAGTACCGTTCAAGTGAGTATAATCTAAGTGAAAGTAACGCAATTTTACAAACTTTGCAAGATTTTAAGAATACACATGGTATAGATTGGAGTGAACGATAATAATGGTAAAAATATATTATTATGATGGTCATTATGTCGACTCTGGGCTAACTCAAGATGAACGTGACAAACTTTCTGATGAAGCATTAGAGCAAGATGAAAATTTAAAAGAATGGCCAAAAATAGATTAAAAGCTAAGTTTATAGATAGCATAAGAAAATATGCTGTTTATAATACTTGGCTTTTTATTTATTAACTTTTTAACTTAATTCGTTATAAAACACTATATTTTAATTATAAAAGCACTAATCTGATTTTAGATTGGTGCTTTTTTATATCTGAAGAAAAGGTGGCGAAGAATTGATAAAAGTTAAGGTTATAGCGGAATTTGCCGATAGTATGAATGGTTTTATTCGCAGACCTGTAAATGAAACTTTCGAGTGTTCAAAAGGTAGAGCAGAAAGTCTTATAAGTAGGGGCCTTGTGGTTGAACTATATACATCAAAACAGAAAGAAGGGAAAAAGATATGAGCAAATCGATTGTTAAATCAACAGAGATTACCGATGCTAAGATTTCATTTGTTTCGCTTGTAAATAAAGCAGCCAATAAGCGTAAATTCCTTATTACAAAAGCTGATGAAAACAGCGACACGGCGAATATCGAAAGTTACGGTGCAATTCTTATGACCGACAATGACACTCATTATGTCACAGGTATTGTGTATGAACCAATGACTGCGGACGCACATGATGATTTTATGTCAGCCGAGGAGATTGTCAAAGCAGAAAAGTATTTTCGTGAAAACTGTAATCAGATTGATATTCAGCACTCATTCGAGAAGACAGACTCTTGCGAAGTTGTAAAATCTTGGATAACCGGTTGTGACTGTACGATTGGCGGCGAAGAGGTCAAGGAAGGAACTTGGATGCTTACTGTAAAAGTTGAAGACAACGAGCTTTGGGATAAGATTGTAAAAAAAGAAATTACAGGCTATTCTATGGGCGGTGTCGGTAAATACAGTACAGTTGAAACTGATTTATCAGAAGAGGATAACACAGTATTCAAAGGTGAGGAAGTTGCAAAAGACACTCTTTTCACAAAGATTGCTAAGCTTTTCGGTTATGATCATGTGAAAAAGGGAGAAACGCTTGAAATTTACGAAAAGCGTAAGCGTAGAGACAACTTTTGGAATGCCTTTTCAAGTCTTCAAGATGTACTTTGTAAATGGGATTCTCGTAATGAATGCTATGTGTATGAAAGCAATGCGGATGTGATTTCAGAGGCTCTTTCTGAATTCAATGGCATTGTTTCAAGCATTCTTGCTACACCGGATGGCGTTCAAAAGTCTATTATTGACGAAACACCAAGGGTTAAAAGCAAAAAGAAGAATTCTGAAACAGAAGACGAAGAAAAAGCTAAAAAAAGTAGCGGTACATCAAAAAACACTGAACAAAAATTCACAGTAAAAAAGGAGGAAAAAGAAATGTCAGAAACAGAACTCAGAACCATTATGGCCGATGAAATTAAGAAGGCACTTGGTACAGAAGACGAACATCAGGAGGAAAAAACTGTTGAAAAGAACCTCAACGAAATGACAGAGTCAGAAGTAAGAGCTATCTTTAAGGAAGAACTCTCGGCCTGTCTTAAAATGAGAGGTTACTCTAACAGCCTTGATGATGAAGACAGTCAGATTGAAAAAGAAGATAGTCAGCAGCATTATCTGCATGGTATTCTTTAATTTTATGTAAAGGAGATAATAATTATGCCAAAAGCAACAAGACAGCTTTTAAAAGACACAACACCTATTCAGACTTCCGGTATTACCAATGGTCTGCTCAATCCTGAACAGGCAAAAAAATTTCTTCAGCAGACTTTTGATGCCACACATCTTGGTTCACTTGTAAGACACGAAATGAAAACTGCCAAATCAGGCGAAGTTGATAAGATTGGTATTGCAAAGAGAATTATCAGAGAAAAAACAGAGAATGTGGATGATGGTTACAGAGCAAATGTAAAAACAAGTGTTGTTAAGTATGCTTGCACAGCTGTGAGACTCCCATGGGAAATTACAGAGGAAACGCTTCGTGAAAACATTGAAGGTCAGAACTTCGAAAAAATTGTTACCGACCTTATGACAACACAGCTTGGTATTGATCTGATTGACCTTTATCTTAATGGTGATGAGTCAACGGAGTCAGGCGACCCGGATTATGATTTTCTTAAGATTAATGATGGTTGGGTAAAACAGATTGAGAACGGCGGTAATATTGTTGACAATGCTAATGCAGCTCTTTCTCTCGACATGTTCTACAAAATGCTCCAGGCTGTGCCCGACAAATACAACAACGGAAAACTTCGTTGGCTTATGTCGCCGCACATGAAACAGAATTGGGAGAGAGTTCTCTATAATGCGGCTAAGGCAAATGGCTCAACTCTTCCAGAAAAATTTTACGAAGCACCTGCAGGTGTTCAGATTGAAACTGAAACAATGTTTCCAGAAAGCAAAATTATGCTTACAGATCCAAAAAATCTTATTGTTACAAACACATATTCAATGCAGATCCGCAAGACAACAGAAGGTAAGGAAGCAATTATGCAGGATAAGCGTTTCTACGTTATCCACCTTGATTTTGATGCAATCATTGAAGAGCTTGAAGCAACCGGTATGATTACAAACATTAAAGCAAATCTTTGATACGGAAAGGTACGAACAATGAGAGTAAAACTTATAAAAGGCTATTCTTATACTCGTGGAGACATTACAGTCAAGCAGGATATTCCTGTTGAAATGGCAGAAGAACAGGCAAAGATATTTATTTCCTCTGGCTATTGTTCAGCTGTTGAGGATATTCCCAACACAAAGCCACAGAACGAGCCTGTAAGCGAAGAGAACAGCGAAAGCAATAATGTAGTTGATACTTCAAATACTCACGATTTAAGCAAAATGAGCGTATCTGAACTTGATGTACTTGCTGATGAACTCGGTGTTGTTTTTGAGAAAGGTCTTAATAAAGCAGACAAAATTAAAAGAATTAATGAGCATCTTGCTGTGACCGACATTTAAGTCGGTCACAAAGCTGTAAGGAGGTGTTATAGTGGCCACAAGACCATGGATTACGGTAGAAGATTTAAGCTCATTTACCGAACACGAAGAAGTAAAAAACAAATCTGCAGTCAAGACTATTGTTATGATTGCTCTTGCTGAGTCAAAAATCATAAATTACTGCAAGCATGACTTTTCAAACGCTGAAAAATATCCTGAAATCCCAGCGGATGTTAAGAATGCGACATTAATTCTTGCAGATGCACTCTGCTATAACGATAGCTTACAGCTGACCGGCAGACTCAAGGGAGAAACTTTTGACGATTACAGCTATACAGTTGAAACAGTTGAAGTATCAACTGATTTTGATATGCTTGGAATATCGAGTCTGCTTGCTCCTTATGTTATCAATGAGTCAGGAAATACATTCTTGCGACTGGGAGTGATATAGTGTTTAATTCTTTAAAAAGCTTTGAGCGATTACTTAATAATAAGTGCGACATTTACCATTATGAAAAGAAATCTATATCAAAAGGGTACGGACTATCGTCGGTTGAAGACGGATACCCTGATATACCAAATTTGGCTAATGTAAAATGCCATGTTCATTTAGAAACAATAAATGTAGCTCAAAGCGAACCATATCAAAATGTAACGGCCAGGCGCAAGGTTGATTTTCCTCTTGGTACAGATATCAGACTTAACGATAAAGTGATTTTTGAAGGTGTTGCATATTATGCAGAAGTGCCTTATATTGTTCGCAATCATCATATTGTTGTATATCTTCAGAGAAAGGATAAAGATAGTTATGGCGAGCATTGAAGTTGATATTTCCGAACTTGAGAATTTTTTTGACAAATGTTCACGAATAAGTGGTGACCTTAAAGTGCAACTTAATATTTTTCTTGAGGGTTTGGGATATGAGTTTCTAAGAGTTCTACAAGATGAAATTATTTCTAAAGGAGTAGTTGATACAAGGCTACTCCTTTCATCGTTTCAAAAGGGTGACAGAGACAATGTTTGGAACTTATCAGAAGGAAGTATTGAACTTGAAGTTGGTACAAATGTAAAATACGCTAAGTATGCTAACGATGGTCATTGGCAAAATAGACGATTTGTACCTGGCAAGTGGGCAGGAGATAGATTTATCTATGACCCAGGAGCTAAAACAGGTATGATGTTGACCGCGAAAAGAGTAGAGGGTAAACACTACTGGGAAAGCGGTATTAAAATCATCGAAGCAATGTTGCCTAAATTCCTTGATGCAAAGATTCAGCAATGGTTAGAACAGTATTTTTCGAGGTGATATTATGACAGAAGATTTTGCAAGTGTTGTAAGTTACATTATGAATACAGTTGGGAAACCGGCAAATGCACAGGACTACTACGAAAATGTTAAAGATGGATTTAAATTACCTGCTTTGTATTTCAAAATTCCAGAAAATATGCCAAACAAAGATCTGCTAACGGTTCAGTATGTTAATTCTAATACAGCATTTATTGAAGTTTATCATCTAAGTAACGATTTGGCATACACTCTCGCAAATGATATAGCAAATGCCATCTTTAAAAAGCGCTGTTACATACCGCTGCTTAATGAAGATGGCACAGAAACGGGTTTGTTTATCAGAGTAACTGTAAACAAAGTTGCTCGTATTGATAATTGTGTTGCTCAAGTTCAGATATCGTGGGAATATCGAAAAAATTATTGCAATAATACGAGTAATGCTGATAATTTTAAGTTTAACTTAGTAGGAGGATAAAATGGCTACAAATAAGATTAATGAAGCTGAAAAAACGGCCGAGAAGTACTGTTTATCTGCCCTAAGAGCAAATTGTAATGAACTTTTGGGTGTAAGTACATCTACTTTTGATGGTGCGTTTTACGGCAAATCAGAAAATATGACAGTTGAAGAAGCAAAAAAAACAGTTGAGAGTTTTTTAAATAAAAAGATTGGAGGTTAAATTATGGCAGGCGGCATTTTTGATATCAACATTGGCAAAGTAAGACCAGGTACTTATATCAATGTTGAAGCACAGAAAAAAAATTCTGTCGAAACAGCTGAAAGAGGTATTGCAGTTGTGCCAATTTCGGCAAAGTATGGTAAAGCCGGCAGTGTTGTTGAAGTTACAAGTTCAAATGCTAATGCACTTAAGAATATTCTTGGATATAGCGTGTACGACAACGAACCATCTATGCTTCCGGTAAGAGAAGCACTTAAGCATGCAACAACTGTAAAGGTGTATATTCTTGCAGAAGGTAAGAAAGCTACTGCTACAAGTGATACGCTTACAGCAACAGCATTATTTGGTGGTTCAAGAGGTAACAAATTTACTGTTACCGTAGTATCAAATCCGACTGAAGGATATGATGTATCTGTTTACCTTGCAGGTAACAAGGTGGAGATGTTTGAAAAAGTTAAAACTGTTGAGGAACTTATCGCAAAGAAAAGCGAGTATCTTACATTCAATGGTACAGGTGCGCTTTCTGCTACTGCTGGGGCTGTTCTTACAGGTGGTGATGACGGCAAAGTTACAAATACAGAGATTACAAAATTTCTTGATGACCTTGAAAACATCACTTTTAATGCAGTTGCTTTTCCTATTACAGGTATTGAAGAAGATACATTTACAGCCATTAAGTCAAAAATTAAGTATTTAAGAGATACGCTCGGCAAGACAGGACAGTTTGTTGTCGCAAATTACGCAGCGGATTATGAAGGTGTTATCAATGTTACTAACGGTGTTATTCTTGATGATGGTACAGAGATTGATGCAGTAAATGCTACTGCGTTCATTGCAGGTATTACTGCAGGTGCCTTATACAATGAGAGTAACACTTACAAGGTATACGATGATGCCGTTTCAGTTCTTGGTCTCAAAACGAACGAAAAAGCTGACATTGCAACTAAGGCAGGTGAACTTTATTTCTCACTTAATAATGCAGGTGAGGTTGTTATTGATTATGACATCAATTCTCTTTGTTCTTCTGCAGCGCAGGGTGATAAACCGGACGGATACAAGAAGAACAGATACATCAGAGTTATTGACACACTCCTTGATGACCTCAAAGAGGAATTTGCACCGGCGAAGTATGATAACAATGATGAAGGTTGGGACCTCATAGAGGGTCGCGGTAATGCTATTCTTAAGCAGTATGAGAGTGATAATGCAATCAATAATGTTGATTACGAAAAAGACTTTTTGGTTGACCGCAACGCGTCGAGTCTTGATGCTACATATATCAATATTTATATTGCCCCACTTGATTCAGCTGAAAAGATTTACATTACAGTAAAAACTGCATAAAGGAGTGATAAATAATGAGCAGAGCTGCAACAAATACAGGCATTCAGCCTATGCTTAAGACAGAAGGTAAACTCTTCATTGACGGAGAGGAATTTGCTCAGGCAAAAAAGGTTCTTGTTAAAGTAAGCTTAAACAGTTCAACAAGTAAACCACTTGGTGTTAAGACTGAAAAGACAAGAACAACAGGTTACAAAATTACCGTTGAAGTCGGTATGTATAAAACAAATAAATTTGGTTCTACGATTGTTAAGAAGTATCTTGACAAAGGTCTTACACCTGAATTCACTATTCAGGCTCTTAATAATGACAAGGGTTCTGATTTCTTCAAAAAATATGGCAATGATGTAGTTACAATCACAGGTTGTGTGCCAACAGGTGATATTACTATGCTTGATCTTGATTCATCATCAACAGATTATGTTGAAGAAACCATTACATTTAACGGTTATCAGTTTACTTAAATTCAGCAGAGCAAAGGTGATTATGCCTTTGCTCTATAATTTTATCAAAAAGGAGTTAATAATTATGGCAAGTTCTTTAAAGGCGTTTATGCGCAATAAAGCTAAAGAAGAAGAGGTTGTAAAAGTATATGCACCGGAATCATTTATTGATGATGACGGAAAGCGTGTTGAATTGCAGGTAAAAAGATTATCTGTAAAACATGTCAATGAAATTTACGAACAGTACAATTACTACGCTTCCGCTAAGGATGAGAAAGGTAATGTACTTATTCGCAATAACAGAGTAGTCAAAGATTTTGTTGTTGATGCAGAGGGCTATACAAACAGATTGATTGTTGATGGCCTTGTATATCCGGATTTACATGATAAAGAACTCATGAATTTTTACGGCTGTGCTGATGTAATGGATATGCCTCATGCTGTCTTTGCAAGTAAAGCCGAATATGAATATGTAAGAGATGTTATTCTTTCTTTGACATGTACTCTTTCCGGCGAGGAAAATCAGTACATTATTGATGAAGCAAAAAACTAATATCAGAGATTGGCAGTCTGTCTTATTGGGCACATGTTATGTGGCAAGAGCATGGGATGAGATTTGAAGATTTTTTTCAGTTAGAACCCTCGGACCAGGCTATGTATATAGCATCAGAACTCTACTGCCGAGAAAAACAGCTTGAACAAATGCAATCATAAAAGACAGAACGACAATCTCAATATTGTTAACTAATAAATAAAAAAAGGGGGGCTATTTATGGCAGTAATCTCAACCACATTCAAGATGGTTGATGATATGTCAGAAAAACTGGCCAATCTCGGAACAACGGGCCGAAATGTTACACAAGAACTTTCTAACATAGGAACATCGGCAAGCTCCCTGGAAGAAGTATCAACAAGTGCCGAAACAGCAGAAGAATCATTAACAAAAGTAACCACAGCTGTTAATGAGCAGGAAAATGCACTAAATACAAATCTTACAGCTGTCAGTGCTACTACTGACAATGTAGCTGAGGCGGCAGAGGAACTTGATGAGTATGTCGAAAAGGCTGAAAAAGCTAAAGAATCAAACGAGGACCTTGGAGAAAGTACAAAAGGTGTTGAAGATGACTACGACGGCATAGGTGAAAAAATTAAAGAAACTTCCGAGCAAACAGAAGAATATGGAGAAAAAAATAAAACAGTATTTGCTGACCTTGAGGGTATAATTGCTTCTGCCGGTATTATTGCTTTCTTGAAAAATATTGCTGATGGATACGAAAAGTGTATTGAAAAGGCAAGTGAATACGAAACTTATGTGGCAAAAGTATCAACACTTGCAGATACAAATGTTATGTCTATCAGTGATATGAGCAACGATATGCTTGAACTTTCTCAAAAAACAGGACAAGCGGCATCATCCCTTGCAGAGGCTGAATATCAGGCGCTTTCTGCCGGTGTTGCAACTCAAGGAGTGGCAGAATTTGTAGAGGATGCAAATAAACTTGCTGTTGGTGGTTTTACCCAGACCGCCACAGCTGTTGACGTACTTACAACTGCTCTCAATGCATATCAATTAGATGTATCAGAAACAAACAGGATATCTGATACTCTCATTATGACGCAAAATCTTGGCAAAACTACGGTTGACGAACTTGCAAGTTCAATGGGTCGTGTGATTCCCTCTGCGGCCGCTTACAACATTACCATTGAAGATTTGAGTACAGCATATGCTTTACTTACAGCTAACGGTATTGCCACAGCTGAATCGACTACATATCTCAAAGGTATGTTTAATGAACTTGGCGACTCAGGTAGTACAGTATCAGCTACTTTGGAAGAGCAAACAGGTAAATCTTTTGCTAATCTTGTTGAAGAAGGCAAGTCGCTCGGCGATATAATCGGTATACTATCTGATTCTGTCAATGGTAATGCAACATCATTCTCTAATCTTTGGTCATCACAAGAAGCTGGTATAGGTGCTCTTTCCCTTTTGACAAGCGGAACTGAAAAATATAATAGTACACTTGAAAAAATGGAAAATTCAACCGGTACAGTTAATGAAGCATATGAAACAATGACTTCGACGGCAGAGCATTCAGCACAAGCAGTTTCAACAGCCGCAACAAATACACAGATTGCTATCGGTACAACATTATTGCCCTTATCAACCAAACTTAATGAAAGTATTACTACTATACTGAATAATGTTACAAACTTTGTAAATGAAAATCCAAAGGTTGTCCAGGGTGCTACTTCTATAAGCGTTGCAGTTGGTGTAGTAACTGCCGCCATTGTAGCTTATAACATTGTTACTAAGCTTGCTACCGTTTCAACAGCAGCATTTACAGCTGTTATGGATGCAAATCCATTATTCCTTGTTGCTACTGCTATCGCGGCGGTAGTTGCGGGAGTTACAACACTAATAGCTGCACAAGAAGATGAAGTAGATGAGATGGAAGGTATGACCGCATCTACTAAGCTATTGAAAGAACAGTTAGATGACACACAAAAAGCGTACGAAGAAGCTTGTGATACATATGGTAAAAATTCTGCTGAAGCACAAGAATTAAAATACCAAGTTGATGAATTATCATCATCTTACGATAGTGGTAAGCAGTCTGTTGAAGATTTTAATTCCAAACTTGATGAAACCATATCTGCATATGAAGAAACTATAGAAAAGTACACAGAGAGAAAAACTAACATTGATAATGAGGAAGAGGCAACGGGAAATCTTGTTGATAGATTACAAGAACTTGCTTCTAAAAGTAAGCTTTCTGCTGACGAACAGAGAGAACTTTCTACTGTTATCAGTGTACTTAATCAGAAAATTCCTGGACTTAATTTAAGCCTTGAAGATGTAAATTCACATCTCGCTGATACAATCACGAAGATTCAGACAATAGCCTCTCAAGATATAGCGGAAGAACGCTATAAAAATGCTTATGATTCATACAATGAAATTCTTAAGCAACAACCTGCACTTTTGCAAGCAAAACAAACAGCAACCGAAGAACTTGATAATGCTCAAACACTTTATTATGAAAAGTTACAAGCTACTTTTATAGCCGAAGGTAACTACGAAAAAGCGTTATCTGAGCATGACTCAGCGTCAAAGGAAGTTTTGGATACTTCACTTGCACTTGCTGATGCACAAGGTGATGAAAAAGATGCACTTGATGATTACAATAACGCAATAGAAAAAGCGAAGGAAGCTGATGAGGCATATAGTGATAGTATGACTACCTCCAAAGAGGATTTGGAGGAACTTACAAACGCTTATGCTGAGAAAAATGGAATTATTATTGATACAAGTAATGAAGCTGCTGAGGCTGCTGCAACAGCTGCAATAAGTCAGAATGAAAACTTACAGGCTCTTGCTGATAAGTATGACGAAGTCTATCAATCTGCACTTGAATCATTCTCTGGTCAGTACAATCTATGGGACGAAGTAGAAAGTGTTTCTGCAACATCTGTATCAACACTTATGAGTAATCTTGATAGTCAGATTTCGTACTGGGAAAATTACGCAAACAATCTTGAAAATCTTAAGAATAGAAACATTGAAGGTCTTAATGAACTTGTATCATCAATGGACGATGGTTCGGCGGAAAGTGCCGCAGCTCTTGCAGGTATGGCCGATGCATCTGATGAGGACTTGCAAAGAATAGTCAGTAAATATACTGACTTACAAGGTGAGCAGAGCAAAACAGCAACATCTGTGGCAGAATTGAAAACTAATTTTAATTCTGAAATGAACGAAATGTCATCAAAAATGAAAGGCACTATTGATGACATGAATTTGTCAAAAGAAGCTACTACTGCAGCTAAAAATACTATTGATGCATATGTTGAGCAAATTCGTTCAGGTGTAAGTAGTGCTTCGACAGCAGCGTCAGCTGTTAAAGCTGCTGTTGCTTCTGCTCTTTCGGGTACACCGGATGTGCCTAAACATGCAAAAGGTACAAATTATGGCGAGGATTTTTATATCGCAGGCGAAGAAGGTCCGGAGTTAATTGTTGGACGCGAAGGTTCAAAAGTATATACAGCTGATGAAACAAGACAAATTCTTAATCAAAGTTTCCATGTTGACGATCCGTATGCGGCTAAGGTATCTTCATCGGGTAAAACAGTTGAAATCCCGTCTGCAAAAAGCAACGGAGATAGAACTGTTACTATTAAGCTTGAAGGCTTTGGAGAAATTACTGTCGGTGAGAATGATAGTATTTCTAAGGAACAAATTGCAAATGTCCTGGCTGAACAGCTTAAACCTGTGCTTATAAGTATTGTAAATGAGGAAATCTATGAGGAAGGAGAGGATACATATGAGTATTAATTATTCAATTACTTTAACTTGGAATAATGAAAAGTCAAAACTTGTAATACCTGTCCTTCCTGAAGAAATCAAGATAAAAAATGGAATTTCTAACAGTAAGGTAAATGTGGCCGAACTGGGTGAAATATACGAAAAAGGAACTCCCGACTGCACAGAATACAGTTGGGAGAGCTTTTTCCCTGCGTATATGTCGCCTATGGTATCTGTATCTCACTTAAATTCTCCAAGAAATTATCTTGATCAATTAATGAATTTGATGAATAATCAAACTGTCATACATCTTGTTGTATCAGGTATGGGCATTACAGAATATTGCTTAATTACAAAACTTGATTATTCAGAAGAAGGTGGAGATGTAGGTACTCTTAATTATGATATAACGCTTATTCAATATAAAAAAATAGAAATAAGAAAGCTGACAAAATCATCTTCGCAGACAAATTCATCAAGTAGACCATCTACTAACAGTACAAGCAAGACATATACGGTCAAGTCGGGTGATTGTCTTTGGAGTATTGCTCAGTCACAGCTTGGTGATGGTTCAAAATGGCTTAAGATTTATGACCTAAATGTATCTGTAATAACATCAACAGCAGAGAAGAATGGTACAACGGCATCTAAAAACTATCCTGTAATTTTTGCAGGCACAGTACTTAAGTTGCCGTGAATGAGGTGCGTATGTCAAAATTACAGTTGATTGTAATAAAAAACAAGGTGCAATATGACATCACACAGCTTATCGATAGTGTTAAGTGGTCAGGAAAAAAAGGTTCTGCACCGAGGACTTTAGCTTTCAATTTACTAAATGACAATAATCAAGAAAGAGCAGGCATTGATATTGAACAGGGTCATACATGCATTTTTAAATATGATGGTAATGAGCTATTCAGAGGGATAATTTTAAGACAAGACGAAACATCAAGTAGCAAAAAAGCATCGTATAAAGCATATGACCTTGGAATTTATCTGTCAAACAACAAAGATACATTTTCTTACACGAATAAAAGGGCCGACCAGGTATTCCAAAATCTATGTAACAGATATGGCATTCCTATCGGGGAGGTTGCTAATACCGGCTATACAATAGGTGAATTGATACAGTCAAAAAAGAAAGCATGGGATTTGCTTTTAAATGCCCTCGCAAAGACTTTTTCTCATACAGGTAAAAGGTATTATATTCGTGCCGAAAAAGGTAAATTAAGCCTTTTTCGGCGTTCTGATGATGTAGTTAATGTAGTGGCGGAGACAGGGACTAATATTATCAGTTATAAACGAACTAAGAGTTATGAAAAAATAGTGACGCGAGTAGTTTGCTATAACGATGAAAACAGTCTTGTTGCTTCTGAAAAGCGTTCTGACATTGAAAGCAGAGTCGGAATTTTTCAAAATGTAGTGAGTTATGATGATGAAAAGAGTACAGCACAGCTTAAAAAGCTATGCCAAAGCACTCTTGATGAAGAAAGCAAGGGTACACATTCACTTAGCATAACCTTGATTGGAAATACCGATTTGATATCAGGATGTTGTATCAATGTAATTATTAAGCCTCTTGAAATTTCAAGAAAATACTATATTGACAGTGACACTCATTCGTTTAATGCTGACGGTTCTTATACTACACAACTTACTCTTAATTTGTATGATGAAAACGAGTGGAAGGATGATGATGATGAGTGATGCTTCGAGCATTAAGGCACTTTTTCAAAGCTTGATTCCGTCACAATTAAGTATTATTACAGCAAGAGTAACATCTGCAAGTCCATTAAAGTGTGTATCTTGCAACAATGAAAAATTACAAATTTCATCCGGTAGCTTAATAGTTCCAAATCATCTAAAAAAACATACAGAAACTGTTAGTTTTTTTATTGATAACAAGAATTACAAAGATGTGAAAATGACTATTGACAGTAGTTTAAAGGTTAATGACATTGTTCTTTTGTTATATTTGGAACAGAAAAGTAAATTTTTGGTTATTGGAAAAGGAGGTTGATTAAATGAATGTAGTTATTCCTATTGAAAATGCTCTTGATGAGGTTGAAATTTCGTCAAGAACATATTTTGTTGACTGGGAAAAGAATAGAATAGTCGGCAGATGTGATGGCATTATCGCTCTGCAACAGGCCATTCATAAAGCATTAATCACCTCAAGAGGAGACTTTTTGGTTTTATACTCAAAAAATTACGGTTCGGATATTGAAAATGCAATACTTGGTGATTCTCCTACTCCAGAATATCTGCAAACGGTGATTCCTAATTTAATCCGTGATTGCTTACTTGCTGATGACAGGATAAACGATGTATATGCAATAGAAACAACGAAGAACGGCGATAATTTATATATTAAGTGTATTGTTTCAAGTGATTTCGGGGATTTTCCAATTGAGGAGGTGGTTTAATGTTTGAAGACAGAACATATGAGAATATTCGTGATGAAATGCTTGCAGAATTTCCATCTGATATAGATACAAGAGAAGGTTCAATAGCATATGATGCTGTTGCCGGAGTTGCTGCAAAAGTTGCAATGCTTTATATTGATATTTCAAACTGTTATGAGCTTACTAATCTTGAAAAATCAAGTGGTGAATATCTTGATAGGTTCGCTTCTGAACATGGAGTAACAAGAATTAAAGCTACAAATGCACGATATCGTTTTATTTATGAAGGCACAAAACCTGAACTTGGCACATCATTCTATGATGCGAATGGTGATAATTACTATACTCTTAATGAAGATGACGAAGGCTTAATTCTTGTATCTGATTTAACAGGAACAACGCAAAATGTTGTTGTAACTGGTACAGATGCAATTCCTGTTGATAACATTGAGGGATTAATTCACGCTGAATTTGGAGAACTTATTGTTCCTGCAATCAATAAAGAAACAGATGACTCTTTGCGTAGTCGTATCAGGGATAAGATATCAGGACCGGCAGAAAACGGCAATCGTTCTCAGTATCAAAGTTGGTGCGAAGAAGTTGAAGGTGTTGGAAGAGCACTTATATATCCTCTCTTTTATGGTCCTAACACAGTAAAAGCTGTATTAATATCGCCAGATGGATTACCTCCTGCAAAAAGTGTGATTGATAATGTTCAAACATATATAGATCCAATCAAACCGGCTTATATCGCTCATGATCCTGATAAACCAACTGTTGTAATCGGTACTCTCGGCAGTGGTTATGGGGACGGTGTCGCTCCGATTGGAGCACATTTTCTTGCTGTTGCTGCTAAAAAGTATGACATTAATATTCAACTGTCTGTTGAACTTAAAACTGATATTAATATAGACGATGTAAAAAACAAGATTACTCAAGCTATAACAGCTTATTTAAAGTCACTTGCACTTGAGGCAGAAGATAGCAAAGTAATAAGATTTAATCGTATAAGTTCTATTATCGAACAACTTGATGTTGTTTTTGATTTTTACAATCTCACTGTTAATGGTAAAAGTGAGAATTTAACAATAAAAGATGATTATGTAGCTGTTTTGGCGGGGGTGACAGTAAATGTCACTGTATAAAAATGTTAATGCATATGAACAGATTTCATCGTTCTATCCTCTTTGGTATCTCGATATATACGAAATGAATGAAATACTAAAGATTGAGTCACTTGTAGCAACAAATATTCAAAAAGCTATTGATTTAATTCTTGATAATCATTTTCTTGATACAATCGATGAAAATAAAGCAGCAGAACTTGAAAAGTATCTTGGAATTACTTCATCAGCTGACCGTACGATTGAAGAACGAAGAAACTTGATCAAGACATATTTTCTTGGCAGAGGAAAGCTAAGTGTTTCACAACTGGTTGCAATTGTGAAAGCTCTTTCAGGCGGTGAGGTTACGGGTTCTTTTTCACAAGGTAACAGCAATCGAGATAATTATATTAAACTTAAAATTTCTAAATGTGATATAAAAAATACTCTTCTTGATATTATTTCAACGCTCAAAGATAGAGTCCCTGCACACTTGTGGGTAGAACTCTATTATGAACCGAGAAAAATTGAGAATTGTATATCACATAAAGAGGGAGCTTATAATTATACACACAATATTATAAGTTCAATAGGCAGAAGAAATGAAGATGCAACATCTGCGGGGTATGTCAAATGTGTGCAATATCATTCTTCATCTGATGTTATATCTTTCGAACTATCTTTACTTTATGGCGGTAATTTTGAACAGACTTACGATGATATTACCAATGGTGGAGGATATGCAACAAATAATGAAGATTATATTAACGGTAATTATTAAGGAGGGAAAAGATGTCTTTATATAAATCGTCAAAAATAACAAACGCAGGTCAGAAATTGTTAATTAATGCTCTTGCTGGCAATGCTAAAATACAGTTCACGCATATTGGTTTTGGAGCAGGGGAGCATGAAAGCGAGAGAACGCTTGTTGCTCTTACAGCCCTTAAGGACGAAAGGCAGACAATTGTGGTAACTGATATTGCTGCCAAGAGTAATAATACTGTAGTGTGTTCAGCTGTTTTAAGCAACAAGGAACTTACTGAAGGTTACAGGGTGAATGAAATTGGACTTTACGCTAAAGACAGTTCAAAGACCAATTCTAAAGAAATTCTGTACGCTATTTGCATAGCGGAAACAGGGTATGCTGATTATTTGCCGGCTTATAACGGCTTTGCACCGGTGCAGATTTATCAATCATTTTATATTGATGTTGCTGATTCAGCAGATACAACTATTGTAGTTAATGATGGAATATTAGCTACAAAAGAATATGTAGATAAAGCTCTTGACACAAAAGCAGCGGTTAGCAGTGGCAATATTGAATTAACAATAGGAGGCCAAGGTTTAACAGGTGCTTTCAAAGCAAATTGTATATATTACAAGGTTGGCAGACAAATTACTTTTCTTATTCCTCAAATTTCTTCAAGTAACCTTCCGGCAGGTTATTTCTTTTCATTTGCAGGTATACCGGATGAGTTATTACCTTGTTTATCATTTGCTACTGTTATTTCTCATAATGAAACATACTACGATTATGTGAGCTATTCAACCGGAACAAATACTTTTGTTGTTAAGCGTTCAACAGGAGGAAACTCTGATTACTATTATAACAAAAAAGATAATGGCGGTTTCGCAGGCGGAATGTTTACATACCTCACATAATTAGGAGATGAAATAAATGGCTACTGAATTTAAAAGAATTATTCTAAGAAATGATAAAAAATTATTAGGAATACCTGCGTTGTCGGTAGGTGAGCCTTATTTTATTTCGGATACAGGCGAATTGGTTTTTAAGATTGAAGACGGTTCATTTGTTACACTAAAAGAATTGGAAAATGGTGTTATATCTTATGAACATTTATCTGAATCGTTACAGATAAAGCTAAAAACACTTGATGAAAAAGTCAGCAAAGATTCATTGCTTGACATAGCTACAAGCATCAATCTCACTTCACTTGAAGACACAGAACAGACGGCAAACGGAGTTACTATTTCAGTCAAGAACAATAAAATTAGCTTACGCGGCACATCAACATCTGCAGTTAATTTTTATCTCAAACTCAAGCGTGCGGTTACTCTTGAGCAAAGCAAAGCGTATTGCTTATCGTTACAGAATTTCAACAATATCAACAACAGCGGTTGTGTTTTCTATCCTGCGAATGGACAGACAGCAACAGCAATTAGCTCATCGTGGCTCTTGTCAGAAGTTAGTGCTTTCAAGAATGCGGTTGCTACTTATACAGCAACAACAAGCGCTAAAGTTGACTCTATCAGAGTTTCAATAGCAGCAAATAGACTTGTTGATAACAGTTGCAATCTTCAACTTGAACAGAACAATAAGCGTACAGCTTATTCTAACCCTGACTTGA
>OHEP01000641.1_pt1 | contig 22557 bp, 28 predicted proteins | sample 1567271 | NCBI WGS metagenome assembly OHEP01 (sample SAMEA3879577, study PRJEB24766) | human gut metagenome | biome: human-associated habitat; feature: feces | place: USA | collected 1985/1987
ATCAGGCAAAGGTATCAAATCTATATGATATAAACTAATTATGAACATCTACTTATACAAATAATAATATAAACATATATCAAAACATGTCATATTCAAGATTAGCGCTCATTTTATCAATTTTATGTATTGTATATAGTATTCTGTATGAAAGTGTCTTATTAGAGTATGAAGCTTTGAACAATTTCATATATGCTATAGGAGTCGTTTTCAATTGCATAGCACTATCTATTGTAGCTTCTTGTATATTTTATTTTTTGACAAATTATTTCCCTAGAAAACATCAACAGAATCAAATTCAGAATTATATAATATCAAATTTAGAGTCATTGGAAAAAATTGGAAGGAATGCCTTTATTGATATCGTAAATAATAGTAATCCTACTCAAAAAGAGTTCATAGATTGTTGTGATGTTGATTTAATGAATCGAGAGAGCCATAGTAAACAAGAAATTTTACTGTTGGCAAAATCACAAAATTGGTTTGAGTACTTTGATAATATGCAAAACATAGAAATTTGTATAATAAAAAGGCTTATGATATTTGAATCTATGATTCCCATTGAAGTTAAACTAAAATTTATTGAATTACAAAAAGAAAATACAATATTTAGTAATAAGAATTTATATATAGGTTACTATAACAGCGATAAATGTAAGCGTTCTATCAAAGCTTATGCAAGTGTTATTTATAATCATATATTCTCCTTAATAGAATTAAAAAATATATATAATCAAACATTAAAAATATAATGGATAGAGAATCACTAACATTGATAATTAATGGGTTTGATAAACGAAAATTCAATCAAACTGCATCTATTGTACTTCATGATATATTAAAAATCGATGCAATAAATGAAGATAGTCTTGCCACGAAAAAGGATTTGCAAGAAACAATCCCAACTTCAATATTATATCATTTGTTTATTGATAAACATTCTGTATTAGATTCAGCACTTTTGAGAAAAAAAATACGCATATACAAAATACAGCGGATGTTTTTTTTCTATAAGTATAATCTCAGTGATGCAGAATTACGAAAACAAGACATTCTTTTAGGGACAGAATATGGTATTACTGTAACTTGCATGTGTTCATCTACATTGGCAGAGTTTATTATAGAGTCTAATTTAGAAAATAAACTTTTTAACGATGAAGTTAATTATCGTCAAATTAATTCTTCTGATATTGACTACTTAACGGCTGCTTTTCATTCAATGACAATAGCTTCTGCAGATGTAATTGATTTGAAAGGAAAAGTTTATGATGATGCTATATTATTTAAAGCGGCTTTTAAACGTTATAATAAAAAAGAGGATTTAGCAAAAGGGGTTATTGATTTTTTAAAACTTTCTGAAGAAAAGGATGAGATAATTATGAAACGAATAGATTCATTATTATCAAAAGGCCAAATACATAAGGAATCTGAAGGATTTGTTTTATTACCATCCATAGTAAATGAAATTGAAACAAGACAACAAGCTTATCTATATGAATTGGATTCATTGACGTCTGCACAAGTTGATTTGATGAGGACAGATTTTAATATAGATTGGGATGAGAATGATTCAAAAAAAATAGCCACACTATTAGCTTTTTCTGCAATTGAAAATCAGATACGCATCCTTCAAGAAGCTGGATCTGAAATAGATCATGCAATATTCAGAATGGTAAAAGATAGTGATAAGAAAATTCTTAAATATCTTCAACAGAATAAAGGGTTAGATGAAAATAATGCTAGTGAGGCGCTTGACAATCTTGCTCAAATAGCATCCTCCCATCCTTTAATTATAAAAATAACAAGAGCATGTATATATTTAGCATTAGAAGGCTCAAGTCCTCTGTCATCAGCTAGAGCGTTAGGTGCAAGCAAATGGAAAGATTTCTATGTTATGCTTGAACCGACAGTGGCAATTCCATTTATTTGTTCTCAATTATATCAAAGTGAAATAACAAAATCATTTAAAAGGAGTATTAATAGCGTTCAAAGAGCTATATCACTTACATCTAAGGTTTCAATCCCTTACTCGTATATAAATGAATGTGCAGGCCATTTATTAGCTGCAAGAAAGTATCATAATATTGAATTGGATATTGATGAAATGATGCATTCAAACAATGCTTTTGTCTCTAACTATTATTCTCTTATTAAAGCAGGCGTGAAAATGCCTGATACATTTATGGATTATTTAGCCACGTTTAGCGTAGCAATTAAGACCGAGAAATTAAATGTCAAAGCTTGGGTTAGAGAAATTATGACAGATTTAACAAGCCTGTTAATAAAAGGTAATGTTGTTCAAGAAGAAATACCTTTTTATCAGAATGAAGACCTGAAAGATTATGAAATGGAATATTCACATTTTTTAAGTGAGAAACATAAAGAAAAACCTGGGCATTTGGTTCATCATGATACAATTGCGTTAAGGTATACAAATGATAGAGTTATTAATAACAATGAACATTGGATTATTTTGAGTTACGATAGTATACTTACAAAAGTTGGCAATCAGTCTTTTTATAAAGGATGGATTTGTAGTCCTGAGAAATTTCTAGAAATGACAAACATTTCAATTCCATTATCCGAAACCCAAATGGTTTCTGTCCTTCATTCTATTGCGTCATTTAGCGAAAGGACATTAGCTATCGGTGCAAAAATAATGGACAGAATAATACAATATGCGTCATCAGAGATGCAAAACTGGGAGTTTAAACAAGATTTGGATAAATTTAAAAATGAAATGAAGGCTACATTAAGTTGTACGAATGAAGATTTAGATAAAGAACTAATAAAACGTACAGACGAATTCCTGAAAAATAAAGGGATTAACATTAATTATGAGGATTTTGATTTAACAATAAATAATTAATTTGGTACTTAAATATTTTATTGTGTCTAGACACTGTCCAAAATATTGTGTAAACAGTAAGTCAACATTTATACCACAAAGCCGGAAGCTTAACGCTCCGGCTTTGATTCTAATATCTCAACAAAGTCAAATTTTAAATAAAAATCCTGATCATACAATTGTTTTAGAACAGATAAATATTCCGTAATATCTTTATATAATTTATTCTCTTTGTTTTTGATAGTATTATTATATGTTTTCCTTATACTATTAAGATCTTCCATACTTTGGGAAGCCAAAACAGATAATATGCTGTTAGATTTATCTTCATTTGCTAAATCAAAGAATATTTTCCAGTCTGTAAGGCTTTTAATGGCATTTTTTGCTATATACACTAAAAAGTTAGTATATTCTTTTGAACTTTCTAATATATTATCAATTTGTTGAGTTATACCACTATTCTTCCCAATAGTTATTTTTATTAATCTAATGTCATGGGTTAAATTTAACATTGTAGAATTTATATCATTTGTAATTTTTGATAGTTTCTCTGTTGCATGTTTATCATACAAATAGCATGATAATTGGTTACTATACATTTGAAGTAATTCTACCAAATATAAAACATTGACAAATCTATTGGTTCTTTGCTCTATGAAAGTATGTTTCCTTTGATTCTCAAAAGAAATCTCATTCTTTACAGATTCTATGATTTGTGTAATTTCATCTATATCTTCCTTTGTTGCAAGATTTTTCCCTTTTTCTCCTTCATAGTTTATATCACGTGAATCTTCTTTTAATGCTTGATTTTCTCCTTTTTTCTTGTTGTATCCTTCCCAAAAAAGAAATACTCCAAGCAATATTATTTGTAAGATAAGTCCAATCCATTCCATGCTTATTCTCTTTCCTCTAATTATTTCTTATATGATAAAGCCCCAAACCATATGGATTGGGGCTGAACATAGTTATTTCAATATATAGTTATATCTTAGTTCGGATTCATCATCTTTGTAACTATACGAGACTGATATTTTATTTATAGTGCCATCTTCATTATAATAATAGTCGTAATATGTCCAATAATCTGAATAATAATCCTTTTCAGATTTCCTTTGAATACGACCAAAAGAGTCATACTTGTATTCGTATTTTTGTTCTATTGATTCTTTTCCTGTATTACCACTAATAAAAATTTCTTGGAGAAGATTGCCATGTGAATCATATTCAAAAATATAATTGCCAAACAGAGAACCATCTTTAATGTTTGTCTTTTCTATATAGATATTATTCCCTTCATATCTGTATTGGCTTACATACCCAAAATTCCAAGCATCTTTTTCTGTTGTTCTTATTAATCTTTTTTGATTATCATATTCGTATGTCCATTCTTCATCAATGTCTCCATCATCATTATATACATACATGCGTGATACAGAATCAATGTTATTATATTCGTATTTATATTTTTTCTTAAATAAGGCCAGTTCATACTCATTCATCTCTATCATGCGCTTTTTTTCATCATATTTATATTTATAATTACGTTCAAGTCTACAACCCAAGCCTGCTAAATAATGGTTTGTGTTTTTTTCTTGCAATGTTCCATCCTGATTATAAATATACCTCTCATAAAGTTCTCCATATTCGCTAAACTCTCCGAACTTCTTTTCATGTTCATTGATAATTATTTCGGATAAATATTCCACTTCTTCGGTTTTAGAATCTTCATCTTCGGAACATGATGTAATAAAAAAGAGTATTACCATTGCAGGCAACATAATTAAGATTTTCTTCATGGTTATATTATTAATTGGTTAAACATTTAGTTCCAGTAATTTCTTTAAATCCTCGAACGAGTGAACTTCATAGAGAGTTCCTTTAACTTTAACGTATCCGTTCACTTCTGATTCGCATGTTGTGCTGGCTCCAGTGATTTCTGCCCTGGATGCCAATAACTCCCAAACAGGAACATTCAACACAGAGGCGAATTTTTCCAGGGTTTCCACCAGCAATTTCCCTGACAACTGTCTACTGATTGCCTGACGGGATACCCCTACCATATCTGCAAATTCATTTATAGATATGTTCTTTTCTTTCAGTACATCTTTTATTCTGTTCATAGTCATTATTTTCTGATTACAAAGATATATACAACAATATATATGTAAATAGTATTATTGCTTAAATAATATTAAAAACAATAATTTTATTTACAAAACCCTTGCAAATGTAAATAAAACTATTTACCTTTGCGACATCAAGCAATAAGTAATAACAATTTAAGCACATACAATTATGAAGACAACAAGCAGTGAATACATCAAAGAGATTAAAGCTCAAATCAGAGTTATCAACGAAGCACTTAAAAGAGTGCAAGAAGCCGAAAGGGTACAAGAAACAGCAGTTAATTCAAGAGAGTATGATAAATCTAAGGCTGAAGCTGTAGGCGCTAGTGCAGATGTAATGATTGCATTAGAAGAAGCGGTAAGGCTTGCATCAGCTATGGGGTGTGAAACTGGTTTGTATGAGATACACAAGTATCACAAAGTTGTAGAGTTTGATTTCAGAGATTCACACAAATAAATAATAACAATTTAAACACGCACGATTATGAAGACATTGAATGAACAAGTTGACGAGATTAAGAACATGAAAGGCTCTAAGGCAACAAAGAAAGCAGCTTTCATAAAGTTAGGGTTGAGAAAGTATGAGATTGAACTTCTGCTTTCAGAACTGCCGAAACCTATAAGAGAATCGCACAAGTTCACGTTTGGTGTTGAGATAGAATGCCTTGTTGCTGCAAGTATTATGCGTGAATGTGCTACAAGAAATGCAATGCCATTTCAGTATGAGGGCTACAACCACACAGACAACAACCACTACTACAAGTTTGTATCAGATTCATCAATAAGAGGCGAAAATCCTATCGAATGTGTGTCGCCTGTTCTTACGGGCAAAATGGGCATGAAAAGCCTAGAAACCTGCTGTAAGGCGTTAAATGAAGCAAATGCACAGGTTAATAGGTCAACAGGTCTTCATGTCCATATAGGCGCACAGAATTTGTCTGACGAGGCTTATATAAACGTTTTCAAGAACTATCAGAAGTTAGAGAGAGTTATTGATACATTTATGGCAAATTCAAGGCGTGCAAACAACAGCCAGTGGTGTAGGACACTGCAGGGTAAAGACTTTACAATGTGTACGACAAAATTAGACATTTTCGATGTGATGAACGGTAACAGATACTACAAAGTAAATGCATGTTCTTATTCACGCCATAAGACAATAGAGTTCAGACAGCATCAAGGCTCTACAGACTTTGAAAAGATTTCAAACTGGGTGAACTTTTGCGCAAAGCTGGTTGCATGGTCTAAGAAGAACGTTTTGAGTTCAGAGGTTAATTCGATAGACGAAATACCTTTCTTGACAGCGAAAGAAAAATCATTTTTCAAATCACGTGCCGAGGTTCTTGCATGAGCCTCGCACATTTAAAGTTAATCAGATATGTGTTGTATTATATATAAGCCCAAGGGTGTCCAGATGCCGAGTTTGGACACTCTCGCAAAAATCAAGAAGCTAAACCATAATGGTTACGGGTTCGTTTCAACCGATCATTTTCATAAGGGTTTGGATTATCGGACATTCTTACGCCACCTGTCGGAGGTTGGTGATGACGAGGACTGCATCATTCATTTCAGACTTGCCACGCACGGTTCAATATGTAGGGCTAACTGTCACCCGTTTGTCGAGAATGGCGTTTATTTTGCTCACAATGGGACGTTGAACGTTTGTCCTGTTGGTGACATGACTGACAGTGAAATTGCCTTCAGAATGAAAATTTATCCTCAAATACAGCGGTTGGGATATGGGACAAAGCAGGCAGACTGGGCTATAAGGCAGATTTGCGGTTATTCAAGGTTTGCCATGATGTACCAGGGCGAAGTGAGATTATTTGGTGATTATAAAATACTGAATGGCGTTTATTATTCAAATTTGAGATGGTTATGAAAAATATATTGCAGTCTTTGAAAGATAGGGTATCATGTGGCGATATCACTATAACAGAGGCAGCTATAATGCTACATGATGCAGGATGGACAAACTTCATTGATGTTGAGAAAACAAAGTATTTGTTAGGTCTGAAAACACAGCAGACTAAATAAAATAATATGCTTGTGAGTTAATAACAAACATTTGGCGTATTGTTTCGTATGTGTAGAATTGTTATTCAAAATTGTCTTCATAATTAGGTATCTTTGTGAAAAGGTACCATCGCGGATTAGAGCAGTGGTCAGCTCGCTACTTTGACTTGGTAGAGGTCGCCGGTTCGAGTCCGGCATCCGCAACTAAATAAAATATATCACACGATTATGGAAATACTTAATCTTATCATCAAACAGAAATTCTTTGACGAAATCATGTCAGGCAAGAAACGTCAAGAATACAGAGAAATAAGGCCTAACACACAAAAGAAATACTGCCAGCTTGACGCAGACGGCTTTTGTGTAGAGGTTAACGGTGAACTGCAGCCAAAACATTATGACGCAATCCGGTTCTTTGTAGGTTACAAGAAAGACCGGGCCAGTGCATTGGTCGAAGTCAAAGACGCAAAGATCGAGCTGTTTGAGGACGAGAACCACAACCTGATTGAATACACTCATCAAGGTGAGACATATTTGGCTGCACAGGTCGTTTATGACCTTGGCAAGGTTATAGAAAAACATGTCTAATTTTAAATTTTAAGCTGAGTCAGAGTAAACAGAAGCACATTTTCAACAGGCGGTTATCGTGGAGGTCGTAGAGGCTTGACTACCGAAAATGGAGGTTTGTCACAAGGTGGCAGATTCATCAACCGTAGACAGCAGTATTATAATGTCCGCACAGGACTTGGTATGAGTGGCGGATAATGACACTGCAAGAAAAAACCATAAAGAGTATTGACGTTATCAGAGCAAAATCAGATAGCGCAATACTCTTTTTGTCTTTGGGTAAAGATTCATTGGTTTTATTGGATATGATCTATCCTAAATTTAACCGGATTGTCTGTGTGTTCATGTACTTTGTCAAAGGTCTTGAGCATATCGAAAGATGGATTGGATGGGTGAAGGCAAAATATCCTAAAATCGAATTCGTGCAGGTGCCTCATTGGAACCTGGCATACATTCTTCGTGGCGGCATGTATTGTGTACCAAATCCTAGAGTGAAACTTTTGAAACTTGCAGATGTGGTGAAGGCCATGCAGCTTAAATATGGAATCTATTACACGTTTTTGGGAATGAAAAAGGCCGACGGCATGAATCGTAGGTTGATGCTGAAAGGTTATGAGGCAACAGGGTACGTGAATAACGGCATGTGCTATCCTTTGGCAGACTGGACGCAGAAGAATATTCTATCTTACATGAGGCAGAACGGGCTGCCGGAGCCTGTTAGGTATTCGCTGAAAGCCAGTTCAGGCGTAGGCTTTAATCTGGATTGTATGCTATGGCTGGAGAAGAATTACCCACAGGATTTACAGAGAATTTACAAGGTGTTCCCAATGGCTGAGAGAATCCTTTGGGAGCATAAACAAAAACAATAGGTATGGAATTGAGCAAATACATAAAGAGTGAATCGGTGGAACTTAACCGTTCCGCCATCCACTTCGCTGATTATAATCCCAGGAAATTATCAGAGGAATCCCGCAAGACTTTGAAACGGGGTATCAAGAAGTTTGGTTTGGTTGGTGGTATTGTAGTCAACAAGCGGACCGGCCTTACTGTTGTGTCCGGCCATCAGCGTCTGACGGTCATGGATGAGCTGCAGAAGTTCCCTGAAAATGACTACAGAATCCGCGTTGATGTAATTGACGTGGATGAGAAGCGGGAAAAGGAGTTAAACATTCTAATGAATAACCCGAACGCACAAGGAACTTGGGATTTCGACGCTTTGGCTCGACTGGTTCCAGATATAGACTACCAGGATGCTGGTCTTACTGCTGCCGACCTGAACATGATAGGTTGTGATTTCCTTCTCCAGACGGAAGAGGAAAATGCTATTGCTGATGCATTGGAAGATATGATGGCACCGGTAACCGAACAGAAAGAAGCCGAGAAAGCCGCAAAGCAGATGGAAAGAGCAGAGAAGGTGGCCCACATGAAGGAAGTAAAACAGCAGGTGAAAGATGCCGCTCAGAAACAGGCTCAGGATATGGACGCTTATTTGATGCTCTCCTTCGACACATTTGAAGCCAAAGCTACCTTCTGTGAAAGATTTGGCTATGATCCATATTCCAAGTTTATCAAGGGAGAAGTATTTGATGAACAGGTAGAAAGAATTGAATGATTATGAAAAGTGAATCTCAACACAAGAAACATGCAGGAGGAAGGAAACCCAAATTTGATTACAAGAGTGAGGATTTTCTTTCCCAGGTGGAAACATATGCAAAAAAGGGATTCACGGATAAAGAAATCGCTTTCGCGCTTGGGCTCAATCCGACATATTTCTACGAAATGAAGTCAAAATATTCGGAGATAACCGACGTATTAGCGCGCGGGCGTGCGACAATCACCGCTGCAGTGCGTGCGAAGTTCCTTGCTATGGCCTTAGGTGGCATAAAGACGAAAAGTACCGTGGTTAGAAAGCTGAAAGACCAGGACGGGAATTTGACTGGCGAAGAAGAGCTTCAGGTGAGTGAAAGCGAACTGGCTCCTAACCTTCAGGCAATGTCGGTATGGCTCTACCACCACGATGAGGAATGGCGGAAGGTTGAACGCAGGCAGGATGAAGAAACAGATCTTCACCGCGAGAACGGCATTGACATAGACAAATGGATGGAGGAGAACGAAAGTGATGATTAAGCCCCAGAAGATATATGCTCCGCTCTATCACAACAAGGACAAGTTTATTATCCTCGTCACCGGAGGCCGTGGCAGCGGCAAGTCGTTCAATGTGTCCACGTTCATCGAACGGTTGCTTTTCGAGGTGCGCCATCCTTCGCCTGAAAAAAGAATTGTTCATCAGGTTCTGTACACCCGTTACACTATGGTCTCCGCCCATATCTCCGTTATCCCTGAGTTCATGGAAAAGGTTGATTTGGACGGTCACTCCAAATATTTCCGAAGCACTAAGACTGATGTGAAGAACCTCCGCAGCGGCGGATGTGTCATGTTCCGGGGTATCAAGACATCATCAGGCGTGCAGACGGCAAAGTTAAAATCCATCCACGGTATAACCACATTCGTAGTAGATGAAGCCGAGGAGTGGGTGTCGGAGAAAGAGTTCGAGACTATCATGCTCTCTATTCGTCAGAAAGGAATCCAGAACCGCATCATTATCGTGATGAACCCGACTGACTCAAACCACTGGGTCTATAAGCGTTTCATTGAGAACTCTCACCGTTTAGTGGAGATAGATGGCGTGCAGGTGCAGATTTCCACTCATCCGAATGTACTGCATATCCATACGACATATTTCGACAATATCGAGAATCTTTCCCCGGAGTTCCTGAATGAAGTGAAGGAAATGAAGGAAAAGAATCCTGAGAAGTACGCCCATACTGTCATTGGACGCTGGGCAGACGTTGCCGAAGGTGCCGTGTTCAAGAAATGGGGTATTGTGGATGAGTTCCCCATGTGGTGTAAGAAGGTGGCTATCGGGCTGGATTTTGGTTATACCAATGACCCTACAGCTGCTATCCGATGTGGAATCATAGACAATGCACTGTATCTGGATGAAATAGATTACCGTACTGGATTACTTTCCGGCGACATCATAAAAACCTTGCGGCCTTGGAATCTGAAAGTGATTGCTGATAGCGCGGACCCGCGACTTATTCAGGAAATCCACAACGGTGGCATCAAGATTTATCCAGTAGAGAAAGGGCAGGGGTCTGTCAATGCCGGTATCGACAAGATGCAGGGAATGGAAATCTTTATCACTAGACGTTCTTACAACCTGCAGAGGGAGTACAGAAATTATGTTTGGGCAAAGGATAAGGATGGAAACTACATCAATGAGCCGGAAGACCACGATAATCATGGTATAGACGCCGCTCGTTACTATGTGCTGGGAGAACTTCTCGGCAGGATTATGAAACCGAAAGACATTTCAGGAGTATTTGGACATTAAATTTTAGTATATGAGAACTTTAGAGGAAATTTTAGCTATACCAGAGATAGAGGGGAAAATATACTATCTAAAAAAGGGCCGAAAGACGATGTTGCCAAACGCCCATGCTCTTTATAATGACTGGAATCCAAACAGGCATGAGATAGTGATTGACGAGGAAAAGTATCCCAAAATCAAAATTATCACCAAGCCTGAAGAAAGAATTACCGATCCGACAACAGGTAAAGAATACGTTGAGCCGGCGGTTAAGAAAGAGGTTGAACCAAATAGAATAGCTCTTCCAATCGAGCAGGATATCGTAAACCTTCAAACAGCTTTCACTGTAGGAACAGAACCGACACTTGATTGTCAGCCGGACCAGTCAGAAGAAAGCCTTCTTTCTGCATTGAAGCAGGTATTCAAGAAAAACAAGCTGAAATACCAGAATAAGAAAGTTGTCCGTGCATGGCTGGCCGAGCAGGAAGTGGCCGAATACTGGTATGTAGTCAAGGATGATGGCTTCTGGGCTAAGCTCAAGCGCAAGATTGCCGACATTTTCGGAAAGTCCAAACCTGAGTATCGTCTGAAGAGTGCTATCTGGTCTCCTTTTAGAGGTGATAAGCTCTATCCGTTTTTCAATGATCAGGGTGATTTGGTTGCGCTTTCCCGTGAATATAAAAAGAAAGACCTGGATGATGTTGAGATCACCTGCTTCATGACCATTACCAAGGATATGGTTTATCAATGGGAGCTTATAAACAATTGGACTGACAAGGGTTCATTTGCCCACGGATTCAAGAAGATTCCGGTAATTTATATGTACCGTCCGGAAGCCTATTGTGAGAAAATTAAGAGTCTCCGAATAAGATTGGAAAAATTACTTTCAAATTATGCAGATTGCATAGATTATCATTTTTTCCCGATTCTAATGCTGTTCGGTGATGTACAGAATTTTTCAGGCGAATTCAAGAATAGGGTAGTGGAACTTACAGGCCAAGGTGCAAACGCCCAGTATCTGACATGGAGTCAGGTCCCGGATACAGTTAAATTCGAGGTGGAAACATTGCTCAGTCAAATCTATGGGCTGACAAATACACCTCGTATATCCTTCGACTCTTTGAAGGGTACAGGCAATGCTGTTTCCGGTGTAACTTTTGACTATGTGTTCATGTCAACTCACCTTAATGTGGAGAATCTGAACGAAACTGTCGGAGAGTTTATGCAACGGCGTGTAAACTTCCTGACTTCCGCTTTAGGTTCAGTTAATACAACTCTTGAAACAGCCGCCGAGACAATTGATATAGATGTTCAGATGCAGCCATACAAGCTGGAGGATATCAAAGACAAGATTGACACAGCCATCAAGGCTAAAGATGGTGAAATATGGTCACAGGAACGGGCTATCACTTTTGTAGGGAACGTGGATTCTGTTTTGGACGAGATTGAAGCAATTAAGGAAGAACAGGCTGAAAAACAAAATGATGACATTGAGAAACAAAAGAAAATTAATGAAATAAACGGAAAGAATCGTTTGTAAAATAATAGTATTTGCATTAAAAATAGCGGTATCTTTCGTGGTATCGCTATTTTTTTGTGCAAAAAGTTTTGTTATTAGTACTAAATTTAGTACCTTTGCATAAACGAAAATATAATGGGTTCAAAAGAGAAATTGATAGAAAGGTTTAAGAAGCTGCCAAAGGATTTCACCTTTGAAGAGACCCTTTCTTTACTTGGCTACTTCGGTTATACTAAGCACAATAAAGGGGCAACTTCCGGTTCCCGCATTCGTTTCAAGAACGAAGAAACAGGGCAGTACATAGATATACATCGTCCTCACCCTGGTAGTATAATGAAAGCGTGGATGATGAAAACGATTTACCAACATTTAAAGAATAACGGTTTAATATAAAGAATTATGGATTATTTGGAATACAAAGGTTACAAGGGTTCTGTAGAATACAGCAAAGAGGACAATTGCCTTTGCGGTAAGGTACAAGGAATGGGCAACAAAGCCTTGATTCTTTATGAAGGAACCACCATCGACGAACTCCGGAAGGATTTTGAAGAAGGAATTGATAGCTATCTCGAAGGTTGCAAAGCTGATGGGGTTGAGCCGATTAAACCATTTAGCGGTAAACTCAATCTTCGTATGCCATCCGATCTTCATGCACGTGTGGCAGCATTTGTCGCAAGTACAGGTATGACAATAAATGAGTTCATAAACAAAGCTATTGTTAATGAGCTAAATCATGATTGTGCCATGTAAAGAGTATGCCTATGGACAAACAGGATTTATTTATATGTGCCTGCCATAATGTGGAACATCAGCTTATCATGTCGTATTCTGATGATGATAACTATAAGGAGGTTTATTGCAGTGTTCATCTGAAGCCGGAACAAAATATCCTAAAACGTATATGGCGTGGTGTTAAATATATTTTTGGACATCGCAGTATGTATGGAGAGTTTGATGAGTTTATCTTTAAACCAGAAGATTCAGATAAGCTTCAGAAAGTTGTGGACTATTTGAAATATTGTAAATAAATCTATTTTCAGCGTGATTACTACGGTAGTCACGCTTTCTTTTTGCCTAAAAACGAACATTCCCCTAATTGTTTCGTATCGTTAGCCTTAAAATTTCCCCTTCCTTTTTTCTATAAGTAAATTTACCGTATGAAATTATTAATCAAACTCATACGGTATGACAATCTTTGAACAAATCTTGGCAGGACTGCAACAAAAGTTTTCTGGGGTGGACACTGCCACACTTACCCGTATAGCTACGAAAAAGGCTGAGGGTGTAACGGACGAAACGAAGGTAACCTCCATTGTTGAGGGTATTTCATTTCAGGACGTGATGCAAAATTATGGTGATTTCCGTGCAGGACAGGCACAAACTTCCTCTATTTTAAACTACGAGAAGAAGCATGGACTGAAAGACGGAAAGCCAGTCAAGGAGCCGGAAGAAAAGAAGGATGAGAAAAAGGACGAGGTACCTGCATGGGCCCAGGCTTTGATTGATTCCAACAAGAGCCTTTCTGAAAAGCTGTCTGCTTATGAATCAGAGAAAGCACAGGCGCAGCGCAATTCTCAGATTTCAGCAGTGGCCAAGAAGTACGGTATTCCCGAATTTATGCTGAAGGACCGCAACATTCCTGAGAACACGGACTTGGATACTTATTTCAAGGACATGAAACAGGATATGTCTAACAGTGGATTTCAGTTTACTAAAGCTCCTGAAACTGCCGAACAGAAGCAGGATAAGGAAGCAAGCGAGTTCGCCAAAATGATTGAGGCGGACACAAAACAAATTGTCGAACAACAAAACAAGTAATTTATGGCAGCAGGATTTAAGTATAACATTGAGCCAGAACCGTCTGTAGAGGAACGCTACGATGTTTCTACAGGTGTAAGACGTAGAGGCCCTTACAAGCTGGACACGACCAACCTTGTCGCTGGTTCGTTCCTTCCATCCTTCACGCCGATCGCCGCAGACTTGGTAAAGAAAACTGCCCAGGTGGCAATCCGTGTAGAAGTCTATGAGAAGTTCACGACAGGCTCCAATACCACGTTGAAGATTAAGAAAAACTCTTTGGCTTATGTGGGTATGCATCTTGGAAACGGTTCACATGGAGCAACCATCAACTCCATCGACAAATCAGATAAGGCTTTCGACAAGTTGACGTTAGCAGCAGACTTTGGTGATACTTTGGAAGCAGGTACTGTACTCTATGAAGCTACAGCAGTAAACGGCACAACTCCAAAAGTTATTGCAAACTCGGCTTTGTATGAAAGAGCACAAGTTGAAGAAGGCATCGTATTAGTCGCCCTTTTGATGCGAGCATTTGATATCGAACCTACCAAGTTGGCAATGCCTTTCGCAGATATTGATAAGGCTAATATGCCACACTTCCAGTTTAACGCTACAGGTGTTCAATCACCGGAAGGTGTTTCATATGAACTACCTGAAGCTTCTGATTCTGTAATGGGAGGAATACAATTAGGATTCACTCAGAGCGGAAAGAAATACCCGGTTGCATTGGAAGGAGGAAAAGCGTATGTAGAAGTTCCTTGGACGGACAATAACACCACCTATCAAGCTGCAAACTCAAGCACTTTAGGACTGGTAAAACAGGGGGCAAAGGTTGATGATGCAACAGGTCAGGAAGATGCACACACGCAGTTGAACGCTCTTCTTGCATCATTGAGAAACGCAGGTATTATCGCAAGCAAATAAAGAAAGGAGGACTAAGATATGATGCTAACTATCTATACCCTTTTTAACGATCCTAACATCGTTAACGCCGTTATCCAGCGTGTCCTTCAGACGAGAAAGGACACAATCTACTGGCAGCAGTATTTGGACTTCCGAAGAACGACCACCCGCGTATTCAAGGACTACATCGGTCAGGTTACTGGCGTGATGGCCGGCTCCATCAATTCGCGCTACGGCGAAAAGCCTATTCGTGAACGTCGGAACATTGGTTCGGGATATGGAGAGATTGCCTACTTGGGTGACCGCTACCAGATTTCTATCGACCGCTTGTCAGAACTGCAGGACTTGGTTGACAAGTTCAATGCTGCAAAGACCGCCGACCAGGTTGCCGCCATGCAGGACATCGTGAACTTCATCTACGACGACTACCGTCAAGTACTCCTTGCCGCTCACAAGCGTATGGACATCGTTGTCGGTTCATTGTTGATGACAGGAAAGGCCCAAGTGAAGAACAAGGACGACAATGCTGGAGGTATCGACCTGCTGGACATTGAACTTCCGTTCAAGTTCATCACTCCCGAAGCTGGTGCAAAAACCAACTTCATCACCTACTTGCAGACGACTATCAACGAGCTGAAGGCCGTTTACGGAACTTTCCCGAAGATGATCATGTCACGAAGTACTTTCGTGAAGAACATCATCGGTTCGAGCGAGTTCGGCGACAAGTTCAAGATGCAGCTGACTGGTAACGAGATGTACATGTCAACCGGATTGATTACTTCCCAACTGGCCTCTTCTGTATTTACTGGTATTGGACTTCCGGCCATCGAAATCAAGGAAGACTATGTTCTGGACCAGTTGGGAAAGAACGTTCAGATTTACGCCGACAACCGCATCACCCTGCTTCCGCAGGATAAGGTAGGATACATGCGTTTCCACACGCCCTACGAGGCCGTAGATGGTGTTCCGGGACGCAACTATAGTCAAGCCGACGGTGACATGCTCATTTCCGGTTACAAGGATGGTAATGGCCGCTATCTGGAATACACCGCGGAGTGGATTCCGCAGATTGCGAACCCAAACCAGATTGTGAACATCGATTTGACGACAATGAACGCATGACGGTAAAAGACTACATATCACAGAAGTTTCAGACCTTCGGCATCAACTTGTCGGAGGCTGACCTTTTGGAGATAAGTCTGTCTTCAGAAATAAGCGGAGAGGATGAGATGGATCAGTCAAACATCGGGCTTGTGTCGGTGGCTATGGCGAAGTTCATCCCCTCTCTATTGCTCCGTGCCACTTCCATCAGCGAGAACGGTTTCTCTATGTCCTGGAATATCCAGGGTGTGAAGGAATACTACTCGTTCTTGTGTAAGAAGTACGGTCTTGAAGACACGCTGTCAGATAAACCTAAAATCAGATTCCGTCAATGATATTCGCGCCACATACATTACAAGTAAGAGTCACAACTCCAATGGAAGAAGATGAGTTCGGCAGACCTATTTCTGGTACCGGTGGAGAAAGCTGGAAGGACGTGTGTAGGTGCCGTTGTGATGATAACTCAACAAAAGAGTTTACTTCGGGGAACGGCGAGGTGTACCGACCGAATTACCATGTTGTCTGCGAGAAAAAAATCTCGTTGAAGGCTGGTGATGAAGTCAGATGTATGGATGGTGAGAATATCCGGGGAGCAGGCAAGGTTTACATGGTTAAGAAAACAAATTATTTTGGTTACTCAGAGATATGGCTGTGAAGTTTGATTTTTCGGACGTGGATAGCTTTTTCGAGCAAGGTTATGCCGAGGTGAAGGCCGTTGAGGAAAATGTAGGTAAGGAGGCTGTCGATTATGCCGTGAAGAACGGGTCTTATCAGAACCGGACCGGGAACCTTAGAAAGTCAAACAAGTATTCAGTTGAGGACGACGGACTGGTGATAAAAAACGTTGCTGAGTATGCCTCGCACGTCGAATCTAAAGGCTATGAAGTATCAACAGGAGCAGCCCTATATGCCGAGAGACGATTGAAGGAGGAAATAAAATGATAGTAACCACCGACATAGCGAACATACTTTACCGTGACTGCCATACTTTCGGCATATCCATCGTTCCTCACGGAAAAAAGCTGACAGGACCGATGAAGTCTGAAAGGATTGTCATTCACGCTAAGAAGCAACAGCCAGAGACGTACTGGAAGAAGTCTTTCGTAGAGGTGAACTTTTGCGTTCCCGACCTGAAGGAAGGCGAAGCCAACACCATTCGGCTAAACGAACTGGAGAAGCAGGCGCAAAGTATATTGGATGATGTGACCGGACGCTATGACGGCACCACCTATCATTATTCCATAGATACAATCGGGACAGAGGAGGACACAGCCTTAAAGTGTCATTATGTGAATGTTAGAATTTTGTTTGAAGTTTTAAATGTGAAATAATATGGCAGAAGCAAAGAAAATAACAGCCGTGAATATCAAGAAACTTTGGTATGGCGAGACAAGTGCTATTACAGAAGATTTGACAGGGCAAGCGTTGTATACTCTTTTGCAGGGTGAAACCTTGAAAGAGGTAAAGAATATCCATCAGGATACGTGGACTCTCGAAGAAGCGGAAGCGAGCCGAACGAACTATAAGAACCAGCTTACCGGTCAGACCTATCGTAGCGACAAGGAAATGGGTGACGTTACCGTTAACTTTACGATTGGTGAGTACGACTATCAGACGAAGAAAGACCTCATGGGTGGTGACGTCATCAATACCGATAAAGGCTGGAAGCGTGCCAGGGGCAAAGTGAACATCGAAAAGTTGATTGTTTCCCTGACCGAAGACGACCAATATTGCGTCATTCCCCGTGCTGATATCGGAGCCCGCGAAGCGACCACAGATAAGGCTGTAGGTATCCCTGTAAGTGCTGTAGAGTTGGAACCGAAAAACTCCGCCGTTGCGCCAGAATACTGGTTCGATTCAGAAGAGGTAAAACAGGGAGCGTAAAGGTAAATGGATGTTTTTAGGATGGCGGTGGGTGGTTGGCTCACCGCCTTTTTTATATAGAACAGTTATGAACACAGGAGCGAAAATCATATCAGAATCCATCATAGGAATGGATTTCAGAACGGTAATCGTAGGCGGCAAAAGTTACACGGTCTATCCGCCTACCATCCACAAGCTGGCCGGGGCCATTTCCCATCTTTCAAACATACAGGATGCGGAAAGCCTGAGAGACGTGTTACTCTCTCTTGGAGATAGTGAAGCATACAGCAAGGCCCTTTCGTGGCTGATTGCTGGAGACGAAAGTCTGAATGAAGAATTGTCACAGGGTACACTGGACGAGGTGGTGGACGCCTTGGATGAAACCCTTTCCATGATTGATTCCAAGGTTTTTCTCAAAGCTGTCAGCTTGGCGAAGAACGTAAGCCTGCTGGCAGCGAAACCGAGGTTGTAGGCAATGACACGCTTTTGGGTCAGATTGCATCGTTCATGGAAAATCTGCACCTGTCATACCGGGAAGTGGTCTACGAGATACCGTACAGAAATTTAGTATTAATGCAGCGTGACAAGCTCCATACCGTTACCGGGACGAAGGTTACAAAGGTGAAGGGTAAGGATATGGCTTCACGCAGAAGGAGAAACAAGAAATAGATATGGCAACACTATATTTTAAAGTCAGTTCAGACTATCAGGAGGTCATCCGTCTGAGACAGGAATGTGAGAAGCTGGAAGCCCAGCTCAAAAAGATGGATGTAAACAAATCCCCTGCAGCAGCAAGGGCTTTGGAAACGCAGCTGGCATCCACCCGTCAGCAGATGATGAGTTTGGTGACAGAAGCTGGAAGAGTCGGAGCAGTTATGGAGAATGACCTGAAAAAGAAACTTAATTCCGCATCAAAGGCTTCTGATGAACTTACAGAGGAAATAATCAAGCAAAGAAAAATTATCCGTGATACACAGGATGATGTAAGGCGTTTGTCTGATGAATATTCAAAGATGGGCAAGTTTTCTCCTAATTCAAGTGCAAAACTGACCGAATTGAACAGGGCTAAAGCAGCTTTAAACGAGCAAAGATATGCAATGGGAGAGCTTCAGGACCAGCAAGCAAAGAACAGGCTTGAAGTACGAAAACTTACGAGGGAGTACAAAGAGTTTGCTCAAGGTGGAAGCAATGCAGATGAGGTCGTAAAATCGCTTACAGATTCCTTGAAGCGTACTGCTGCTGAATTTGGTGGATTGGTTGCTATAAAGAAGTTTGTATCGGATGTGATTGATGCTACAGGAAAAATGCAACAACTAGATGTTGCTCTTTCTACAATTCTTCAAAGCAAGTCAAAAGCTGATGCTTTACTGGCTGAAATCAGTGAATTTGCTAAGAAAACGCCATTCAATTTGGATGAAGTTGCAAATGGAGCAAAGCAACTGCTAGCCTACGGTTCGTCTGCCGACAATGTGGTGGATGAACTTTCTATGCTCGGTGATGTGGCTTCAGGTTTGCAAATCCCTTTAGGACAGTTGATTTATCTGTATGGTACGTTAAGAGTACAAGGCCGTGCCTATTGGCGTGATATACAACAGTTCCAAGGTAGAGGTGTGAATGTTATTGAAGAAATGGCTAAAAATCTTGGAGTGACACAAGATCAGATAAAATCGCTTGTTGAAGAGGGTAAAATCGGGTTTAAAGATGTAGAAAAGGCTTTCCAAAGTATGACCAGTGAGGGTGGAAAATTCAATAATATGCTTGAAAATTCCGCAGGTACCTGGCCACAAAGGATTGCTAACATAGAAGATACTATTTTCACTAAGTTAAACGAGTTCGGAAATAAATACAAGGAAGTATTTGAGTTAGGCATTGGAACAGCAGAGGACCTAGTTGAGAGTCTTGATGATGTAATATCAGTAATAGGGGCATTGGTTGCTGCTTATGGTACATACAAGGCTGCCCTTATTGCTGTTGCTGTTTGGCAAAAAGCCAGCAGTATTTTGAACATGACCAAAAGCTTTTTAAATTTGGCAAAAGGTGTAAATGTTGCAACCGCAGCAATGAAAGCTTTTAATATTACATCAAAAGCTAATTTATTTGGTGCATTATTTTCCGTAATAGCAGGTGTAACGACAGCAGTTTATATGTTCACAAAGAGGGCTGACGAAGCTACGGAGAGCCAAAAACGGCTTAATGAGGCTTCTGCCAATTATGAAAAAGAAGTTGCTTCGGAAATAGCAGAAGTGGACAGGTTGTTTGATAAGCTAAAAAACGCTAAAAAAGGAACAGATGAATATAATTTAGCAAAAGCTGCCATTATTAACCAGTATGGAACTTATTTGAATGGGCTCAGTGAGGAAATCCGTACATTGAAGAATGTAGAAGGAGCGTATGATGCTGTTACTAAAGCCGTCCAAAAAGCTGCAAGAGCACGTGGAATGGAAAGCGCAATAAAGGGGGCACAGGAAGAATATGGAGAATTATACGGGAAAAGTGCTGGCAAATTGTACAAAGAACTCACTAATATCGTTGGTGAGAAAAAAGCAAAGTCGTTTATTGACAGCATAAAAAAAGAACTTGAAAAGACGGGTACAATTTCAAAAGGACTTACTGAAACCATTGCAAACGTATTCCGTGGTGATGCTAACTATGGTAACAGTAAAGCCTGGATGCAAGGCATGAAAAATGCGACAAAGAACCTGAAAGACACCTATAAAGCCGCAGAAGCTATATTCTCAGACTCAAGTTTAAACACAAAGCCATCAACTAAGGCAGATGTGGATGATAAGTCTTATTGGGAAAAGCAGAAAAAAGAACTGCAAGGACAGCTTGATGCACTCTCCTCAAAAGAGGCGGCTGGAAAAAAAGGATTGGAACTACGCAAAAAGATTGCATCTATAGAAGAAAAATTAAAGCCATATTCGGCTGAATACGATAATAAAAGGGACAAAACGGCAATCAAATCATATAATTCGCTGGTCCAACAAGAGAATAAAATTTCGGAAATAGAGCGTAAACAAGCTCTAGAACGTGCAAAAGAAGCGGAGGATTTAGAAAACCAGGTCGAACAGGCTCGAATAAACGCTATGGCTGATGGCAGTAAGAAGATCATTGCTCAGCGTGAATATGATAATAAAAAGGAGCTTGCTGCAATCGACAGGGCTAAAGAAGAATACATCCAAAAAGAAACTCAGAGACAGAAAGAAATTTTTGATGCAGAGGAAAATTTAAAAGCACAGAAGAATCCAAAATACAAGAAAAAATCGTTCAATTCTTCAGCCGTGTCTGTTGATACTTCCTCATTCGACGAACTGAAATATTACACAGAACAAAAGCAAATACAAGACAGGCTCAAAGCAGAGAAAGATGCTATGAATACCTATCTTATGGAATACGGAACGTATCAGCAACGAAAACTTGCCATAGCTGAAGAATACGCGCAGAAGATACAAGAAGCTCAGAATGAGGGGGAGCGTCTTACGTTGATAAAAGAACGGGAGAAGTCCATATCGGATGTTAATCTTTCCGCAATTAAGCAGAATATAGACTGGGCTGGAGTGTTCGGTGATTTCGGCACAATGCTTCGTGACGAAATAGAACAAAATCTTGAAGCTGTACGAAAGTATATGAAGTCAGATGAGTTTAGAAGTATGGCTCCGGAAGACCAGGCGAAAATTGTTGAAGCAGTAAACAACCTCAGAGGGAATGTCTCAGGCAACTTGTCTGATATTAATTTTAAAGAGATTGGAGAGCTTACAACAGAACTCCAAAATGCCCAGCGTAAGATAATTACCGCTTATTCTGCAGAAATCGCAGCTTATGACAATCTGAAAAAAGCACAAGACAACTATCGTAATGCGATGGAAAGCGGGATATCCGAGCAGAAGCTTGCAGCAAAAACCAATCTGGATACTGCTCAAACTGTAGCGGACAATATGTCACAAGCATATAAACAAGCTGTCGGTGAGTTCAATGCTACTGGCAACAATTTGAAGGATGCGACAGATAGTGCTGTTGATGCAATAAACTCAGTATCATCTTCAATATCACAAATAAGGAGTAATTCTCTTTCAAGTGCATACGAAGGAACCCAGCAATTAACGGAAACTTTGGGTAAATCTTTATCAGGACTGGAAGGTATGCTAGGCAAGGCTGGCGGTGCTTTATCAAAATTCGCTTCTTCACTAGGTGGAGCAACAGGAGAAATTGTTTCAGCTGCATTGGGCCTTCTGGATCTTCTTAAGGACGGACTAGGAAGTATCTTTGCGGATTTAAGCGACCTAATGTTCAATGCGGTCAACGGTATTCTTGATGACATACTCAGTGGTGGAATAATAATGAAACCATTAAAGTCTGTCGTAGATGGTGTAAGCAACATTCTTAATACTATAACGTGAGTTCGATGAAATATAAGTGTTTGAAGATTTGGTGATTAGCGAAAATT
>OHEP01000643.1_pt1 | contig 22521 bp, 17 predicted proteins | sample 1567271 | NCBI WGS metagenome assembly OHEP01 (sample SAMEA3879577, study PRJEB24766) | human gut metagenome | biome: human-associated habitat; feature: feces | place: USA | collected 1985/1987
CGCGCCGATGCGAACGCCCCAGATCCGCCCGCCAAGAAGGAGTATTGCCGCCCCGTGGCACAGCTCATGAAACGCCGCCGCTGCCAGCGCGGACAGAAGCCAGTTCAGCGGCAGCGTCAGCAGCAGAAACGCGCCCATCAGGCAGGCGGAAACGTCAACCCGGACAAAGTCCCGCATTCGCAAAAACTTCCCGGCAGAAGTTTTCCACCGCGCTGCCCACCGGCGCCCCGGCGTGCAGCTCATGGGTCAATTCTGCCCACGCGGCCGCCGTCACCGCGCTGTCGCCGGGGAGAAGTATCTCCCGAAGCGCCTGCGCCCCTTTCGGCCAGAATCCGCCGGCGATCAGCAGAAAGATCAGAAGTAACTTTTTCATTTCGATATGTATTTGGCCCCGAAAGGCATTTTCCGTAAAACCGTATTGTTCCGGATCGCTCCGAAGGAACCGGGCGGTTCCGGAGGGTTATCGGAAACAGTGGCACAAAGATACGAAACCCGGCCGATATTTTAACCTTTCCGGACGAATTACCGCATCTCGTTCCCTTTTCCGAGGTCGATTTATAAGCGCTATCTTTACCGAACGGCCGAATTATTTCGTATTTTTGCGGCCGGTTGAAATTGTCGATCCATGAGCGAGAAATCGAAAGGAACCCTTTGCGGCATCGTTGCCGCCGTGAGTTACGGGATGAATCCCCTCGGTGCTTTGTCACTCTACCGGGCGGGAATAAACACCAATTCCGTGCTGTTTTACCGCTATGCGCTTGCCGCCGTACTGCTGGCAGCCCTGTTGTTGGTGCAGAAAACTTCGCTGCGCATTACGCGCCGGGAGTTCTCCGTGCTGGGATTGCTGGGAGTGATGTTCGCCGTATCGTCGCTCACGTTGTTCATGAGTTTTCACTATATGGATGCGGGGATCGCCTCCACCCTTCTTTTCGTCTATCCGGTCATGGTGGCCGTCATCATGGCGATTTTCTTCAGGGAGCGAATTTCGCTGGTCACGGTCCTCTCCATTTCCCTGGCTCTGTGCGGAATCGCGTTGCTGTACCGGGGTGAGGGCGGTGCGGTGCTCAATACTGCGGGCGTTGTGCTGGTCATGGCTTCGTCGCTCTCGTATGCGCTCTATATCGTGGTGGTCAACCGTGCTTCGTTGAATATGTCGTCGGTGAAGCTTACGTTTTACGTGCTGTTGTTCGGCGTGGCTGCGATCGTGTTGTATTCGCTGTGTTGTCCCGACCAGCCTTTGCAGCTTCTCTCGACACCCTCGATGTGGGGGTGGGCGGCGATGCTGGCTCTGATTCCTACGGTCGTTTCGATGGTGTTGATGACCGTTGCCGTGCATGCCATCGGTTCTACTCCGACCGCTGTTATGGGGGCTTTGGAGCCGCTGACGGCAGTGGTGATCGGCGTGACGATCTTCGGTGAATTGTTCACTGCGCGGCTTGCTACGGGTATCGGCTTGATCCTGTTGGCCGTCACCCTTATCGTTGCGGGCAAATCCCTGCATCCGGGGCGGCTGGCGGCGATTATCGGGCACCGGGGGTTTTTACGCCACAGCCGGTAGGCTCCGGTGTGGAATAATTCTACATTTTGTAGATTCACGCCACAGGATCGGCCTCGTCTGTTGCAGGCGTATTATATTGTGTATGATTCTCTTATCCGGATAGAACAGGATTGGCGCAGGGTTTGGGTAAAGTCCTTTAACCCTTTTATGGATAAAAACTACTTATGAAATGAAACCGAATCTGAAAGAGTTGAATTTGGAGAAACTGAAAAAAATAGCGGCCAAAACACCTCGTATTCGGGTGAAACTGACTCGTAAGCACTGGATCTTCATCGGCTGTGCCGTCGTGGTGCTGGTCGTTCTGCTCGTCGTGTTGCTGCGTCCCCGGCCGCAGGCCGCCGCACTGCCGGTGGTGGCCGTCGAACCGGTGCAGGTCGAAGATGTCAGCATCTATGGCGAGTACGTGGGCCGTATCCGGGCCCAGCAATTCGTCGAGATCCGGGCCCGCGTCGAAGGTTATCTGGAGAAGATGCTCTTTGCCGAGGGAACCTATATTAAGAAGGGCCAGACGCTTTTCATCATCGACCCGACGGTCTATCGCGCCCGTGCGAACAAGGCCAAGGCGCAGTTGAACAAAGCCCGGGCCCAGGCTCTGAAGGCCGAGCGCGACCTGAACCGTATTCGTCCGCTGTATGAGCAGAATGCCGCCAGTCAGCTCGACCTGGATAACGCCATCGCCTCCTACGAGAGCGCTGTGGCGGACGTGGTGGTGAGCGAAGCCGACCTTACGCAGGCTGAAATGATACTCGGCTACACGACCGTGCAGTCGCCCATTTCGGGTTACATTTCCGAGCGGAACGCCGATATCGGTACGCTCGTCGGTCCTGGCGGCAAGTCGCTGCTGGCCACCGTGGTAAAGAGCGATACGGTGCGGGTCGATTTCAGTATGACCGCGCTGGATTACCTGCGTAGCAAGGCCCGTAACGTCAATCTGGGCCATAAGGATTCGACCCGCAAGTGGGACCCCTATATTACGGTCACGTTGGCCGACGGGGCGCAGTATCCCTATCGGGGACTGGTCGATTTCGCCGATCCGCAGGTCGATCCCCAGACGGGTACCTTCTCCGTGCGGGCCGAGATGCCCAATCCCGACCATATCCTGCTCCCCGGACAGTTCACTAAGGTCAAACTGCTGCTCGACGTGCTCGAACGGGCGGTCGTGGTTCCCAAGAAGGCCCTGATTATCGAGAAGGGCGGCGCCTATGTCTTCGTCGTGCGCCGGGACAGCATCGTGGAGAAGCGTTTCGTGGAAACGGGTCCGGAAACGGGCAATAACTTCATCGTCGAACGAGGACTTGCCTCGTATGAAAATATCGTCGTCGAAGGCTATCACAAGCTGACGCACGGCATGAAGGTCGAACCCGTGGCTCCTCGTGAAGAGGAGGCGAATCCAGAGGAGGAGTAGCCCATGAAAGCCGACTTTTTCATCGACCGGCCGGTCTTTTCCACGGTACTTTCCATCATCATCGTCATCGTCGGCGCCATCGGCCTCGCGCTGCTGCCCGTCGATCAGTATCCGCAGATCGTACCGCCTGTGGTGCGTGTTTCGGCGTCCTATCCCGGTGCCGACGCGCAGACCGTGACACAGGCCGTTGCTACCCCCATCGAGCAGGAGCTGAACGGTACGCCCGGCATGATCTATATGGAGTCGTCGAGCTCCAACTCGGGCGGTTTCTCCGCGACCGTCACCTTCGATATTTCGGTCGATCCCGATCTGGCGGCCGTGGATGTCCAGAACCGCCTGAAGAAGGCCGAGGCACGCCTGCCGGCCGAGGTGGTGCAGAACGGTATTTCGGTCGAGAAACAGGCCGCCAGCAAACTGATGACCATCACGCTGCTCTCGTCCGACCCCAAGTTCGACGAAATATATTTGAGTAATTACGCCACGCTCAACGTGCTGGACCTGCTGCGCCGTATTCCCGGCGTGGGCAGTATTTCGAACGTCGGCAGCCGCTACTACGCCATGCAGATCTGGGTGCAGCCCGACAAGCTGGCCGACCTGGGGCTGACGGTCAAGGATCTGCAATCCGCGTTGAAGGATCAGAACCGCGAGTCGGCGGCCGGCGTGCTGGGGCAGGCTCCGATGACGGGCCTCGACGTGACGATCCCCATTACGGCGCAGGGACGTTTGTCGTCGGTCAGCCAGTTCGAAGATATCGTCATCCGGGCCAATCCCGACGGTTCGATCATCCGCCTGAAAGACGTGGCGCGCATTTCGCTCGAAGCATCGTCCTACAATACCGAAAGCGGTATCAACGGCGGTAATGCCGCCGTGCTGGAGATCAAGATGCTTCCGGGAGCCAATGCAATGGAGGTGGCCGAGGCGGTGAAGGCCCAGATGGAGGAGATCAGCCGCAATTTTCCGGAGGGTATTTCTTACGAGATTCCTTTCGATATGACTACCTACATTTCCGAATCAATCCATCACGTCTATCAGACGCTTTTCGAAGCGTTGTTGCTGGTGATTCTGGTGGTATTCCTTTCGTTGCAGAGCTGGCGGGCGACGCTCATTCCGATCGTGGCCGTGCCGATCTCGCTCATCGGTACCTTCGGCGTGATGCTCGTGTTCGGCTTCTCGCTCAATATGCTGACCCTGCTGGGTCTGATTCTTGCCATCGGTATCGTGGTCGATGACGCGATCGTCGTGGTCGAAAACGTCGATCGCATCATGAACGAGGAGGGGCTTTCGCCCTACGAAGCGACCAAGAAGGCGATGCGGAGCCTGAGCGGAGCGTTGATCGCCATGTCGCTGGTGCTGTGCGCCGTGTTCGTCCCGGTGAGCTTCCTTTCGGGCATTACGGGGCAGCTCTATCGCCAGTTTACCATTACGATCGCCGTATCGGTAATCATCTCTACGGTCGTGGCGCTGACGCTCAGCCCCGTGATGTGCGCCTACCTGTTGAAGCCCGACAGAGGCGGCCGGAAGAAACGGTTTTTCCGGTATATCAATTTCGGTCTTGCGAAAGGCAATAAGCTCTACGGCCGTATGATCGGCCGGGCGCTCGCCCATTCGCGCCGTATGTTCGCCGCCTTCGGCGTGGTACTCATCGGTATCTGGTTGATGAATAAACTCGTGCCCGAAAGTTTCATGCCGCAGGAGGATCAGGGGTATTTCACCGTCGAACTGGAACTTCCGGAAGGGGCGACCATCGAGCGTACGCGTACGGTGACCGACCGGGCGATGGCCTTTCTGATGCAGGATCCCGATGTGGAGTATGTACTCAACGTGACGGGTTCGAGTCCTCGTGTGGGCAGCAACCAGGCCCGCAGCCAACTGACAGTGATCCTCAAGTCCTGGAAGGAGCGGGAATCGGAGGATATCAGCGAAGTGATGAAACGTGTGCGTGACGAGTTGTCGCGTTATCCCGAAAGCAAGGTCTATCTTTCGACGCCTGCCGTCATTCCCGGTCTGGGAACCTCGGGCGGTTTCGAAATGGTGCTCGAAGCTCGCGGGGATGCCGGCTATGCCGATCTGCAGCGGGCGGTGGATACGTTGATGCACTATGCCGAGCAGCGGCCCGAGTTTACGGGGCTGGCCTCTTCGATGCAAGCCGACATTCCGCAGCTTTATTTCGACGTGGATCGCGACAAAGCGCAGTTGGTCGGGGTTTCGATGTCCGACATCTTCTCTACGATGAAAGCGTTCACGGGTTCGATCTACGTCAATGACTTCAATATGTTCAACCGTATATACCGTGTATATATTCAGGCCGACGCGCCTTATCGGGCTTACCGCGACAACCTGAACCTCTTCTTCGTACGGGGTGCCGACGGGGCGATGATTCCCGTCACGTCGCTCGGTACAACGCACTATACGACGGGTGCCGGTACGATCAAGCGTTTCAATATGTTCAACGCTGCGACCATCACGGGCGAAGCGGCTCACGGATACAGTTCGGGACAGGCGATGGACGAGCTGGAAAATATCGTGCGTGAGAAATTGCCTGCGTCGGTGGGCGTCGAGTGGAGCGGCCTTTCTTACCAGGAGAAGCATGTGAGTGGACAGACGGGTCTTGTGCTGGCGCTGGCTTTCCTGTTCGTCTTCCTCTTCCTCGCCGCCCAGTACGAGAGCTGGTCGGTGCCCGTCGCGGTCATTCTCTCGCTGCCCGTAGCCGGAATCGGTGCCTATCTGGGTATCTGGGTTTGCGGTTTGGAAAACAACATCTATTTTCAGATCGGCCTGGTGATGCTCGTAGGTCTGGTGGCCAAGAATGCCATTTTGATCGTAGAGTTTGCCAAGGAGGAGGTGGAAAAAGGCCGCGACGTGGTGTCGGCGGCACTCAAGGCCGCACACCTGCGTTTCCGCCCGATCGTGATGACCTCGCTGGCGTTCATCCTCGGCCTGCTGCCGCTGGTGTTCGCATCGGGTCCGGGGTCGGCGAGCCGTCAGGGTATCGGTACGGGCGTCTTTTTCGGTATGCTGGTAGCTATCTCTGTCGGCATCGTCTTCGTGCCCTTCTTCTTCGTGTGGATTTACCGGATTAAAGCAAAACTGAAGAAACGATGAAACGAGTTGCGATATTTGTCATTTTGGCTGCACTGACCGTCGGATTCTCTTCCTGTTCGGCTGTGCGGCACTGTCAGGCCCCCGAGGTGGAGATGCCCGGGCAGATCGCTTCGGGCTATACCGATTCGCTGACCATCGCCGATCTGAGCTGGTGGCAGTTTTACGGGGATTCGACGTTGCGCCGGGTCATCGAGCTGACCTTGGAAAATAACAAGGATATGCTTGCGGCGGCGGCTCGTGTGGAGCAGATGCGGCAGTTGTATCGGATAAGCAAGGCCGAGCGTTTGCCGAATTTTTCGGCCAAAGGGCTGGCTGATTACGAAACGAACGATTATGCCGACGAGGAGTCGAGCCGTGATCCGGAGTTCAGTGCCAAGCTCTCCGTCAGTTGGGAGCTGGACCTTTGGGGAAACCTGCGCTGGGCCAAGCGCAAGGGCGGGGCGGAGTATCTCTCTTCGGTCGAGGATTGGCGTGCGATGCGTATGACTCTCGTCGCGGAAGTTGCGACGGCCTATTTTCAGTTGATGGCTTTGGATAACGAGCTTTCCATCGTGCGTCGTACGCTCCGAACGCGCAGCGAGGGTGTGCAGCAGGCGCAGTTGCGGTTCGAGGGCGGTCTTACCTCCGAAACCGTTTACCAGCAGGCCAAAGTGGAATACGCTTCGACGGCGACCCTGATTCCGGATCTGGAGAGCAGGATCGAAATTATGGAAAACAGTATTGCATTGCTTATGGGAAAATCTCCTGACTGGGAGGTGTTGCGCGGTCAAATGAATATCGAAGCCGAGTTTCCGGACAGTCTGCCTGTCGGTCTGCCTTCGGGACTGTTGCAGCGGCGTCCCGACGTACGGGCTTCCGAACAACAGTTGCGTTCGGCGATGGCTTCGGCGGGGATGGCCTATGCAGATCGTTTTCCCCGGCTGACCTTCAATCTGGTAGGCGGTTGGGAGAACGATGCGTTGCAGGGTTTCTTTCGCTCCCCGTTCTCGTATGTGGCCGCTGCGATCGCCGCTCCGGTCTTCGGCTTCGGACGCAAGCAGGCCAAATATCGTGCGGCATTGGCGGCATACGACGTAGCCCGGCTGGGGTACGAGAAGAAGGTGCTGGAGGTTTTCAAGGAAGCCAACGATGCGGTAGTCACTTACCGTAACGTCCGCAAAACGGCCGCGTTGAAGGTCGCTCTGCGCGATGCTGCCCGCAAATACGTCGAACTGGCCAATTTGCAGTACCGGGGCGGCAGTATCAATTATATCGACGTGCTGGATGCCCAGCGCCGGTATTTCGATGCCCAGATCGGTTTGAGCAACGCCGTACGGGACGAACACCTCGCTTTGGTGCAGCTCTACAAGGCGTTAGGCGGCGGGTGGGAACTGGAGGAGGAATAGTTTTCTGCCGTCGGATAGCCTGATCTGGTATTAAAAATCCGGTTCTGAAGGTTTGTATGACAGTTTTTTGATTTTTGTCCTGTAAATTTCCGGGTGAAAATTTTGAGGAATAAAAAAAACCGTTTATATTTGCACTCCGAAATACCACTAATGCGGAAATAGCTCAGTTGGTAGAGCACAACCTTGCCAAGGTTGGGGTCGCGAGTTCGAGTCTCGTTTTCCGCTCCAAGCAAAAAGCTGATAATCAAACGATTATCAGCTTTTTCATTTCTGCTGACTGATGTTACAGAGGCCCTTTCTGTGACACAAAATACCCTGAAATCGTGGTTTGTGATACAGAGTGTGATACATAAAATCGTGTAACACACGAATCGCATTTTGTTGCTTGCGTAATCCGTAAAGATTATGACAATCAACGTTGTATGTCGCAAAGACGCTATCAACAGAAACCATTTAGCCCCTCTTGCTCTTGTTTTTACCCATGACCGCCGCCGTAAGTTCGTAGGATTGGGCATATCCGTTGCGCTGGAGCATTGGGATTTTGAGAAACAACAACCTACCACCGACTGCCCCGATGGAGCAGAAATACAGTTTCAAATCACCTCCAAAATCCGTGAATACGAAAAGAAAATCAAAAAGTTGGAGGTGCTGGAAATCCCTGTTACGTTCGATAATCTTTTTGAACAGAACGGCAAACGAATCAACTGCACCGTAGGGGACTTTTTCAAACAGGTTATCGAACGCTTGGAAAAAGTTGAAAAGTACGGTTCCGCCAGCAAACATAAGGTAACACTTGCCCTTATGTCGCAATTCCGCTCGGTCAATATGCACTTTGAGGAATTGGATTTGACTTATTTAAGGGAATTTGAAATCTTCCTGCGTCAAAGGGGTAATGTCAATAACAGCCTTGCTACCAAGTTCAGCGTACTGAAAGCAGTCTATAACAAGGCGGTTTCAGAGGGCGTATTCGTGCCTAAATCGAATCCTTTCCAGCAATTCAAAGTGGGTAGCCTATGGACGAATACCCGCAAGCGGGCCATCACGAAAGAGGACATCCACAAACTGATTGAGTTGGATTTATCGGACAGGGACTTTTACACCCAACTTGCCAAAGACATCTTTCTGTTCTCTTATTTCATGGCTGGAATCAATTTCAAAGACATTGCCCTGCTGACTTATGGAGACATCGACAATGGACGCATCTACTATGCAAGACGCAAGACGGGTAAGATGATGAACTGCTGTCTTACGGAACAGGCACAGGAAATCATCGACAAGTACCACACCGACCAAATGGAGGAGGACTATATCTTTCCAATCCTCGACCGCAACGTACACACGACCGAGAAGCAAATCTTAGAACGTGTTAAGAAAACGTTGAAGCACATCAATAAACGCCTGCACGAATTGAGTGAGAAAATAGGACTGCATACGCCATTAACAACCTATGTAGCCCGCCATACTTACGCAACCGTACTCAAACGGTCAGGAGTAAGCGTAGCCTTGATTTCCGAATCGCTGGGGCACTCCGATTTATCCACCACTCAAATCTATTTGGATTCGTTTGAGAACAGCCAAATAGACGCAGCGATGCAGCACTTGTTATAGGAGTTTAGAGGTCGGCGGCCAATATGGTAACCGACCTCCTTTTTCCTATTATTCGTATATCGTGGCATCATCGACCGAGGTATTCGACAAGATTATCTATAATTAATTGCTCGCGTGTTACCAATCCTTTGGGAGGATTCATAATAAGTTTAGCCTGTTCGTCTGTTAATTGCTCGATCCTTTCCTCTATTTGAGCGTAAAATGCCGTGGGGTCTTTCGCTTCATGACCTTGGTCTATAATGTACCCTATCAGGTATTTTTTTGCCAAGAAGGTTTCACTGAATTTCTCTTGTGCTACCCGATACCAGTTGATGCTCCGTTGATACCATGCGCTATTCTCGAATGCTTTGGGTAATTTTTTCTCTTTTATGGCATTTACGAAATCGCGTGGTTTCAGTGTGTTCTTTCCAAGACACCACTGCGAGATAGTCGAGAGAGGATAATTCTTACGTCGTAATTCCAACGCAAATTCGAATACCTCGTTCTCTTTCATTTCAAGTGCCATGCAGGGTGCGGCCATATAGTCCGTGCCTTTCCATGCGGTGGTACAGATATTCATTTCTGCAATCAATGCCACGATGGACATCTCTACATTCAACGGCTCTGCAATCACGAGGTTGTCCAAATTCATCCCCAGTTTCAAGCAGGCCATCAAACGGTGCTGACCGTCCAGCACGGCAAAATAATTTTCGGTCTGTTCGTCTGGAATATCATTTCCATCCAGATCTACCAAGTGCCCTCCTGAGAGGTAAACATCTTCTCCTTTAACTACGGTGATGGGCGACAATTGCCCATATTCTCGGATGGATTTCACTTTGGCAGCAACAGCCTTTGCGTTGATTTGACGGTTGCCTTTGACAAAGGCGAAATTACGGTTGAGTTCTACGGAAGAAATAACTAACTGCTTCATATTAATCGGTGTGGGTTTACCTCCACCCACGAGGTCAAAATGGTTATTTATATAAGTATTAAGTATTTGGTATTAGTTATGCTTGTTTCTCAGCGTTAGGTCTGGCTGGTGAGCTCTTGCCAGCTCTCTGGCGGCGGTCGGATGTTGGCTTGGGCAAACTCCCATCATCGTTGCGTCGTTCGATTCGACCCTCGGCCTTTCGGTTCGGATGCTCCCTCCCAACCGAGAAGAGGGGTGTATGTCAAGGAGCGTTCGTTTGCGTTTCTGCCGTTAATACAATCGAAAATCATACATAACACATTGTGGCACACAATTATTGTCGGATAGCAGAAAAGTGTATTATTTCTGTTACCCCTTAATTTACAGCATAAAAAAGGACGGCTTATCGCCGTCCCGTTCCATCTAAACTTAGAGATTATCAATATAAACCGCTCCCTATGGTATGCCATTCTTCATCCTTGTATCGTTGCCAGATAGCTTTTATATTTTCATCATTATCAAGATATTTCTTATTCTCTGTATAGCCGAACATATAGACGATACGAGAGATTAAGAGCATAAGATTATATGAAACTTGGGTAGGATTTGTACTGCGTTTATCCTCGGCCTTGAATTGCTCCAGAAATGGCAGCAGACACGCAACAACAAAGGTAATTTTGTAGCAATCTTTCAAATTGATCGAGAAATCGCCCAAGCCAAACTCCACATTGCGTGACAGATTGGCATAGAGTGTGGCGGAGTTTTCTGCCAAAAGAGCACCCAACATCTGTATTGCCTCTTGTGATTCGATGGTTACACCGTGTTCACGCCCCCGCCAGATACGAATTTTGGCATCGGGATTGGCATGGAGATACTTGGCGAACGCTCGGAACTGGTCGAAAGCAGGTGCAGGAATCGCCATTACGTTCTCTGTTTTCTTTTGTGTAAGGTAATAAACAAAGAGCAATGCCACCCAGAATTTTTCGATGTCGATGCCCAATGCCTGTAACGAACGAATTACTGACGTGTTCTCCAAGAACTGCTCTTTGGTAAAAGGGAATTTCGACATATCCAGTTTTCCGTCCTTGTGTGGTACGATAAAATCCCCTGTACAAGCGGTATCGACTTGGTATTCCTTTCCATCCTCCTCAATTTCGTATGTAGGGAACATTCGATTGCCGATGCTATGCACATATTCATAAATTTCCATAAAACAGATAGTTTAAGGTTATTTTCAAAGGTAGCGAATTTTCCTGCAAAATTTCCTTAAAAAATAATGTTAAAATATTTGATTATCGATTAAATTATTTACATATTTGCATATCAATTCACAGACAAGGGTAATTCTTGTTTCTTCCATAGAGAATATGTTATTAGGACTGATAAGGACGGCAGATATGCTGTCCTTGTCTTTGGGCGATAGTCGCATATTTTTTGTGTGGGAAATGAAATTCCCTTATAAAAAGATATTTCACACACAGAAAAAATGCGGTGAAATCCTTTACCACATTTTTTGAGTACGAATCAAGTATTCTCTATAAAAAGAGTATTTCAGAATCAGAAAATGTGGAAGATTCCAATTAAAGAGATAGTAGGTTTTTGAATGACGGGATAGAGAGTTGCTCAAAACTGTCCTGTGCAAACTGCTCAAAAGTGTCCTATATATACAATACCTACTTATACACTACCTATTAAAGTCGTACCGACCATGTACTACCACATCAAAGACCGCAGGTGATTCGAGAACCGCAAACAGGCCAAAGAACATTACGGCGTAGCCTGCTTCCGAAAACTGCTACACTTAAAAGAAATCATATTTACGAACAATCAAAATTCCATTGCTAACGATGAATTATACAGTAATCCCCAAATCAATCGTGAACTTTCAGACGGGCAACAGTAAGCCTATTGATATTTACGTGTGAGCAACCATTAAATATTGCTCCAATCACAAGACCAACATATCCCATATAACAGAGGAAAAACTATCCTTACTGACGGAATTGGATGAACGGACCATACGACGGAGCATTAAACGGCTGAAAGACGCAGGTTATCTAACTGTGCATACCACCATTAAAGAAGATGCAGACAGAGGTTTTATAAAGCGCAATTCCTACTATATAAAGCCAGCAAACAAAGACTATTTCTTCCTCGATAATAGTTTCTTTAAGAGGAACTATCCCGCCAAGATTGCAGGGTTTCTGCTATTATTAAAGTCGGTATGCCTTAATAATACGGATACCATCCAATGACGCAACAGCCAAATTGCAAAGAGTATCGGTTTATCAAGAAATACGACAACAGCCCTCATTAAAGAGTGTCTGCAATTAGGGCTTATAAAGCAGATTGCAAAGGGCTATGAACTAACGGTAGACTGTTTTATCAATTCCTCTGTTAAAAAGACCAATGCAGGGATTTATAAGGAGATATGCGATTTCTGCAAGGTGAAAGGCATAACCGCTCCCAAGTGGGATAAACGGGCTATGTCCGTACTGCTTACAAAGTATAATGCAATAGGCTTATCGAGAACAGAGCCAATAAGCATAACCTACCAACTCGATAAACGATGCAAGAACCTACCCGAAAAGGTATCATTGCCATACTTTATTAAGATTCTGGATATGCAGGAGCAATATAATGCAGTTATAGAACAGGTAGAGCAAAACAAACTCGATAAGGAAGAATTCAGAGGGTTTGCATTTTAGATATACAGCCCTCATGCGCAAGCATGAGGGTTTTCCCTTTTAATAGGAGAATGACATATTTTGCAGATTATTTCATTTATAGGGACTTATAAAATTATGTCATTCAATTTTCTGTTTTCTTTTTCTCTTTAGATGGCGTGCCGCAGGCACTCAATCAATAAATAAGAGTAACATATTTCCTTTGTTCAAGATAATATTATAATTTTGCAGATATAACATACTGAGCATTATGGAGAAGCCAGATTACAGAGCATGGTTTGAAAGTACACGCGAAAGCAACCAAGCAACCATAGACCAGACAGAAACAATTTTTGAGGGATTAGTTCTTAAAATAGCATCTGGAGCAATGGCTATTTCATTCAGTTTCATTACAGCACTAGCACCTAAAATAGAATATCGATTTTGGTGGATTCTTGCTGTTGGATGGATTGCTCTTGCCGTGTGTATTATTCTGAATATCCTATCATATTTAAAAGCAAAAAGAAATTGCCGCACAAATATTCAGAATATTGACAACTATTTATGGGGGAAGTACAACACAGATAATGACCAAGAAAGATATGATGAAACACAGCGAAGAAGCAGGGAAATATATGATAAAAATAGAAAATTAGATAATCGTTATAATCGGCCAACTGCATGGCTGATGATTGGAGGTATTACGTTTATTTTGGGATTTGTGTTTGTAAATCTCGTTTTTAACAGTCCAAAACAACATCAATTGCGAGAAAAAACTACGACTCACGCGATCTCATCTATTGAGAAAACATCGAATGGACTAAAAGTTATACAGCAAGATACATTAAGCAGTCACCAGATTAAGGAAACTTTATAAATGACATATATGGCAAATACAATTTTAACAGAAGGTAAAACGCCGTCTATTCCTCCGCCATCACCTCCAACCAAGCCTATAGGAGATGTAAAAGTAAAACTTGGTTTAACCCCTACTAATGCAGTCCCTCCACCTCCACCTAAAACTATTATAAAGAAATAAGAGGCTTATGATACGAAATGATAAGTTAGATGCTGTTCCTCCAAAACCAACAGGAACAAGCAAGCCCAAGAGAATACAAGACGGGAAAACAACAAATACAGCAACCCCGCCCCTTCCGCCTAAACCCAGAATAAAATAGTACAGCATGATAATCAATGAGAAAGAATATGATTCGCCAGAAAGTGTGCAAATCAGAGGGCTGACATCAAAAAATGCTCCACCGCCTCTACCTCCACCGCCACCACCAACAAATTCCAAATAGCTCCGACAATAGTCGGAGTTTTTTGTCTATATACTGCCCACGAACAGATAGATAAATCAAAGCCCCCGCCCTTTATTGAATGTAAAATCTAAAAATATGGACAGACAGTCAAGGGCAAAACGCATAGCGGATTTGCATGTGTTTTACGGACAGAACGAGGTGGTGGAAGAACTCATCCGTGCAGGTAAAATCGACGAGGAATACATGTATCCCTTTGTCGATATGGACGGGGAGGTTTTCGAGTGGTGGCTGGTATCGCCTTACTTGGCACAGGAACTCAAAGGACGGGGAGAGGTCGTAATCGACGCGCTCGATTGTCATTGGTGGGGACGAACAACCAGCGGACAGGCAATCTACATGGACGGCGTGATACAGAAGATTGCAGGAGAGTAAAACTCGGTCTGCATATCGACATAGTAAAACTGCAAATTACAGAGATTAGGGGCATTGCAATTCCGAGAAGATTTTGCAACCTCTAATTTCTGTTTTTGTGTTGGCGTAAGGTCGAGAAATGCAGAATCAAACGACCTGCAAACCACGATTAAAGAGTTTATGCAGGCGTAACGACAAAATCCTCTACTCCAATTTATAAAGAACAAAGTTTTGAATCCATAAGCCGTGCTATTGCATGGAAACTTTGTTTTAGAGAACTTTGCAACTACAATACTCCAAGAGTGTTGCGTATTGAGAAACATTTTCTAACTTTGTGGTGCTGTCCCAAATGGGCGGTAACATATTAGTTTAGTGAAAGTGTTTCGCTAATCCTTAACAGGAAATCTGGAAAATTTTCGAGTGCATTAAGGATAACGCAACGCTCGTCACCGTGTATAGGCATATATCATTCTCGATATATTCTATTCGGTGTGGGGTATTGTTTATTTAATGCACGGGTATTCCAGAACCTCCTGTTAGATAAACGAACAACTCCACACTTTCTTTTTGCATATATCCCACCGCAGCGGAGTTGATACGGTACATTGCAGGCTAACTATGACCGTAAAAGAACAAGCTTTACAACAAGCGATAGAAATCGCTGTATCTCACTATGACTGCTTTTATGAACATGGCGGAGGGAAATTAGATGTTCTATCTATTTCCAACATTCAGCTATTCGATTGCAAATTATATCCGTCTGACGGTATGGATGGCAGTAATTTGGAAAAATGCACAGGAGGGCGGTGCAATGTGTCATTTAGAATCGCTTATAATTCCCCTTTACAAAACGGCCTTAAGATAAGTGATAATTTCAGATGTGAAAATGTTGATTTTGAGGTTATAAGCTATAAAGAAGAAAAATTCACAGTCAAAATAACTAATAAAAGATTAACCTTATGAAAAAACTACTATCTCTTGTGTTTTGCGGCTTATTGCTATTCGGTTGTAGCGATAAGTACGACGACAGCGCATTGCGCAATGATCTGAACGACCTCGAAAATCGCGTAACAAAATTAGAGGAACTCTGCACGCAGATGAACACCAATATTTCATCGTTGCAGAAGATTGTAGACGCATTACAGGATAATCTGTCTATTTCCAAAGTTGAACAAATATCGGATGGTTACATTATCCACTTTTCAGATGGTTCTACCGCCACAATTAAAAATGGCAAAAATAGCGGAGATGCTCCTATTATCGGTGTAAAGAAAGACACGGACGGAATCTATTACTGGACGCTTAACGGCGAGTGGCTGACCGACGATGCAGGCGATAAGATAAAAGCAGAAGGCATGGACGGCGAAAACGGCAACGATGGCACGGATGGCGAGAATGGCCAAGACGGCATTACACCGCAACTGAAAATAGAGAATGGCCGATGGATGCTTTCAATGGATAATGGTAAAACTTGGACAGACATAGGACAAGCAACGGGTGCAGACGGTCAGGACGGTGCCGATGGCACGAATGGCAAAGACGGCGACAGCTTCTTTCAGAGTGTTACCGAGGACGATAACAATGTCTATTTTACCCTTATAGATGGTACTGTTATCACTATTCCCAAAGGAGATAATTCACAGTTCGCAATTGCATTCGATACAACGGATATAGCCATTCTCAACGGTGGAGAGAGCAAAACAATCTCCTACACGATTACGGATGCAACCGAGAATACGGTTGTCAAAGCCATTGCACAGGATGGATGGAAAGTCAAAGTAAATGCTACCTCCACGGATAAGGGAACGATTACGATTACAGCCCCCGATCCGATTGTAGAAAGCGAAATCCTTGTCTTTGCCAACGACGGTTCCTATCGTACTGTTATGGCATCATTTTATTGCCACGAAAAACAGGTCTTGGATATAAACATTGCCGATAATTCTATCAATGTATTACCAGCAGGAGGAACGCAAGAAATTAAATTGACAACGAATTTGGATTATACCGTTGAGATTCCTGACAATGCCCGATCGTGGTTGTCGCTGGCTCCTGAAACACGAGCTTTGCGGGAAGATACGATTGTCTTTGAAGTAGCTGCCAACGAGGGGATTCAACGCCATGCGACGGTTACTTTGAAGGGCGAACAAGACAATATTTTACAAACGATTATTTTTCGCCAACTGGGAACGTGTACCGAGATTCATGTCGAAACGAAAGGCGAACTGGAAAATGTGTTGGCGGGTTATGATTATGCCAATATCGAATCGTTGAAGATTACAGGTGTGCTGAACGATGTCGATTTTCTGTTTATCTATCGCATGATGCCCAAGTTGAAGAACCTCGATATTGCAGAGGTGAATATTACGGCATTGCCGACACAGGCATTTTATAAATCTACAAATGTCGAGCATCTGATTCTCCCCAAGACCCTGACAACGATTGGAAAGGAGATGTTTTATCGAAGCAAGCTAAAGTCGGTTGTAATTCCTGCAAGTGTAGAGACGATCGAGGCCGCCGCATTCATGGGTTGCTCTTCATTGGCAACCGTAACTTTTGAGAAAGGTTCGCAGCTGAAAACTATCGGTGGCGGTTATTCTTCTTATTATCCTAATTATTATGGTGCTTTCTTGGACTGCACGGCATTAACCTCGATTGAAATCCCTGCAAGTGTAGAGACGATCGAAGCAGCGGCATTCATGCGTTGTTCTAAATTGGCAACAGTAACTTTTGAGAAAGGTTCTCAACTGAAAACTATCGGTGGAGATTATTCTTCTTATTATTATGGTGTTTTCTCGGATTGTACTGCATTGAAATCTATTGAAATCCCTGCAAGTGTAGAGACGATCGAAGCGACAGCATTCAAAGGCTGTTCTTCATTGGCAACAGTAACTTTTGAGAAAGGCTCTCAACTGAAAACTATCGGTGGTGGTTATTATTCTTATTCTTCTTCTTATTATTATGGCGCTTTCTGCCAATTAAAGAATCTAATGACCGTCGATATGTCTGCCTGCACGCAGATTGAGACGATCGGTGAATGCGCCTTTTATGGGGATTTCGAACTGCGATTATTCAAGATCGGCACAGAAATACCACCGACTTGTGAAAACTATGCTTTTAGCGGCATAAATCCTTATTCGGTACTGAAAGTGCCTTCGGGTTGTGCCGATGCCTATAAAGCCGCAACAGAATGGAAGCGGTTTGCAAGCACTACAGGATTAGATGAATAAATGTTAAACATTAGTCTGCGATACTTCGGTATTGCAAAGGTGTATTATTCAATTTGATATGATTCAGTCATTTAAGATGGTCTTTGATGCCAACCGTATTTCAACTCAAAAAATTAGAGAAATCATTGAAGAATTAACAGAATTGGGAGTATATGATTCTAAAACAGGTATGGTTTCGTATGACAATGATGATAAAGTTTTAGAGCAAAAGATAATTGCAATTCTTGACAATATAGTTCAAAACCATTGATTGGTATTTTTAGGACAGACTTGTGCAAAAGGGTTAATATATAGACCCTCTGCCCAAGTTTGTCCTTTTTATATTACTTGCATATTTCATAAATTTTTTGTATATTTACATCATTATCAAAGATTTAATCACAACATAAATTTTAGCTAAAATGAAAAGAAAAACACCAAGTATTAATTGAAAAACGGGCACAGAGACTATCGACGATGTTCAAATATCGTATGTCTCCAAAGGGGTATCTTATGATAATATTTACGGCGTCTGTCTGTTCGTAGGACGTAGAACTGATGACCCTACACCGCGAGAGTTTCACTATATCTTTGAACTCGACATCGACCCTGCAAAAGATATGACCATCTGTTTTCAAAAACGAGGTCGTTATATGGCAGGATTCTCCTATCTGCTAAATCCAAAAGCCGTAGAGGAGGGTTGTCTCGCCATTGTATTGCCCAACATGGTAGATATTCCCAAGTCCAATTGTATGCTCAATCTTTTTGAAGCCCATATAAAGAGCGATACGGTCATATTCGACTATACGACAAAGGAGGGCAAACAGAACGTATTCAAATTTCCACTCACGGGTTTTAACGAGAAATATTTAGAGCAGTTTATATAGATATAATTAAGAAATATGGGATTAGTATATAAAGACCTCATGGGTAAAATGGGGATAGATGATGAGGGTTTATTTGAACTTGCCTATTGCGAATTAGATTATATCTCTAATGAATTGCAAAAGATATATAAGTCTCCGTATATAAGTGATCTGAATAGCTACATATTATTCGCTATTAGGAAAATGTTGGATTCTTGGCAGTCAATTCATCTACTATGTGAAGATAGGATAGATGTTTCATCTTTGGTTACACTTAGTCGAATGATTGTCGATAACTATACTATATTACATTTCATCCATATTAACTCTAAAACGATAGAAGAAAGAGAATTAAGACATTACTTGTATGTTTTAGATGGGGTTGAAAATAGAATAAAGGAACTACGCAAATTTCCATCCTTGACTTTTGATCTCAATTATATTGAACAAACTGAAATAGATCAACTGGCCCAACAAATTGAAACAACTATGCAGAGTGATCTAAAGGCAAAAGATCAATTATTGAAAAAGATTAGAAATAATCCATTATGTAATGTTGATATGGAAAATATCATCCAAAGGCGTAATTGGAAATACAAAAAGTTAAATAATACGATAAAGGGAAATAGATTTTCATGGCTGGAATTATATCAACAAGCAGGAATTAAAAATAGTGTATCTCAATTCATATCTGGCTATATGTCTGAATTTGTCCACGGACTTTGTATGTCTAATATTGCATATAATACTCCTCCTTTTGAAAAAGGCCAAATCTTGAATATTAACACTGTATTTATCAATAAAACAACAGATATTATCAAAAAGTTATTCCAAAACGACCTTGCTAAAAACGATATTGATATTCGAAAATCAGATATAGCGACCTCATTGCTTTTAATGGTTACTCCTGAATATATTTCAGAAAAACTATTACAAATTGCAGATAAAACAAAAGCAACACAACATTCTTAAAAGGAGAGAGGAAAGAAATTTCCTCTTTTTTTCTGAACCGAGGTTGGGGTCGGTTGCAGAGAAATCCAATAAATGAATACGCTTAATTCTCTATCAACTAATAACATAATTGCTTATGAATGACACGTGTTAAATGCTTTATGTAGCACAAGGAATGAAATTTTACCTAACAAATTAAGAATCTGCAAATTACAAACAATTTGCAAGCAAGAAAATGTGATACAGAGTGTGTTACAGACCGATTTTTAAGGTATAAAACAGCTATTTTAACGCTTGTAAATAACTGATTATTTGCAATTTGCGGAAATAGCTCAGTTGGTAGAGCACAACCTTGCCAAGGTTGGGGTCGCGAGTTCGAGTCTCGTTTTCCGCTCTGAAACGCAGAGGACAATCGAAAGGTTGTCCTCTGCGTTTTTCAGTGTATTGAGGTCCGGACGAATGATCCTGTATCTCGTCTTTCGAGGTGCGGGAGTATCAATAAAAGTTTGCGAAATTACCTGTCGAAGCGCTGGTTCGAATTCTATTTCCTTCTTCATAAAAAGATGGTTTATTATTCGGGAGAAGAGTTGATGCTCCTGCGTGATTCCAAATATATTATCAGGCGGGATACGGATAAGTTCAGAGAATTTTTGAGGAAATGGAGAGTCCGTTGTTCCTGTTTGACAAGGCAATGGAAAGATTTTTGGCAATAAAAGAAAAACTCCTGCTTGTCACCGACAGGCAGGATATAATTGGATCCGGGGAAATATTTTGAGGGACCGAAGCCAAAAGCCTTTTATTTTCCGGCAGATAACGGCGTCTGTTTCATTCTCTTTCGGGAATTATCGCTCTAAAACCGACTGTTGGCTTTGGCCGACCAATTTCCCGTTTCGGTATTCGGTCGGAGAAATCCCGACATACTGCTTGAAATATTTGCCGAAGAAGGATTGGGTCGAGAAGTTCAGTTCGGAAGCTATCTCCTTGATACTTAAGTCTGAGGAACGAAGCATCTGTTTGGCGTCGGCAATGACCATGCGAATGATCCACTGCAGGGCCGAGATGCCCGATTTCTCTTTGATGATCGCCGAAAAATAGCGGGGTGTCAGATATTGTTCCTGGGCGTAGTAGGTTACCTCCCGTTCCGTGCGGTGATTCTGGTAGAGTGAAACCATGAAATTCTGAAGTACATGGTTTTTCCGATCTTTGTGCTGCGGTTGCTGGGGATGGCGTGCAAAATAGATACTCAGTATCTCGTAGCAGAGTACCTCGCCCATCGCGGTCACCAATTCGCGGTTGATGATCTTTTGTTGTGTATTGGTGGCTGCAGAGCTCATTGTCGCAATTCGCCTCCGCAGTGCATCGATCAGTTGGTCGATATACATGTATTGTTCTTTCGACAACGACAGGCAGGGGTTTTCATAGATGAAAAAACTCCAGGTCGGATCGAATGTCTTTTTCGTATTGGTCAGGATGTAATCTATATCGACCGTAAGCACGACTCCTTTCAAATCCTTGCTTCGATGTTTTATCTGAATGGACATGAGAAGCGGAGAGATATATATGTCGCCTTGACGGATATGGTATGTTTTATCTTCCAGAATGATGTCGAGTTCACCGCCCTGGCAGAGGAAAAGGCTGCACTTATCCGTTTGCGAGAAAGTATAATCTTCTTCCTTGTCGGAAGCGAGCGGAGGAACAGTAGAAAATTTTACTGGAATTGTCATGGTTACGGTTTTTTATAATTTGGCCGAAAAATAGGGAAAAGGGATATAAAGTACAAATATTCAGGAGGAATCCGTTCGATAATTCTACAAATAGGATAGTGGACAAATGGAATGAATAGTTCGATTCATCGCCCTTGAACGGAGTTGTAGCCGTGTTTCGAGCCGGAAAGAGTGTTTTTTCGATAATCGTCCGTGTCAAAGGATTTTCGGTTTTCACTTCGTTCGACGGATGGAGTGCAAGCGGAACGACCGGAGGCAGCCCATACAGAAGGGCTGCCTCCGGTCGTCGGAAGGAGATGTTACGGGAGGAGGTTTTTCAGAAAGCGACGGATGGCCGCCCATACTCCTGTTTTGCGGAACACTACGGTCAGGAGTATTCCGAGTGCGATGCCGGTAAAGAGCGTGCGAAACAGATTGCCGGAAGATTTTTTTCGGGTCGTCGAGGCGTGTGTTTCACGCAGGAGGGTCGTATCGCGGGCGAAGGAGGAAAGGTTTCGCAGACCGGTATGGCTTGCGAGGCTGTCCGATTGCCGCTGCCGCCGGAAAGTCTGGTTTGTCAGCAGCCATGTACGCCGTTCCGCTCGGTCGCTTATACCGGTGACGATGAGCGAATCGTCCTGTTTTTCGGCTCGGATCGCGGCCCGTCCGCTGCGGGCGGTGTAGGCCGCACCCGGGGGAAGATGGTCGAGGTCTTTAAGCGGGATCGCCAGCCGGGTCCGGTCCGTCGGCAGGGATTCGGTCGCAATCAGCAGGGTTCGTGATGTCGAGTCGGACTCCTGTTGCCGTTGCCGTAGTTGTCGTGCGAGGCTGTCGCGTTGCGATTTTTCGACGCTTCGTTCCGAATGTATGTCCGAGGTCTGCGTCGTGGTGCGGGTCGTCGCACATCCGGCTGCCGTCAGGAGTAGCAGCGGCAGCAGCACGGGCCGGTTTTTTCGTCGGGGAGGTTTCATCGGTTTTTTTGGGGGTTTTGCGGTTGAAGTTTTTGCGGAGCCCTTCGACTTCGCGGGTGAGTTTGTCGATTTTGCGGAGCAGTTCCTGTTGGGCGACCAGCCAGTCGGCCTTTTCCCGGCGCAGGGTGACGTTCTCCTGCAGTACGTCGTTGTACTTTTCGCACAACAGGTCGATCGAGCGCTGCATGTCGGCCAGCATGTCGTTGCGGCGCTTGCGGCGGCTGACCAGCCAGGTGACGGCTCCGGCCAGGAAGCCGCTCGGCAGGGCATAGGTCAGCAGGTCGGTGATAAGTGTCGGGTTCATTTCGGTAGTTCGTGTCGAATGGGGTTAGAGAATGCCGGTTTCCCGGAGCCATGCCTGCACGTCGAACGACGGGCAGGCTTTGGCTGCCAGTTCGTTATGCCCTACGACGGCTGCGCCGGGAAACCGGGCGACGAAATCCCGGACGTAGTGTTCGAGGGCGCTTTTCTGCTGGATGACGATGCTTGGCATACCTGTCCTGTTTAACAGGAACATTCTTATGTCCTTCGATAT
>OHEP01000648.1_pt1 | contig 22447 bp, 24 predicted proteins | sample 1567271 | NCBI WGS metagenome assembly OHEP01 (sample SAMEA3879577, study PRJEB24766) | human gut metagenome | biome: human-associated habitat; feature: feces | place: USA | collected 1985/1987
AGCTTAACTTTTATAGTTGAGGCTCCATCTTATTTACATTAGAGCTTAAATTTCAGCTTATAAAATATATAGGGGTATATTTATTTTAAATTTTTATTTAGAAAGGAGCATTCATTATGAAGATTAACATTGATTTAACAGCAATCATAGGAATTATAGGCTTAATAATTATGTTTCCGTATCCTACGGTATACAGCAGAGTTTACTTGATAAGAGCGAGTATTGCGTTTGTATTGTTTTGCATCGTTCTCATAAGAATTATAGCTTGGTACTATAAAAGCACAATGCGTAAAAAGTTGAACACAACAAGAAGTGATAAGCCTTAAGCAATAAAAAATTTGGAGTAGTAACATCTAAGTTTATGCGTTATAATCTAAGACAGATGGCATATGTAATGGAAGGAGACAACTATTATGAAGAACAAGTTTAAAAGAATCATTATTACAACAGGAGCATTATTGTGTTTAACAGTAACTCCGATTAGTCAAGCAAATCCGTTAGGAGAGTACATGAGTTCTATGACAACTATTACAGCTCAAGCAGCAACAACCTATTCTGACAATTGGAAGATGGATGGAGCTGGTGTTTGGTGGTATTACTTGAATGATGGTTCAGTAGCAAAGGATGCTTGGGTCAAGGACTATGGAGAATGGTACTTATTAGGTTCAGATGGAGCAATGAGAACCGGAGTATTCCAGAGTAATGAGGGTAAGTACTACTTGTTAGATACAGTTCGTAATACAGGTACATATGGTAAGCTGTTAAAGAACGGAGCAGTTTATCAAGGTATAACATTAAAGTGTGATACATCAGAGGCATATGAAGGAGCATTATCCGATGAAAGCATAGCAGCATTAAAGTCTGCTGGAGTATCATTTGAGAATGTACCGAATGTAGAAAATACGAAGCATGTAGAGAATGGTGTTGTTACATTAAATCCGGTAGGATCTGTACAGAGTGGACAGGATGTTGGTAATACAGCACCTCAGTCACAGAATCAGCCAGCAGATAATGGTGGTTTAACAGACTTAAGTAGTGGAGCAGAGCGAGTTCCGTTAGCTCCGACAGATAAATCTCCGATCGGAACGAAGAGAGATGGATATACATTACACTGGAGCGGGTGTTCAGAGGAAGCTCCGTACTGGTCTAAGGATGCTGTGCAAGGAGACATCTCTCAAGCAGAGCGTCAAAACTGGAGTGTGTATTAAAACAAAGCATATAAAACTAAATATTTAGCATTATAAGGAGTTGATCTGGAAGGTCAGCTCCTTAACTGCACTTTAAGAGCATTTTTAGAAGTCTCATTACTTACAAATTAGCTTGTTTATATGTAGTGATAAATTTTTATTTTTATTAACAAAGGAGTAAAGTTTATCATGACATATAAGATATGTGAGTACTGTGGAAAAGAGTTTGAACCATCAACATCTGGTCAGAAGTACTGTAGTAGAGAATGTGGCATAAGAAAATGGAATAATAGGAGCATAGAAAAAATAAGGGCACAAAATGAAGAATATACATCTACAAAAGGGAAGAGTTTATTAGATTGGTGCAATGAAAATGGAGAAAGAGGCAGTTTACTTTTGTCTGAATACAGTTCTAAAAACGGGCAGCCTGCTGAAAAGATAGCTGCTGGAAGTGGAAAGAGAGTTTACTGGAAGTGTAGTACTTGTGGGTTTGAGTGGAGTACAAAAATGCTTATGAGAACAGTTAGACATTATGGATGTCCTTCATGTTCTGGACATATTGAGGAAACAAATAACTTATATACTTGGTGTCAAGAGCATGAAGAGTATGGAAAGAAACTTCTGGAAGAGTATTCAACAAAAAATGAGAAGAGACCGGATGAGGTAGCACCTAAAACCGATTATAAAGCTAAATGGGTGTGTAGTACATGTGGGTATGAGTGGGAGACTAAGATACAGTATAGGACAAGAAATCATACTGGATGTCCTTCATGTGCTGGGAAGGTAAGAGAGACAAATAATTTATACCTATGGTGCTTAGAAAATGGAAAACGAGGACAAAGGCTATTATCCGAATACAGTTCTAAAAATGAGTTGACTTCAGAAGAGGTAGCTCCTATGCATAATGGAAAAGTTTGGTGGAAGTGTAGTACTTGTGGGCATGAATGGAGAACTTCAATGTTATGTAGGGTGCGTAGTGGAACAGACTGTCCTAAATGTGATAAAACTCAAACTTCTTATGGAGAGCAAATTTTATACTACATACTTCAAAGAGAATTAAAAGAGCATAAAGTTTTGAATAGAGCAAAGGTTGAAGGCTATGAGGTCGATGTGTTCGTTCCTGATTTGAAATTTGGCATTGAGTATTCTGGATATAATTATCATGCAGATAAAATAGAGCGGGATGAAAAGAAAAGAGGAGCATTAAAGGCAGCTGGGTACAATATAATAACCATTCTTGAAAAATATACTAAGCATAGAGACTTAGATTTGGATTGCGACTTTAGTTTTATAAGAAGTGACATACTAAATCCAGATGAAATGCTTCATTATTTGAAGTCTTACATGAAAGAGAATTACAATCTTGATATAGATGTAAGTTTATCTGTTGATGAAAAAGAAGTTTGCAGGAGAAACTCAACAAAACAGTATATAGACATAGATGAAGCGGTTTTATTACAAGCGAGTGGAAAGAAAACTAAAGAGATTGCAGAGATGCTTAATTGTACAGTACAGTTACTTTGGCACAGAAAGCAGATCTTTACAGAAGAAGAATTAGCTCAAAAAGAAGATGATATCGGTTGTATAGTGCTTGGTACAAAATTTGGAGATTCAGCAGAAAAGATTACTTCTGACTTTGATTTAGACTTAAACTTTGTAAAGAAGATTCAATCATTTATGAAGAAATATTCAGTACTTTAAGGATCACAGTTTGGAGGAAAGACAACTAAATAAAACAACTTTACACGGCATTAGCTATCAAGATGGAGCTTAACTTTTATAGTTGAGGCTCCATCTTATTTACATTAGAGCTTAAATTTCAACTTTTAAAATATATAAGGGTATATTTTATTTTAAGTTTTTTATTAAGAAAGGAGCATTTATATGGGTGGAGATGACTTTTATATTGGTATATATTGGGCATTAGTATTTTTGCCTATACAAATAATAACAGTGATTGCTTACTTAATAAGCAAGTTTACTGGTAGTAATGCAGCTGGAGACATAGTATATTTTTGCAACTGCACTTATGTGATTTTATCTCTTACATTTATGTATAGAGATGCTTATCTGATTTTACGAGATGCTCATAAGAGGAATAAAGAGCAGTCCAATCCTTTGAGTGACGAAAAGAGATAAGGTTTTTGGCATATAGCCAATCACTACTTTTAAGCATAAGACAAATAAAAAATATAATAATAGCAATAGACATGAATACTGGGCATAATGAGTTAGTTTGTAAAGCAGATAATAAAAGTAGGATACATATGGGTAGATATATTTTAGCTTCTCTATAATGCCCGGCTTTTAAGCATATTTTCAGTTCTTTATCGTTCATCTTTGCAAAGTCAGGGTGCAGAGTAATTCCCTTGGTATGTCCCTTACTCTGCTTAAAATAGATTATGCGTTTGTCTTCATTGATGCTAGTGGGAACTGGAAATTTTTCATAGTCTCCTATTAAAATGATAGGCTTTACATTACTGAGGTTCGGATTTTTCTCGATTACTTTGCAAATTGCTTTAGCATGTCCAAGTTCATGGTACTTAACAATAGGAATGGATATACATTTATTTAGGAAATTATCTAGAGTATTTGGTAGTGTTAACATTATTTTACCTCATTTCAACTTAATATGGAAATATAGTAACATAGAAAACTTTAAAGCACAATATATGGAGATGATCTTTATGAAAAGAAGAACTTTGATTTTATTTCTATTAACATTAACAATTTTCAGTTTATCTGGATGTACAAAAGATAAACTGGAGGAGCCCACCTCTCCGACATTAGAGGTCATTGAACCAGAAACATCAGAGACTATCTCTGACAAGTTAGATGACAATACAGCTTCAGATTTAGTAATAGGTACTGTTGAAGCTATTGTCGTAGGAGAGGATGGACAAGCTCTTTCAGAATCCGAAGCAGCAATCTTAGAATCTGAATCAGAAAAAGAGGCTGAAAGCAGAGCAGAAGAAATAAGGGCAGCTCAAGAAACCGCAGAGACTTCTGAGACATTAGATAGCTCTTTATCTGAATCTGAGGCTTTAGAAAAGCATGATAAGGCAATGAAAGAGAAAATGGCTGACGGAGAGACCCTTTCAAACGAAGAGTTGGCTAAGGTTACAAGTGATGTAGATGCTTATTATACTGAAAAGGCTCGTGCAGAATATCTTGAATCAGTAAAAAAGAAATTAGACCAAGCAAAAGAAAAAGGCATTGAGAAGTATGCTGGCATTACAGAAGAGGAACTTGAATCTTACAGTTTAGAGCAACTTATGGGTTTAAATAGCGATCTATTTTATGCCTTACAATAAGGTGGTGGACTTATGAAACATAGCAGAATAAAGAGAATAGTAACTTCAATGTTTACTTGTTTACTTTCAGCTTCGATGGCGTTAACATCATTCGCAAATGGCTGGAATGGTGGAGGAACTGGGCATGAAAGTCAGGGAAGTACTCTTGAAAACATTAGTACGATACATTTATTTCATGTAAATACAGGTTTTCGTTTGTCATTAGTAAATAAAAATGGGATAACAGTATCAACTGTGAATGACATAGTCCGGGCTCGTCCTTGGGATAAAGCAGCTTTACAAATGAGCTCGGCAGAAGAACTTTCAAAAGGTTGGGATCAGTATTGGAATACTTGTGGTATCTGGGATGAACCTAAAGAAAACATTGTTTATTTGGGAGGTACAAAGGTTGATGGAAGATATGCTCAATCAAATGGGCAGAAAATAAAAAAGGATGGGTCAATACCTGAAGGAGTTGGTTTATCTCAGATAGAATACCGAGATCCTGACAGTGAATCTGGCGCAAGAGCTGTTGTGGGGCATATGTATCCTATAGCTGAGTTGGAAAATGGATTAAGATATCAGATACGAGCATTAGGAGGAAATGCCGACTTCTTAACTGGTAAGAGTAGTGCTCAGATGATGGATATCGTTACATATAAAAATCCAATTACTGGCTTAGATACTCCAGTAGCAACTGGACTTCCTTCTATTTTGGAGCTTGGAGTAAATGGAGAGTATGCATTAACTGGTACTGGAGACTTAATGGCAGCCTTGATGACAAAGCCGTTAAACGAGGCTACATGGCAGCAAGACCAGACAATGATTATTTCGGCTTTGGTTTCTATGGTAATAGATGAAAGAGATGGATTAGGCAGAAAAACTGGAAATACGGTGCATCTCTTTGAGTTCTACGACAGAGAATTACAGAGCAAACTCGATAAATATATAGCTGACTATGTAACTCAAGGCAAGGATGCTAGTTGGTCATACGCAAACGCTCTCTATAAAGTCATGGTAGAAGAAGGTATTAAGCTTTCGATAGAGGGAGTAGGTTGGACGATACCTCAGGTTGTTATTCCTGGCTTCCCTGTTATGAAAAATAACAAGTGGAATTTTAACTGGAATACTCACGAAATAGTTTATGGGACAGTCGGAGATGTGGCTGACTATACAGCAAAAAAATTCAATGAGGAAGCACGCAGAGTATGGGCTGGAACTCCTTATGAATGTCCGGACTGGTATACGAATTGGGATGGGTATTTGGATTGGTTGAACCGAAACAATGTAGAGTTCGGCTTCATGTGGGGAATGTTTCCTAATGCATATAGGCTAGATAAGCCTGAGTTTACAGGTACAGCTAAAGAGTTACAACCTTATACAGGTCAGACTCGTCCGAACTACTTATATGATTTGCTGAGAGACAGAGAAAAAGTTGGTTTCAATGTAATGTACTTTGGTGCAACTCCTGAGGGAGGAACTTCAACCTTTGATGAAATCAACTATAGCAGTTCTTCTCCCAATGGGTACAGACCGGAAAAATCAGAGGACAAGTCAAATGAAGGCGGCTTGGAGGCTCAGAACAATATTGTGAAGTTTTACAGCACGAAAGAAAATGACAACTATGTTTATGAGTGTAACTTTACCAGACAAAATACGATCGGCAACATTGTGATTGAGGATGAGCCGGATGGCGGCTACAAGGTGGATAGCTGGTATACTTCGGATATTTTCAAAGAGCCTGTCAATGATACAGACAGCTATGACGAATGGAAATCTGCAATGGAAAATAAACAGGAAGGCTCTAAAAATGGAAGTGTTACATTGAATCCAAAAGAAACTTTGTATGTCCGGCTTGTGAAAAGTGAGACAGAGCCAGTGGAAAATCCAGAGCAAACCCCGACTAATTTGGTCTTACATGAAAATGAGCTCAGTCATCAGTTTGGTTTATCTGATGCCAACAATGGAGTTTTAGTACAGGGAGTTGTAAATTATTCGTCAGTCAGTTCCGGCGAGAGCTGTGATGAAGATGTGGGAGACGATGACGACTATGAAGCCTGTGGTTCTGACTATGAATGGGTGGATTCAGAAGCATGGCATTTCTCATTAAGCAATCATAAAGTTTATGATAAAAAGTTTGTCTGGGATTGGAGACAGACAGGTGCAACAAGCTGGGGAGCTGATGATCTTGGAAAAAGTGGTGGAGACAGGAAAACTGGTTCTAATGAGCCTGATGGAAGAATGATACTGCAAAGAAGTTTTTCAGACAGACCTGTTTTATATCCGAGCATGAATCAGAATACTGAGAGCACCTTAATAAATATGGGTTTAAATGCTCCGTCATATATACCAAAAGCTGACCGATATGGAAATGAACCAGAACAGCCTTCAAGGGTATCTTGGACAGGAACTTTTGAAACAGACTGGGTATTTGATTCTAACAGCCCGTTAGCGACCTTTGAACCAAGTTGTGGACATGGAGGATCTGATACAGACACACATAATACAAGTAATAACAAGTCAGAACTGGATGGAGCTTATAGCAAACCAAACAACACAACAATATATGGTTTATGGGGCAAAGAAAATAAAGGAGATAGAGCTTTAACTGATACAGCACAACAGAATATTTGGAAGTTAAGCACGTTAAATTTCAAAGGCTTCAAGAATCATATTAAAGAGCAGACCTTTACATTCTATCCTTATTACAAGATGAAGTTTATCAGTGAATTAGACGGTTCTGAACAGGATGCTTACTTAACAGCAGAGAACTTAAGTACCTTACTATCATTACAGAGAGTAGATACTTCAATATTCAGACCGAAGGGTGCAACAACACTGGAGTTAACTTCAAGTCAGTGGAGTACCCATGCTAAAGCTCATAACTTATTAGCTGATGCTGGTGTTGATAATAAGAACAGTTTACTTCCTGCTGGAGCAATATATGATCTTAGAACGGCTGGAAATGGTGTGAAAGCTTCACAGAGTTGGATTGGATACAGAGTGTTTAACAGTTATGTCATGGATAAAAATGCTTTAGCAGATGCTACAAATGTAAAGACCAAACAGGAAGTAGTGGATGCAGTAAATGCATTCAAGAACGACACAAAGAATGTCTTAAGCAATTATGAAGTTGTTATGGTTGGACAGGAAGGCATCAATCCTGATGATAACAATGGAGAGTTTTATAGAGGCTCCGAAGTTATAACTGGTAAGGATGGTTCCTATCGTTTAGGGCAGGAGTTTATTCGTGATAGCAAGTATGATTTACAGACAACAGGTTCTGCTTCTGGAAACAGTTCTGATATAGATGTACTTGAAGAACTGGAAGAGACATATGATTGGGTTCTTACATCAGATGCGGATGGAAATGTAGTCATAACTAGAAATGGCACTGAGCTTGAGAGATTGCAGAAGAACCAGAAAAACCTGACTAATGCAGAAGTAAAAGAGTTTGATAGCAGAACAAATATAGTTACAAACTTCTTATCTGCAATAGACAGAAATATGGGTTCAGACCGTAATGGAAAGACTTGGTATAATGAAGGATTCAGTATTGGATGCTTGGAGACAAGGTTAGCTTATAGGATGGGCTTTGGTGATGGAGATGCAAGCTTAAGAAGTACTGCTCTGAACATTAAAGCGAATGGTAAGCTAGAGAACAGAAACGACATGTTTAACGGAGATGAAGCAAAGAATCGTAGCTATCAGTTCTTTACATCTGCTCGTAGTACATTGAATGGCTGTGAGAAAGATTATGTAGGAACATATGATGGAATCAAGATCTTCATTCCGAATATGAATCAGTTGTTAGTAAGTAACCGCTTCTATACATCTAATACAACAGTTATGGATTTGAACTAAGCATAAGAAGAATCAAGAGCTTAAGAGGGAAGTTGAAAGGCTTTCCTCTTATTTGTTTACTGGGTGGAAGGTAATAGGTTAGGCATAAGGTTGGGGATAGGCATAAGGTTGAGGATAGGCATAAGGTTGAGGATAGGCGTGAGGTTGAAGATAGGCATAAGATTTACAGGGAGTAGACATAAAGGTTTATTGGGAAAGAACTTAAGAGATATTTGAAGTATAGCATAAGTGAGATTTTCGGTATGCATTCAGCTAATTTTCAGCTATATATAAACTACTGACTTTCTGTGGTAAAAATCTTATAGGAGTAAAAGAAGTGATTGACCGCAAGAACAAAGTGTCATAAGCATATAAAAATTAGTATGCTTATAAAACCAGCTTGAAGTGAAAAATTGGTATGCATATGCTATGTTGACGTGTATTTTCTGTGAGTTGAGGTTTTGAAAGGGTGGAAAGAAAAGTTGATTGTATTATCTATAAAAATCCGTGAAATTTCCTAAAAATATCATTATAACTCCGGCATTAACACTATTGAATCATAATGCGTGTGGCGTTACAATCCCCCTACTTTTTAAGAGAGGAGGCAGTGGGATATAACGGTTAGACATTTAAGGACTGATGTCAGAATACATAATCAATGAAGAATACTGGAGGAAAGAGCATGGAGTTTAATGAGTTTACAAAGAAAATAAGAAAAGAGCTGAAGCCCCTTTGTGAAGAGACAGCAGAGCTTTTGGTAAATGAAGTTGAAAAAAATAACGGCTGCAAGATGGTGGGGATACTCTGTAGGGAAGATGGAAGAGCATGTACTCCTATTATATATCTGGAACCGTATTATGAGAGATACTGTTCTGGAGAATGGAGCTTACAGGATATTGTACTTGATATAAAAAATATCATGGATAATGGTATAGAAATGGAAAATCTGAGAGACAGGTTATTTGACTATGGAAGCGTAAAATCCCATATTATGTATCGTCTGGTAAATATGGCAATGAACCGTGAGCGTTTAGAACAGGTTCCTTATATAGAATATCTGGATCTGGCAGTAATATTTTACATTAAAATGGCTGATAAACAGGATGGATACTTTAGTACATTGATAGAAAATAAACTTGTAGAAAAGTGGGGGATCACGGAAAAAGAATTGTATGCAGTTGCTATGGAAAATATGCAAAGGCAGTTTCCGGGGATGATTGAGCGATTGGATGATGTAATCTTAAGAATGTCTCATGGCATATTAGAAAATAATATCTGCGAGCCAGCAGAACAAAGCATTTTGGATATGAAAAGTCCGCTTTATATTGTGACAAATGAAAAAGGTTTATGGGGAGCTAGTGCGATTTTATATCCAGATTTGTTGAAAAAACTGTCGGATGTGGTACAGGCAGATTTGATTTTAATACCATCAAGTATCCATGAGATACTGGTATGGCCGGATAGAGGGCAAATGGATATGAAAGAACTGAAGGAGATTGTAAGAGTAATCAATCAAAATGATGTTCATGCAGAAGAGGTATTATCTTACAATCTTTATCGCTATAGACGTGATAGAGATTGTGTAGAGTCAGTAACAGAAGTGTGATAGAGTGTTTACATGGATTCAGGGGGAGGCAGGTCTGCTTTCCTCTGGCTCTGAAAGTTCACAGAAAATCTATGGTATTTTCATAATGAGTGCGTTATAATCATTATATAGAGGGAGTGAAGCATGGAAAATACAATAGTAGAGCAGTCAAAAGTAAGGAACAGACCAATCAAGATTACAGATATAGCAATCTCTAAGGTACCAAGAGTGAAACTGCTTGGATTACAAGACAGTGAAAATGGGTTTATACAGAATTATCATAAGATGATACTGAAAGAGGCTAGAGACCTGTGTGAAGAATACAGACGAAATGATATGGAATGTGCAATGGTAGTAAGCATTCTGGACATGACAAAGGGGTTTTTAATAAAAGGTAGTCCGGGGAAGGTTGATTTCTATGCGGATGAGGAAGCCAGAGTCTTTATTAAGAGTGCAAGAGCAAGGTCTTTAGTTTATATGCATAATCATCCAAGCACTGGAACTTTTTCAGCAGATGATATAAAGACTTTTGTATACAGAGAAGCATTTCGGACAATGACGGCAGTTGGAAATGATGGATCTGTATATATTATAGAAAAGACTTATAAAGCAGACTGTGATCGGTTTATTGCAGATTATTTTAAGAAAGCAAGAGAGTATAAGGAACAAGGAATCGTTAATAATGGTACAATGGCGATTAATGATATGCTTAAAATTTCTGGAGAGTATGGCATTGTATATAGGAAAGGAGGTCACGAAAAATGATTAGCGTAAGAGACTTACAAGGTATTGACGATATATTACTGGATATGCAGAGATTAGAAGGACAGCTGCCGAAAAGAAGCTTGGATGAATTTCCTCTCAGGACTTCGGAAGAGATTGAGAACGAGGAAAGAATGATACAGTATGCTTTGAAACTGGGGATTAACCTGTGCAGTACAACTGATCAGGAGCCGGACTTTGACGAAGATAAAGAGAGGGCATTTCTCTATATTATGAAAGGACAGAAAGTTCCTGAAGAGCTTGAAAAAAAGCTGATTCAGAGAGAACGGGACAGGATAGCCAGAGAGAAGCAGAAGCAAAAAGAAAATGAAGCATAAAATGATGAATGTCAAAGAATTAAAGGGAATAGATGTGCATTTAAAGGAAATAGATAGGTTGATTCAGTTGTCCCCTACGAGGACGGTTGACCGTTCTCAGATTAGAAACCCGAAAGAGATTGAAAGGCATGAGCAAATGAAGCAGTATGCTTTGCGGTTGGGGATTAACCTTTATATGACGGATGATACAGAATCTGGTTATGACAAAGATAAAGAAGAAGCATATCTATTTATTACGAGGGGACAGAAAGTTCCGGAAGAACTTGAAAAAAAGCTGATTCAGAGAGAACAGGACAGGATAGCCAGAGAGAAGCAGAAGCAAAAAGAAAATAAAGCATAGATAGTCAGGTGGGACATAAAGTCTCGCCTGTCTTTTGGTTTACGGGGATGTAGCGTTTCTGTGTGCTGGTGGCAGCTTCTAAGAAATCGAGTTAGAGCGTGGAAAATGAAAATGTAGCCAGCATATGAGTGGATTTATGGGTGCGTATGAGAAACGGACAGGCAGTAAATAGAATCAGAGCAGTTGTTGGAAAATATAAGAAGGAGACAAATAAAATCCCGAACTAAAAAACAAGTCGGATTCTGCTTGGAAATCGGAGTATGGCGTGGAAATTTCTAAAAGGTTGGCAGTACCGGAAAATTTAGGGTGCGTTGCGCTTCTGGCTTGTCAAAATAAAAGAGAGAGAAAAAAACGGATAGGTATGTGGTGGGAGATGGGTTGAGAGACGGGACGAAGTTTGAAAAAGTAGCGATTCTGATGGTATGGGGTTCGAGGTGCGAAAGTTGGTTTTATAGAGGGAAAAATGAGTAGTAAGTCAGGCGGTCTCCAGATCTGCGACAGTTGTAGCAGTTTGATGGAAAACGCCAGCAAGTCGGTAAAAGGAAGAAACATTGCTGCAATCCGCTGGAACTGATTTTCCGGCTTCTTTTTATAAATGGGTATATTTTATTTCATTTATGAAAAGGAGTTGATACATATGATTTATGGATATGCTCGTATTTCATCGCCGAGGCAGAACATTGAGAGACAGATCCGGAATATTAAGGGGGCATACCCGGAGGCAGTTGTGATACAGGAAGTGTTTACTGGTACAAACTATAAAGACCGGAAGCGTCTGAAGGGAATTGTCCGGCGTGTAAAGGCTGACGATACGATTGTGTTTGACAGTGTTTCACGAATGAGCAGAAATGCGAAGGAGGGCTTTGAACTGTATGAAGAGCTGTTTAACCGTGGTGTAAATCTTGTGTTTCTGAAAGAGCCGCATATCAATACAGATGTTTATCGTAGAAATATGAATCCCGACATTCAAATGACCGGAGAGAAAGCAGATATTCTTCTGGAGGCTGTGAAACGGTATCTGCTGGAAGTGGCGAAGGATCAGATCCGGATTGCGTTTGAGCAGTCAGAAAAAGAGGTTATGGATTTACGGCAGAGAACGAAAGAGGGAATCGAAACGGCAAGACTGAATGGAAAACAGATTGGACAGGTCAAGGGTGCGAAGCTTGAAACGAAGAAGAGCATAGAAGCCAAAGAGCTGATAAAAAAGCATTCCCGAAGCTTTGACGGCAATCTGAATGATAAAGAGTGCATGAAATTAGCCGGAGTCAGTCGGAATACCTTTTATAAATATAAACGGGAGCTGTTGGAGAAAGAGAACATTTGTGAAAAGGAACGCATGGAGTAAAGATAGAACCGTTTATCTGGACGGATGAAATCAAAACGGGTCAGGCTTGGAGGAGAATCAAGGTCTGGCTTGTTTTGATTTTTGAGGAACCGTCAAGGTCTGAAAAATCTTATTGAAATATAAAAAATCTTACAAATTATTTGAATAAGGTGTTATGGGGATTTTTTTTGAAAAAATCGGGCCAAAACGAGGAATTTTCAGGGGATAAAAAGCCTTTGTATGAAAATGGTTTGAAATCTTTCTTATTTCAAGGGGGTTGAAGTAAGAAAATATGGAAAAAACGCTGTGTCCGGCATGGTTCAAAGTGGAGTGGATGCGTGTTGCAATGTTGTCTGGATAGCATTGGTTCTATGTTGGCTTTTGAATCCAATGACGCAAAGAGTAAATTGTGGAAGCGTTGAAGATTTGTGATGGTATGAATGTTCCATAGATAGCTTGTGTTGGATTGAATAATGGAGAAAAGCGGCTTAGCAGTCCGGTTTCTGTTGGGTGTCCTTGCTCCATCATCTGCCTGTAAATTTTGTGAACAATAGCTTTCAAAATGGAGTGGAGCATGATTGTGAAATGCAATAATGAAAATGCGGATAGAAAATAAGAAATCCGGTTGACAGGCTGCAATATAAGAACGGCGTACCGGAACGGTTTGGAGTTTATCCGGCTGACATTCATAAGGATTAGAACCGAGTGCAGAGTGGGTGTATGCATTGGAACTGGAAAAAACGGAATATCAGAAATAATAGAAAAAATGCTAGAGACAGGTTATGTCAAGAAAACAACATTCTCTGACGGAATAGGTATCTATGGGAGGACAGGCTTTGTTTTCCTGTTTAGCTGGAAATGGAATCAAAATGACATGGCAGCCAGAGGTTCAGGAGATAAGGGATAAAAAGTTAGAAAAAATGGCGGCAGATTGGTATGAGGGGATGGACATTGGAAGATGTCCGAGTCCAGCATCTGGACTTCTCGTTGTAAGCCTGAAAACCAGCTTTTGATTGTGGAGTGGGTGTTTTTATTTATAAATTTTTGAGAAAGGATGGTTATGGCTATGGCGATTGATACAAAAGTAACCGAGGAAGAGATCCGTAAAGTGTATGCAGAGGTCGTGAGGGGAAATGTTTTGAGCATTGTCCATCGTCCCAGTAACCGAGTGGTGCTTCAGGTTGTGATTTATCCTCAGGGGGATATGGCAATCACGCATAGATTCTATATGGATCTTGCAAAGCGTCTGTTGAAGTACTGCAAAGAGGTGTATGTGGATCTGTATCCGAATAACAGGAGGTAGGAGAGCATAAGAAAAAGGCTGGACAGGGTCAATCCTGTGTCCGGCTTTTTTCATGCTGTTTGGTATGGTTGATAGAAAACAGTTAGAGAAAAAAATGTGAAAAATGGTAGACAGGCAAAGCCAGACCATAAGCATTTTTGAGGGTGCTGATAGAAAATCCGATTGAGATAAAAAAGTAAGAAAAACAGGAGACAGGCAGAATCAATCATAAGCATTTGGAACTGCTGATAGAAAATCCGATTGAGATAAAAAAGTAAGAAAAACAGGAGACAGGCGGATTCCGATCATAGGCATAGAGAGATAGAAAAATTAACAAGTGTATGTTAAAATTGAACTATCGAGTAGCCGGAGGTGGTTGTATGACAATCTATGAACTGAATGATAAGCTGGAGTTAAGCAACGGGAGAGCACGAAAAGAGGTATCGAAAAATGAAGTGATCATCGTCAATATGATGATGCTTGGGTTGATTTGTAAATACATTCAGAAGGAGAACTATAGTAAGCTGGCAAGAGATCTTCAAATGAGTGAGAAACGCTTACAGAGCCTTAGGAATGGCGTGGATACCAGTGGAAGCAGCACTGTTCTGGATAAGGAGACATTTAACCGGATTGGAAAAAAGTTTCGTATTGCAGTCTCAGACCTGCAGAACGGAAATGAGATATGGTGCAGGGACGGATCAGAGAAGCTTATGATTCAGTACCGGAGGCTGCTATGCTTATATCAGTTGTCGAAATCGACTTGGATATCAGAAGATTATCTGTCCGGTTTATTCGTTGGGAAGGAGTACGATCTTCTGTTAAAAGGAAGTAAGTCCATTCAGGCGAGAAAACGGGCAAATAAAAGAAAAGCGGATGCAGATGAAGCAGAACGGGCATTCCTTAAGAAGCTGAAAGAAATAGAGGGAACTCTGATAGAGCAGCTGCGAGAGGACTATGAGCATACCGCTGGAATGGACAGAGAGGGAGAACGGGAATACAATCGGGTTCTGAACTACTTCAAGTTTGGGGACGGAAAAAGTTCGATGCAGCAATGGGTACGGGAAGAGACCGTGAGAATGAGCAAATGGGATTATGAGGCATTGAAGGAAGTAGACGGGGAACCTTTGAGAAACTATCTGACAGAGTTAAGGAGACAGCAAACATTTGTTCAGGCACTGTTGCTCCTGCCGGATAAGAGAAAAAAATAGAAAAATTTGAAAAAAAATATGAGAAAAAAGGCGTTAGGCAAGGTTTACCTGACGTCTTTTTTTCATGGTGCTTTCCAATAAAAAGCAAAGATTACTAATACATTACCGATATGTATACTGATTAAGCGTGAACTATTGGTAGAAAAGTGCTTGATATTCAAGAAAAGCTACCAATATGTTAGTATATACTTGTAAGCGAGAGGGACACAAAACAGTCCTGAGAGCTTAGAAATCGCCCCCATAACCTAGAAGAAGTGCGCCTGTTTGGCGATTGCAGAGTACTTATTTTGGGGAGTGGTGTGTTCAAGTGGGAAAAGTCTGTGTAAAAGTGGCTTGTTTAAGCAGAATAACATAGAAATACATTAAATAGACAGAATATTATGACATTTAAAGCTATAGCAAAAAAACTGTACCTTGACAGCGGAATATGGATGATTAGACGCTAAACGCTTTTGCGCTTTAATATAGAAAAGAACTAATGGAGGGATCAAACATGGATAAAAAAATGGAACTTTTGAATAATGAGAAATGGCTGGTTGAAATGGCAGGAATCTTTGACCGTGTTACCGGATACCGATATATCCATCTTACAACGACAAATAAAGAGGAGAACCTTACTTATAAAAGTTTTACGGTACCGTTCGATAAGGTTGTGGACAATAAAGCGAGATTCAATGAGTTTACCTGTTATGGCTTGAAAAGAAACGAAGTGAAAACGGTTGTCCAGGAAATCAAGGGGAATCTTGGAAAACTTCAATATGAGGCAAGCAATGATGCAGCATCGAATTTTGAGGATGTCCTGGAAGTGCTTTGTAAGAAAATCAAAGCGGCAAGTAAGGTAGAGCGTATGACGTGGGACTTTGAGGATAAGGATAACAATAGTTACTATAAGATTCCTAATCCGACTTTTAAGAAATGGTTTGAGGAGGAGAACTTTGAAGGCTGGAAGTATCAGGAGTTTGTGAGGGACTTGAAGGTTTTTGAATATACCTTGTGCAGCAAAAATAGAAACGATTATAAAAATACAAAAGACGGGATAAGGGGGATCTGTTTGCAGGTCGATAAGATTATGAAATATATAGGCAAAGAAGAACCTGAGAAAAGAGAGGAGCGGCATAAATGAGAAATATTAGCTTTATGCCGTGGACAGGCGGCAAGTTCAGAGTGGTTGACTGTCTATATCCGTTATTTCCGGATTACAGCTATTATTATGAACCGTTTTTTGGTTCTGGGGCAGTATTGATAAATAAACAGTGCAAAGGAAGAGAAACAGTCAATGATTTGGATCGGGATCTTTATACATTACATAAGGTAATGAAAGACAGGGAGCAGGTAAAAAAAATGATTCAGACATTCCAGACTCAGCCACTGACAGAAGAGGCATTTAAGGAGGCAAAGGAAAAGCTGGATCAGAAAGAGGAACTCAGTGATTTTGAGCGAGCACGATGTAAGTATCTGCTTATCCAGCTGTCTTATAATGGAATGGGGAAGCATTATTCCGGTTATAATGGAAAACAATTTGGAGATATGGTGGCTTGGAAGTTCCCGATAATCTGTGACCGATATCAGAATGTGGAATTTCGTAATGCGGACGGTATCAGTTTAATGGGAGAGGACAAGGTAAAATACAATTCAGATGCCTTTATATTTGCCGATCCGCCTTATGTGTTGGAGTTGCGAGGAAATAAGAACATCTATCAGTGCGATTTAACGGATGAGGCTCAGGTAAAGATGCTTGAAACGATTCGGGACGCTACCTGTAAAATCATGCTTTGCGGTTATGCTGGAGGGGATCATCTGTATGACAAATATCTGTTTCAGTGTGGACAAAACTGGAGGCGTTATAAACTGGCAGATCTGGTACATTCCTGCTCCAATCAGAGTAAGAAGGGGGTTGGCGAGGAGTTTATCTGGGTCAACTATGAACTGCCGGAGTCTGCCGGATATTACATAGACCTGAGTACGGAAGTATCAACTGTACCAGAGGTGGCTGCGTAAGCGGCAGGATACATAAAAATTGAGTGAAAACACTGTGAAGAATGGCAATAGACAGACGGGGAGGGTCAGCGTTACCCTCCCAGACAGAAAGGAAATGTGTATGGATAACGAGAAAAGAGTGCCGCTGTGGCATAAATACAGCCTGACGATCCGAGAGGCGAGCGAGTATTTCAATCTGGGAGAAAAGAAGCTCCGTCAGATTATACAGGAGCAGCCACAGGAGGATTTTATACTGAATAATGGGACAAAGGTACTGATTAAGAGAGTGAAGTTTGAGCAGTTTATGGATGCTGCAAGCTGTGTATAAGGGATTACGAAAGGGGACAGAACAATGGCAGTAAGTGAAAAACGGAAAGATAATAGAGGACGGATTTTGCGTGATGGAGAACAGCAGAGAGCAGACGGGCGTTATATGTATACATATAAGGATCCGCTGACCAGAAAAGTGAGTTATATATACAGTTGGAAGCTGGAACCCCACGACAGGGTTCCGTCCGGCAAGAAAACGGATCTCTCCCTCAGGGAAAAAATCAGGGAGCTTAAGGAAAACGAGAGGAACGGGATTCTGTACCGTGGTGGAGATCTGAGCGTTCTGGAGCTGGTAGAAAAATACCTGAATACGAAAAACGGGGTGCGCCCAACGACCCAGAACGGCTACCGTACCGTAGTGAACTTTCTGAAAAAAGACCCGTTTGGAGAAAAACGGATTGACACGGTTCGGGTATTGGATGCCAAAGAATGGATTGTAGGCTTACAGAAAAAAGGAAAAGGATACAGCAGCATCCATTCGATTCGTGGCGTACTCCGTCCGGCATTTGCACTGGCGGCAGAGAGCGATTTCATCAGAAAGAACCCGTTTGACTTTGAGTTGAAGGATGTCTTAATCAATGATTCAAGTAAACGGGATGCGGTGGAGCCGAGCGTGGAGAAGCGATTTCTGGACTTTGTGAAGAATGACGAGACCTATCGTGAGTGCTATGACGGGATGTTTATCCTGTTCAAAACCGGACTTCGAGTTTCAGAGCTGAGCGGACTTACATTGAGAGACATTGATATGAAAGAGCGTACAATCAATATCAACCATCAGCTGCAAACCACAGGTCATAAAGGAAAGTACATCGAGGAAACCAAGACCAATGCAGGAACAAGAATCCTGCCGATGACGGAAGAGGTTTATGAAGCATTTCAGAGAGTGCTTGCGAACCGGAAAGCCCCAAAGGTGGAGCAGATCATAGACGGATACAGTGGATTTTTGTTTCTGGACAGACGGGGAAAGGCAATGGTATCGTATCAGTGGGAAAAGCGTTTCCAGCGTGCAGTTGAGAAGCACAACAAAGAGAATAAAAGGAAGCTGCCAAAGATTACCCCTCATATCTGCCGCCATACCTACTGTACGAATATGGCGAAGAGCGGTATTAGTCCGAAAACGCTGCAATATCTGATGGGGCATAGTTCGATTGAAGTAACGATGAATGTGTATACTCATCTGGGTCTGGTGGACGCCAAAAGAGAAGTAGACCGGCTGGAGGCAATGAAGGAGATCAACGAAAAAGAACAGACAGGAAAGAGGTTCCGGATGGCATAGTCCGGAATCTTTTTTTGCCTGAAATCCATATGGACAGAGAATTTACCTGTGAATTTACTTTTTTTGCTGGCCTAGATATGCGAAGATATGCTATACTATGCCTACATATAGTATTAGGGCAAATGCTTTGAAATGTAGAGAATACAAGGAAAAACGAGGTTATACCAGGATATGAAACGATATGTCAGAGTGTTATTTATTTGCCACGGCAATACGAGTTTTTGAAGTGAAAAATGTTGGAAACATGGGGAAAATCAAGGATAGAGCCTAATGTTTACTGGGAATTTACTTCTTTTGGTGTTAGGATCATAGATTGAGAGCCAGAGGCGATTTTTAAAAGCCGCTGGTTCATTTTTTTGCCCCAACAGATAGAGGTCTGAAAGTGGAAAACAAAAAATCGTGCAGATTTGCTGCAAGCTCTAAGGGAGTATAGATGTGGTATGGTTAGAGAGTAGGGCAAGAGAATAAAAACCGGAATACGAGGATTCTGGCAAGCCACAGAGGGGTCTGGGAGGATGATTCCGAAGAAAAGTAAAGATGGAAAACCGAAGGATATGGAGGCGGAAATCCGTGGATATCCCTAAAATCATAAGGGTAAGTTCGTGCGTCATCACTATTGCCGTAAGCATCACCCAGCGTTAGAATGGCACCATTAAAAATTAGGAGGTACTGATATGATGGTACAGGTTGTTGCGGTAGTCGCAATCGTGATGATCGTGATGCTGGATGCGGTGGTTGTGTTAGCCGGATATCGTATGATGAAAAATGTCTGCCTGAAAATAGTTGAAAGTATCGAGAACGAGGATGACAGTCGTGAGCCGTAAGCTCACGGCTGTTCTCTTGTTTATGGGACAGTCCTGAAAATCAGACGGACTGTCTTTTTAACTGTGCAGGTATTGCAGAGTATATTTATTTTTTTAATAAAGGGGTGGAAATGATGCTGAGTGCCGATACAAAAAAGTTGGAGAATGCGTATGCGGTATTTAATCAGGAGTATTTTGATAATAGTCTTCCGGTTGCAATGATTACCATTCAATCCAGCCGGGGTGCATATGGACATTGCACAACGCAGAAAGTCTGGGCTTCCGGAGAGGGACGTTATTATGAGTTGAATCTGGGAGCCGAGTATCTGTCCCGCCCGATTGAACAAGTCCTTGCGACCTTGATGCATGAGATGGTTCATATTTACTGTATGGAGAACGGAATCAAGGATACATCTAATGCCGGCAGGTATCATAACAAGAGCTTTAAGGTGGAGGCAGAGAGGCGTGGTCTTAAAATCAGTAAAGCTGGTTATATCGGATGGAGCGTGACAGAACCGACGGAGGAGTTTATTCAGAACATTCAGGACTGGGGACTGGATACGGCCTGTGAGAATTACCGACTGGGTGGAGAACCGGATAGCGGCGGTATCGGACCGAGTGGATCGGGCAATGAAGAGGGGACAGATGGGGATGAATCCCCTAAGAAAAGACCGAGCAGCACCAGAAAATATCTATGTCCTGTCTGTGGGAATAGTGTAAGAGCAACAAAAGACGTGAATATCCTGTGTATGGATTGCAATGTTCAGATGATAAAAGTGCCGTAATGGCAGTTTCCTGTGGATTGTCCCTAAAACAGAGAGCCGATGTTCTTGCATTACGTCTACAGACGCCGTGTGAAATCAGCGTTAGAGTAGTAGTATCAAAAAAAGAAAAAATAAAGGAGCAATCAAGTTATGAGTGAGAAAATGTTTACATCAAAGACAGCAGAAGTGAAGAGTTTAATCGCAGCGTTTATGGGTCAGGTACAGGAAGAAGCAGAACGTAAGGACATTGTAGAGTATGTTCAGACCCATATAGACAATGGTGTGACAGATGGAGTAATCGCCGGAGCAATTAAAATGATGACCGCAGACGGAGAGATTTATCCGGTTCGGCGTGGTTGTTATGTGAAGGGCGTTGGGAAAGCAAAATCCACAACGTTTGAGAAAATCTATAACGTGTGCCGCAGATTTCAGCTTGACCTTGACCGGGCGTGTACATTCAATATGCTGGAGCTGACAGATGCAGAGAAGAGTATCTATCCTCAGGTGCAGGAGTTGAGTGAGCAACTGAGAGATGAAGTCAGGACTTCGACTTATGCGCTGGAGGCGTTGGTAGAGATGCTTCGAGAGCGTGAGTTGGAGCCGAACCCGACAGAATGTGAGGACGCTGGCATAGCTGAGGAACAAGCTGTCTTGCCGGAGGTTGGTTTACCGGAATCGGATGCAGATAAGCTGGAAATAGAGCTTGTGGATGGTCATAACGAATCTTCTGGTATTGAGGAATCCCCATCTGAACCAACTGAGGAACAGCCTGTAATGGGAGATGAACCGTTTGAGAGTACTGAGGAGCAGCCAGAATCTGAGACAGATTACTTGGAGCCGTCAGAGACCTCTTTGGAATCCGAACCGTCCAGCAAGCGGAGAGGACGCAGGAGCAAGAAAAATTAAATAGAGACCATTGTTTATAAGTCAGGGGCATTGCCTCTGGCTTATCAAGCATTTATCAGTTAACGGTGCATCGTTAATGGATTGGTTACCAAATTACCAAAAAATAGCAGGTTAGGAGATGAGAGCGTGAGTATCCGGACAAGGTATAACTGGCGAGAGCTTTCAGAAGAGGAGAAGGAGCAGATCCTTTCTGATATTAAGCAGAAAGATAGAGAAATGCTCAGCTATATGAATTGTTTATCCCGTAAGAGTGGAATCTGGGACTTGATAAAACGGGCAGAGAGGCAGGGAATCACTGAAACGCAGCTTCTATTGTATATTATGAGCTGTTGCTGCTATATGACTGACAAGGAGCAATATATCGAGCAGAAACGGAAACAGGATGGAGACTTGGACTACATATACAGTCTGTTCCAAAAAATCCCGATTTTGAACCGACTGCTGAAGTAAGCATTCCGATAAGTAAGAGAAAAAAGAAAAGGAGAGATAAGCATGAAAAAACCTTGGGAGTATCAATGGGATAATTTAAGCGACATGGATATGAAGGAAATGTTAACAGATATCAGAAAAAATCCATGGAAGTATACGTATAGTAGGGAGGCAAGCAAGAACAAATTTTTATATTATACATTATGTGTAGAAAAACTTAGTCAGTCGGAAATTATAGATATTTTGTTTAATTATTGCTGTGATATGAGCAGTTTGGCTCATTGCAATATGAAAGAACATCAAATGAGGATGAAAACGGGGGAGATAAAGCCTGCATTAAAGAGGATAGATATGGACGAGCTTGAAAAGCTGAAGCAGGATGGATGGAAGATTAAAGACTTGGCAACGAAGTATGGCGTATCAGAACGAACTATTAGAAATCGTTTGAATAATCCGGAATATTATAGGATGATTCAAAGTGATGTATAGGCATAAGAGTATGAGCTAATCTTCAGATTGGATTTCTGGTCTGGTCTGGTTTACCTGGTATGGCATAAGAATTATGGGTATGGCGTATCGGAGTAGTACAGCATATAGATATGTTATCATAAGCATATGGAAAAATGTATTTTTCCGAGGTGTAAGCATTTGTATGTGAGCTAATCTTCGGACTGAATTATTTGACAGTTCTGGTTTATCGGATATAGCGTATCTGCTCAGTATAGCAATAAAAACTGTGAGTATGGCATATGGAAAAATGTATTTTTCCGAGGTGTAAGCATTTGTATGTGAGCTAATCT
>OHEP01000659.1_pt1 | contig 22105 bp, 17 predicted proteins | sample 1567271 | NCBI WGS metagenome assembly OHEP01 (sample SAMEA3879577, study PRJEB24766) | human gut metagenome | biome: human-associated habitat; feature: feces | place: USA | collected 1985/1987
GTCACTAAGGTATACATCGAATTGCATGCAAGCATGCATCGATGATACCTTTTGACCCTTTAATCATATGAATGTATGATATCTATCCATATTCCGGTACACCTCTGCCTCGCGGTACAGCGAAATCCAAAGCCCTGTCGTCATCATGATAGAGCACGGCAACATGGCGAGTGATGCATCCACATATCCGCCAAACTGTAAAAACAGTGGTCCACCCTGACATATACAGATAATGATTGAGCTGATAACAGAAAAGCTGAGCACTGTGCCAATCAGATACCTCTTCGTAGGCTTTCCTGCATATATATCCTGTATAGAATCACCCGACTTAAGCAGATCATCTGCTGTCCTGCCCGGAGACAGCATAACCATAGAAAAGATAACCGTAAGCAGACATATAATCACCATATATACCACAATTCCAAGCGGTGATGTGAGCCTCATATTGTCCATCCACCACTGAATATCAGCATTGTCCGGAAACAGATAATGAAGCCCATTGCACATAAACTGTGGAATCAAAAAAGCTGCTGACGCAAACATAAGCGGCGTAGCACCGACAGGATTAAGCTTGTAGGCGATATAGTTCTTATCCGCATAGATATTGTTTATGGAAACTCTCTGTACTGCTATTCGCTTCTCTGTGGTCTCAAGTACTATCATGACAGCAATCTCTGCCACGCCTATAACTACAGGCAGTGCCAGCTTCTCAAGCGGCTTTCCTGTAAACATGGTCATCATACCACTGACTATATTGACCATGAATACACTCACCTTGCCACCGATACCATACTTGGTAGCTCTGTCGCACATATACACCACAATCAGCATACCCGCAATGAGCTGTATGAAAACTATTATCTTATTCCATATAAGTTCATCCCCACTAACTCTATAGATAAATGTCTGTGTTTTGTGATATGCCTGAACTGCTGCTATAATCATCATGATGGTAACTGTCCATATGTTTATCTTCTTCGGTGACAACTTTCTTGTATTGTCAAGCGACATGATTGCAACTATCAGTATAGCAAGCATGGATGCCAGCATGTACGGCCACAAGCCTATGATGAAAATGGAACAGTTCTTCATATCACCTGAAATAGCCTGTAAAAGTATGGACTGCGCATCTACGTTTACATTACTATACGCATCTATATCTATCCCGTAGAGTGGTATATTTCTGCCGACCATGTACACGAGCATGGTCATGAACGAATATAAAAGCTTATATAATAATACGTGTTCCTTCTGTTGTTTTTGTTTTTTCTTCTTTATACTATCTTTCTGCTTCAAGGAATTCACCTTTCCTCACAAAGTAATTTCATCTTACTGCAAAACAGCTTAACGAATTAGTGACCATCCGCTACAGATGGTCACTAATATTATAAAACAATATTCTTAGTATTGCTATTAATTATTTATTTCTCATCAGAATTATCTTCTGAATCGTCGCTCTTTGCAGGTTTTCTTCTGCGGTTGTCATAAACACCCTTTCCTGTGATAGCTGCAACTGCTGCTGCAATCCACCACCACCATGTTTTGATACCGTCCTTGGCTGTTCCGCCTGCTGCAAGAGGTGTATCCTCATCCTCGATGTTCTGAAGATTATCTTCATCATCATTTACTGCAAGAGGAACCTGTGCATCCTGAATTGGTGTATTCGGTGCTGCAGGAGCTGCTGGTGCAGGTGCTACTGGCGCTGCAGGAGCCACCGGTGTTGCTGCTGCAAGAGGTGTAGCTGCAGGTGTGATCGGAGTTGTAACCGGTGCTACCGGCGCATTAGCTGGTGCTGGGGTTGGTGCAGGTGCAGGAGCCAGTGTCGGTACAACATTTGCATTTGACTGACTCTGACTCGTGCTTGTGCTAGTGCTGATGCTCTCGCTTGTGCTGAGTGATTCACTTGTGCTTGCTGACTCGCTTGCACTTGCTGACTCACTTGCACTTGCTGACTCACTTGCACTTGCTGACTCGCTTGCACTTACTGACTCGCTTGCACTGATTGCCTCACTCACACTCTGTGATGCGCTGATGCTGTCACTTGCTGTGCTCTCTGATCCAGTCTCACTGATTGAGGTGCTAATGCTTGTGCTCTCACTAGCGCTTGATGATGCTGAGTCACTTGATGACTCGGAAGCACTTACGCTTGATGAGGTGCTCTGTGATTCACTTACACTTGTTGAAGTACTCTGGCTATCGCTTGTGCTTACTGATTCGCTCGCGCTTACTGACTCACTTGCGCTTTCCGATGCACTTGCGCTTGCTGACTCACTTGCACTTGCTGATTCGCTTGCACTTGCTGACTCACTTGCGCTTACTGATGCGCTTGTGCTTGCCGACTGACTTGCGCTTTCCGATGCACTTGCGCTTGCTGACTCGCTGGCACTTGCAGACTGACTTGCGCTTGCTGATTCGCTTGCACTTGCAGACTGATTTGCGCTTGCTGACTCACTTGCACTTGCTGATGTGCTTGTGCTTGCTGACTCACTGGCGCTTGCTGATGCACTGGTGCTTACACTCTGTGACTCGGCTACACTTGTTGATACACTCTGTGATTCTGCTACACTTGTTGATACACTCTGTGACTCGGCCACGCTGGTGCTTACACTCTGTGACTCAGCTACACTTGTTGATACGCTCTGTGATTCGGCTACGCTGGTTGATACACTCTGCGATTCTGCTACACTTGTGCTTACACTCTGCGACTCTGCTACACTTGTTGATACACTCTGTGATTCGGCTACGCTGGTTGATACACTCTGCGATTCTGCCACGCTGGTGCTTACGCTCTGTGATTCTGCTACACTTGTGCTTACGCTCTGTGATTCTGCTACACTTGTTGATACACTCTGTGACTCGGCTACACTTGTTGATACACTCTGTGACTCTGCCACGCTGGTGCTCACACTCTGCGACTCAGCTACACTTGTTGATACACTCTGTGACTCGGCCACGCTTGTGCTTACACTCTGTGATTCAGCTACGCTGGTTGATACACTCTGTGATTCTGCTACACTTGCGCTTACGCTCTGTGACTCAGCTACGCTGGTTGATACACTCTGTGATTCTGCTACGCTGGTTGATACGCTCTGTGATTCTGCCACGCTTGTGCTTACGCTCTGTGATTCTGCTACACTTGTTGATACACTCTGCGATTCTGCCACGCTTGTTGATACACTCTGCGATTCTGCCACGCTTGTTGATACACTCTGCGACTCGGCCACACTTGTTGATACACTCTGTGATTCTGCTACACTTGTGCTTACGCTCTGTGATTCTGCTATACTTGTGCTTACGCTCTGTGATTCTGCTACACTTGTACTTACGCTCTGTGATTCTGCTACACTTGTGCTTACGCTCTGTGACTCGGCTACACTTGTTGATACACTCTGTGATTCTGCTACACTTGTTGATACACTCTGTGACTCGGCCACGCTGGTGCTTACACTCTGTGACTCAGCTACACTTGTTGATACGCTCTGTGATTCGGCTACGCTGGTTGATACACTCTGCGATTCTGCTACACTTGTGCTTACACTCTGCGACTCTGCTACACTTGTTGATACACTCTGTGATTCGGCTACGCTGGTTGATACACTCTGCGATTCTGCCACGCTGGTGCTTACGCTCTGTGATTCTGCTACACTTGTGCTTACGCTCTGTGATTCTGCTACACTTGTTGATACGCTCTGTGATTCGGCTACGCTGGTGCTCACACTCTGTGACTCAGCCACGCTTGTGCTCACACTCTGCGATTCTTCTACACTTGTTGATATACTCTCACTTATTCTTGTAGAATCACTTGCACTAAGTGATCTTCTTTCACTTATGCTTGTAGATACACTCTCTGAATTCTTTGAACTATCACTAAGTGACACACTTCTTGATTCAGAATTTTTCTCACTAGCACTTCTACTATCAGATCTACTTTCAATCAACGATTTCCATTCAGATTCCTTTTCACTAAAACGCTCTGAAACAGATGTTGATAAAGACTCTATGAGGCTTTTCTCTTCTGAAGCTGAAGTATACTCAGATCTATCTTTATTATATTGATCTCTTCCGTTTTCATAATCATTTAGTGAAAAATAGAAATCTCCTTTTTTACCAAAATTTCCATTATGTTCATTTCCTAAACCATCTGTATATTTGACATCTTTTCCGCTCTTTTTAAATCCGTCAAGATATGTACCCCAAATAAAACTTTCTTTAATATTAGGAGTCTTCTTAAGTACAGCAATTCCAGCAACCTCACCTGTATTCTTAGATGTCTTATTATTTTCACCATTCTGATCAATGAGAACCTTACCATTTTTGTCAGTGGTTACATAATCAAAATATGCAGTCTGTGTATTTCCGTTATTATCTTTATATTCTACTTTGACATAATTTCCAGTGCCACTACTGCTCTCCCATTTAGAAAACGTTATGGATTCAACATCCTCTTGCTGTTTAAAGCTATATCTGATTAATAAGTCAGCAAGGTAATCCATATGCTTCCAACAATCTGCATTTTCTTCAACGGTCTTCGTTCCATCCGAATTTGTCTTAATTAAATCCCACTTAATAGTAGACAAATCTTTACCTCTTTCAGCATTTTTCAACCGTTCAGAAATAGCGGCTTTCTCAGCATCAATCTGCTTAATAAGCTTCTCAAGATATTCATCCATCTTGCCATTTTTTGCAAATGCTGTAGATGTTGAATCATATACACTTTGAGCTATCGATAAACTTTCTGAATGTACTTTATTTTCAGATTCAAGTGTACTTAATGACTCACTATAAGCCAGGGACTCGCTTGCTGATGCACTTGCTGCCGATTGAGACTGTGAATCAAGCATGCTTTTCTCATCCGCAAAACTGTTGCTTGCTGATTCACTTGCAGAATAGATTTCACTATCCTCAGTTGAAACAGAGGCGCTTGCTGATAAACTAGCTTCTTCCAAAGTCTGTTTCCCATTCTCATCTGCCTGATTTTCCTCATTATTCGCAACCTGAGTTTCATTTTCCAATGATGCTGCTGCCACATTATTGGCTGCTGCTTTAAATGCCACCATTTTCCCTGGCGCACTCTTCTTTTGCTGTGAAACTGCCTCTGTCTCACTTGTTGCTTCTGTCTCTTCAACTGATGTACTATTGGCACCCTGCTCAGATGTGCTCTCTGTCTGGATTGCACTTGTCTCCTCTGAAGCAGTCTCAGACTGATTCTCACTAGCCTGGTTTACTTCACTTTCTGACCGGCTCTCGCTAGGAGTGTCGCTCATTCTGTCTGACATTGAACTGGCAGACTGACTTGTCTGATCATTTACCTGATTTTCAATTTCCTGAGCCATTACCATGTCGGCGCCCTGAATGGTACTCACACCACCAATGGCAATTCCGGCAGCAGTAACACCTTTTAAAATACTGTCAACCTTCTTCTTATTCATATAGTCTCTCCTTATTCATATAGTCTCTCCTTATTCACACGAATCCGGACACTTGGATTATATGTTTCCTAACCCTCATTCATCCGGACATAACTATAGATTTCCTCTTTTACACTATAAATATAAACTCCAACGTGTATCTAAAATCGTATTTTAACGTAACAAAAGCGCTAAAACAAGCTTTTAAAAATTAATTTTTGTTTAAATCAAGCAGATATCATCAATAATACAGCATATCACTTCCTGCAACAAAAGCTTCGTAAACATACCACCTGCCACTGCAGGTGCCAGTTTTTTCTCCTGTTCCTGCGCTTTTTCTATATCCTCATCTGATATTCGATTCAAAACGTCATCAGCATTTTCGTCATCTGACATAACAAAGCCTATTCCATATCGGGAAACAAAATCCGCTATATTCGTCTGCTCCGGTACTATCACAGGAATACCTGCACATATACAAAAGCCTGTTTCAAATGGATTTATCATAAGACCATATTTATTTTCCCGGTCTGTTGTTGTACTCAGGGCAAGCCCTGCTTTCTTTAGGTCAAGCATATGCTGAATTGATATATCATGAATCTTTTCCACTTTTTTATCTATTTCCAGTTCTTCCAAGCAGAAATCATACGGATAATCCCACACCCTCTGATACAGAAGAGGCTTCTCCTTTAATCCGTTTTCCTTCAAGTACAATTCCATTTCTGTAGACTGGACAATAAGTAAGTCTGCTTTGTTAAACAAATCAATTTCATCCGATAATTGTTTATAATCCGAAGGAGCAATTCTGCTTCCCAAATCCTCTACAAAAACAGCCACCTTTGCACCACATGTATTTTTCAGATGTTCCATGACAAAGCTATCATACCTGGCACTTACCATACTTGGATACTGGAAAATAACTATCGAATCACTGCTCACAGCCGCTGTAATTCCCTGCATTCTGACATGCAGCTCATCATCAGAGTCATATGTATCATTAAATTTAAACAATGAAACTTCATCATAATCCAGCTTTTTAGCCGCCTGTGCAACTATATCATGCTTTCTTGTATTGTCATTCCAGACATTATATGTCTTCGTATAAAATACTTTCATATCATTTCTCCAAAACACAAATCAATGCATCCATAAGTAGTTTCTTTGTATAAACTCCATTCAGCAGCATATCCTGATAGGGTGCAATATTTGATATCATTTTAGCATAGTCTTCATCCGATGTATTTTGAACAAGATTATCTGCCTCTTCAAGAGAATCAACCACATATCCAAGACCTTTTTCTCTGACAAAATCACTGTGCACACATCCATTCCTTACAATCACCGGTATGCCTGATGCCAAAGTAAAACCAAGCTTGTGTGGCTGGTTCATGGAATAGTATCTTTCTAAATACTCTTTATCACACCACACCAGACCATAACCGCCCTTTGACAATTCTCTCATTAGCTGTATCGGCTTAAAACCATTGCGCCATGTAAAGCTTGAATCATCATCTCTTGGAGGCTTCTGATAATCAAAATGTTCTACAGTTGTTTTGCCATGATAGCTTTCTAAGAACGGAAATCTGTTCCAATTTCCGGTAAATAGCATTTTCTTCAAATTTTGATGTTCTTTGAAGCATGGAAAGCCCGGAGCTTCCCAGATTTTCTGATACAGGACTTGTATGTCATCTCTTAGACCATTATTTATCATATATTCATACATCTTCACCGATGGAAGAATCAGTATATCTGCTTTATTAAGTATGCCTATTTCCGTATGCAGAATACTTTGTTCTGAATCAAACATCAGCTTTTGCAAATCATGTACAAAAATAACAAGTCTGACATCGTTATATAGCTTTATCTTATCAACAACTACTTTATCATAATCTGGTCCATTCCATGTCGGATATTGAAAAAACACTATATCTCCATGATATAAAGATGCAATTGTACCATCCAGATGATGACTTATTGTGTTCCAATAATCTTCATAGAATTGCCTCTTCATGACTCCTATTTCTGTGAAGTCGAGTTTTTTTGCAATTTGCACTACTCCATCCATTGCCAGAGTTGCAGTTCCTCCTATATTGTGGAGATTTGTTATATGTATATTCATTTTAAATTCCTTCTTTTAAATAACTCATATAATTCAAGAACTCTTCACCTATAGTTTCTTTAATATACGGACTGGAAAGTATCCCTTCAAAAAAATTGTTTTTTAACACAAAATCACGATAAAATTTCTTTTCCTCTTGATAAATCCAATTTAGTTTATTCATTGTGCAAAAATAAAATCTCCAGAAAATGGCAATCTGCACCTCATATTTACATTCTTTCACAACCCCATTATCCAATCCTCGATGTTTAATTTCTTCTATAAGAATATTGGTATATTTAGCTGAATCTCTGAGTTTTTCAAGGGATTGTTGTCCAGCCATAATGCCATTTGAATTTTGAAAATAATATAATAACGGACTATCTATTTTACAATATTTTTTTGCCAACAAAACACACAAAAACGAAAAATGACCATCTTCATAATTTATGTTTTCTATAAACCGAATACAATTTTTTTTAAGAAATTCACTTGAATATAACTTTGCCCATACACAAATACTAAATCCACCTGACCATGCTAATATAAGTTCTTTTCTTTCATCTATGTTTGCTAAATTAAACTCTCTTGCTTTTACATCTTCTATTTGTGTATACTTAGGTTTGTCATCACAAAACATAACAACCTCACATTGAACTATATCAAAATCCTTTTCAAGACACTTATTATACAATATATCAATTGTATTAGGATGGATGCAATCATCTGCATCTAAAAACATAATATATTTTCCAGTACAGATATCCATTCCCAGATTTCTTGTACCGCCGCACATTCCCTTATTTTCCATCTTCACTGATATTACATTTTCTGAATACTTATTTTGTAACATTTCAAGAATGGACCATGTATTGTCTATCGATAAATCATCTATGAATATCACTTCAAGATTCTCAAAGCCATATGTCTGGCTGTAAATTGAATCGAAGCATCTCATAACATATTTTTGTACATTGTAGCACGGAATAATTACTGATATCTTGTCTTTATTTTTTTCCATTTCATCGCTCCATTAGAATAGTGATTACCCTATAACGTCAATTACCTCTTTATTATATTTTTCATCATCGCAAATAATTATATTCTCGTCAAAGTTATGCTCTGCCGTGTGCTTATGATTCAGCTTAACCTTAGATGTTGCTCCCATTTTAAACCATTCATATTCCGAGTCAATATGCCCTATATCTATCGCCTGATATCCTGCTAATGACAACTCATAAGCAAGGACTTTAGCCGTTGGACCAAGCATTATGAGAATAAACCTATCATCTGCATATTGAATAATATTTTCCTTTATAACATCAATTTTTGAATATGCATTTTTAGCCGGACAGATAATTCTCTTCACTGACATTGCATTATCAAATAAATCATTTCCCACTCCCGATCTTGAGTTTACTCCCTCTACTATCAATATATTTTTATTTTCCCACAGCAGCTTCAGCTTATTAAAATATCTCTTTGATGACGTTTTATCTATTAAATCCATATATGGTCTGGAGATAAACGTTGAGCCGTACCAATCAGCTGTGCATAGTTCTGTGTAAAAATCTCGGTATACATCCAGATGATTCTTCCAAAAATCAGATGCGTAACTATTATATCGTTCTCTATCCTTAAAAACATCCGAAAGACATACAACCATTTTTTCATTACTTTGCAGCATCATAATTTGCCTGAGTTGCTGTGCTAAATTACAATCATACTGCTGATAAGGAATGCTATTTCCAGCAATTATATCCATCTCGCCATCGCCAAATCTTGCTACTGACGAATTATGCTCTAAGATATAATCCAGTGTCTCATCTATATTAAGGACATTAATATCAAAAGTATCTTCTGATTTAATCGCATTATTAATAAGTGCAGCTATTGTTCCATCTGAGTGCTCATTTAAAGTCCATGCATCATATTGTTTCAATATCAAATGCTGCAGCTTACTCTCATTGATATCCTTATATGCTTTATCATGCCATAAAACAATCACCTTTTTATTAGAATATGCTGCTATTTTCTCTATCAACATACTTTCAAACTTTAATCCATTTCCTGTCGGAAGCTGAACAATTGCCATATCATCATACTCTACTGACGCAATTATTCCGTCAAGTCTTTTTGATAATTCCGTATCTGTGTCTGATGAAACATCATATACATACAACCCTAGCTCATAGATTCCCATATCGTGTGCTGTCTGTGCAAATTTACGTTGCCTATTTGCAATCTCTTTATCTTTTATAAATCCGTATAAATTTGTAACATGAGTTTTCATTATTATTTTGACCTCTCATTATGCTCCACATACAGAATAGTTAATAATGTAGAAAACAATTATATTAACTCTAACCCTAATTATGTACCATCACCTTGTAGCTTTTCCAACCTATTTGTACTATTCCCTTTACAACTCACAAACTATACTGTTCACATGATATTTCTCTGCTGCTCTCGGATTTTTCTTTGCGAACTGGCGGTTGATTCTCTTTTTCACTATCTCGCAGTCCTCACGCTTGATTCCGATGAGCATGATAAGAAACTGCACCTTTCCATACGAGGTATATATGTCACTGTAGCGGATTGATTCACCAACGCACTTCTTAAGCTGCCTTGAATACTTGTTCATCTTTGTCTCGCTCTGTACCTGTCTGCCTTCCTCGTCCTCCAGAGTACAGAGCATGAGATATACAGGTACCCTTGTGCGCTTCATAATACGGATGGACGCCTGGTATATTCCTCTGAATACCGGATAGCTGCAGAAATATCCACCTCTTTCTGTTTCCTCCTGCTCGTTCATGCCCTCCTAGATGTTTTCCAGTATCTCATGTGCATGACTCATCTGATTACTGTATTTCTCAAGGATTTCCAAGAGTCTTGAAGATGGATAAATACCGCACTCCCTGAGATAATAGTCCACGACATCCGTGTATAGCTCTTCCGCCTCATCATAGCGCCTGGTCTCTACCATCGCCTCCATGATGAGCTCCTCCCACTCATTGAATGGGTCGACCTTTGCCGCATATACTCCGAGCTTCTCCAGTCCCTTGAATTGTTTTCTCTTTCGCAGTATATACGCAGCTTCATTTATGATTTTCTCAAACATAATGTGATAGCGTCTGGCCTCCTGTGCTATCCACGTCTCGCCTGTATATGCCGCCAAAAACTCTCCCTTATACAGATATAGTGCTTTTATGTACAGCTCAAGCATATTGTCTTCTATTTCCTTTATCCGCTCATCACACACTGTCTCTGCACTCTCCGGTTCATGTGGCATCTGCTTTTCCAGTGCACAGGCCTCGTTATAGAGCTTCTCAAACTCTGCTGCATCCTCTTCTATCTCTATATCCGGAGTCCAGTAATATATGCCTCCCTCCAAATATACGAGGTTCTTTCCCGGCAGTCCAAGCTGTGCGAGCTTTTGCTTTGTCTTGTATACAATAACTCTTAGTGCCGTGTGAGGTGCATCTATGTCACGCTCACCGATTACTATTTCCTCGAGCTTATCCTTTGCTATTCCGCAGTCAGAATAGTGTATCAAAGCCTGCATCATGCGGTTGAACTGGCTTTCCTTATGCATTTTTTCCGCCACAAATGGTGCTCCGTTATAGTCCATTCTGAAATTGCCAAACATCTGTACCTTGATTTTATGCGTCATAGGTGCCTCTCTTCCCGAGTTTTATAAACCTGCTTATTATAGAATTTATATTATAATTGACTCATATATTCAGCAAGTTTTTAACTAAACAAATTAATCTAGTTATCATTATACATCAATTCCGCGCATGGCAATAACAACGACAATTTACACAAAAAGTGTCAAAACTCGTACTTGACAAATCGCAAGATATATGATAGCCATTTCTGCTATCAATCGTCTTCTTTATGCCTCTGTGATATATTTATCCTATATGATTCATTTATCCTCTATTATGCAAAAATCAGCTATTCGAAGCAGGAAATAAAAAAGATCCTGCAAGAAAATCTCACAGGATCCTGTTATTTCTGATATATTAAATCAGATATGTTAAATCAAATATTAAATTAGAAAATAGCATTTACAATTGTTGAACCAATGGCTGTTGCAAGGAATGCCAGTCCACACACGAGTGGAAGCTTGTTGTCATCCTCTTCTATTGCCCTTACTCCAAAGAATATGCTTACATATCCTACTACACCCGCAAATGTATGCAGCCAGCTGCTCACATTGCCAAAGAACTGGAATGGGATTATGTCGATGATTGCTGCCACAAGTATAATCGGAAGGTATACTGCATCATACAGACATGCTGCTGAAAGTGTCTGTGCAAATGTCGCCTTTTTATTCTTCTGCACTGCGTTTAATACAACCAGAATGACTGCTGCCAGGATGAGTACTCTCACTGCCTCTCCTACGATTCCTGAGAAGATTCCCTCAAAGAAGCTCGCCGGGTAAAATGAGAATCCAAAGCCGCCTATGCTGCCAATTACGCTTGATAACAGATATACTACAGACAGCACTACCTCTACTATGGCAAATAAGCCAATAAATATAAACCCTGATGCCATATTTGCATTCTTTACAAAGTCTACTGCAGCCTGTGCCGGCTTCTTAACAAGACCCTTGTAGAATGTGATGATAGATGCCACATTCTTGTCATTCTGCAGCTGCTGTCCTGCTGCACTCACCTGCTGTGTGAAGTTATCAAATGCCTGCGACTGTGCATTGCCCTGTGGCTGTCCGTTGAACTGTCCCTGTGCACTGCCCTGTGGCTGTCCGTTGAACTGTCCGTTGAACTGTCCCTGTGCGCTGCCCTGCGGCTGTCCGTTAAACTGTCCCTGCTGTGCTGCATTATCTGCCTGTGCATTGTTGTCCTGTGTCTGATTTGGTGCCTGTGGCTGTGCCTGCTGACGACATGTGCATACCTCATCATCAGCTAACTGCCTGCCACAATTTGTACAGTATTTCATAACTGAAACCTCCTTAAAATAATTAATAAACTGCTGATAATTATATTAGCATTTCGGATATTTAATAGCAATATTTATTTGATATTTATTTCATATTATATTATGATTATTTATAATCATTCACATTCTACAGAGGAATAAACATGCCACAAACACTTAATATAGCTGTATGCGAGGACGAAGCTGCAGAGACCGTGCTGCTTTGTGATATTCTCAACCACAGCGATATCCAAAATACATACACTGTCTTTACGGATGCAGATTCTTTTCTTGCCTCATATGAGTACGGAAAGTATGACCTGCTGCTCATGGATATATACATGAAAGATTCCATGACCGGCATCGAGGCAGTCTCTATAATCCGCGAGACAGATGCCGATATCCCGGTTGCTTTCATCACAACAAGCACGGAACATGCCTTGGAAAGCTACAGGCTGTCTGCCATCGGCTATATCGAAAAGCCGGTTTCTGCAGCTGAGCTAAGTAACATTCTTCACCTTGCCATGCTGAAGAAATCCGATGCCCCATCTCTTTATGTGAAGAGAAACAAGAGTATGGAGAGGCTTGCCCTTTCTGATATCATGTACATAGAGCAGAGAGCCAGGCAGATTTTCATACATTTAAAAGAAAATGAGGAAATCATCTGCTATGAGAAGCTTTCAGAGCTTTCAGATCAGCTGCCCGCTGAGCTGTTTTTTCTGCCGCACAAAAGCTACGCGGTAAACCTGTCGTATGTCACACGCATTGATACTTCACTCAAATGCTTCGTGATGGCCGATGACACAAATATCCCTATCAAGAGAGAGCTCTCCGGCAAAGCCAAAAAGGCTCTGGAGAGATACTACTTTGATCACACCAGAGGGCTTAAATAAGGCACTTTCCTATTGATTTGATATGAGCTAGACTGTCAAAAGTAATACACTGCAAGGAGCCCGGATTATGAAAAAAATTAGCGCTATACGAAATATTCCCTATCTGACAATTATACTGCTTACACTGATTTGCATACTGCTTCTTTCCTCAAAAAACATGATTATGAGCCAGGCGAGCTATCCTGAAGCCACTATCGTAAGCTCTGCATATGCCGTAGTTGAGGGCTCGGATTCAGATAAAGAAGAAATCACATTTCCACATACCTTTAAGCACCTTTCGCCGCGCACACATGTCACCGTCACCACACATATCAACCTGAACAAGGATGATCCAATCTACATAAAAACTGTCTATTCCCCTGCGAAGGTCTATCTGGACGATGACCTCATATATGAGTTTGGCAGGGTCGAAAACTATCCATCCTATATGAAGGATCCCGCAACCGAGGGGTACCTGATAGGCACTGACGGTCATTCAGGTGATACAGAGCTTCGCATAGAGTATCTGTCTCCTGTTACCAGAAGCTCGCTTACGGTATATTCTCCTATCTACGGAGCATACAAATCCTTATTTTTCACTCTGTTAAAGCTGAATAAATGGTCATTCTTTATAGCACTGCTTGAGCTTGCCGCAGGTGTTTTGTTTATATTTATCTCACTGATGCTTTTATACTACGATAAAGAGGTTTGCAAGATGATATTTCATTTTGGATTCTTCTCACTCATGGCCGGCATGTGGTCTATCGGCGAGTGCAACTACACAGGTGTCATAGTCAAAAACCCTACACTGCTGTATCTGTGTGCTTTTATAGGGCTTTTCTCGCAGATGATTCCGCTGCTGTATTTCTGCAGGCTTGCAGTTGGTTTTAAGAATGACAAGCCAATTATAGTTATCGCGAAGCTCCTCACCGTGCTTGACCTTGTCGCTTGTGTCTTACAGCTTAGCGGTACGGTTGCACTATCCCAGAGCATGTACGTGTTCCATGTCATTTTGCCTCTCATACTTTGCTTCCTGACTGCATACATCATCCTTGAGGCTGTTCGCAGCCAAAACAGCAGGGCAAAACGGCTGATGGTTCCGGTATTCATACTGGCACTTGCTTCATGTGCCGAGATAATCAATTATCATTTAAAATTTGTGGCCTCATTGTCATTGCTGTACCAGATTGGAACTCTGCTTTTCATTATAATCATGGGAATTATAATGGGGCTTAATATAAGCGATATGCTCATGATAAAACGTGAGAATGAAAGACTCATATTCGATATGAATCTCCTTGAGCATTCCCTGTTGGAGCAGAAGAAATATAATTCGCTCATCACAACAAACGAACAGCTTTTTAAGAAGCAGCGCCACGATCTGCGTCACCAGCTGGTTGCAATAAAAGGCCTCGCAAACACTGAAAATAAACAGCTGAATGAATACCTGGATGCCCTGATCCACAGCATACCATCTGCGCCTGCAAGCTATTGCGAAAACAGGGTAGTCAATTCCATTCTGTCATACTATAGTGCCATATGCAGAAATGAAAATATCGCTCTTGAGACAAAGCTTATTGTTCCGGAAACCGATGATGCGGCCTTGGACAATGACCTGTGCCTGGTATTTGGAAATCTGATAGAAAACGCTATAGAAGCCTGCAGACGCATGGATACTTCTGATTCTTTGAACGAGAAATCATCGCACTTTATCCGACTGCATGCCCACGTACACTATAAGACACTTATTATTACTATAGACAACAGCTTTGACGGACATGTTTCCATCCAAAACGGAAAATACCGTTCTTCTAAGAGGGACGACTATGGTATAGGTCTGTCATCCATCCGCTCTGTTGCCGGCAAATATGATGGTGACGTTGCATTTGAAGCAGCTGATGGTATATTTCAGTCATCAGTATACCTTCAAATATATAAATGACACATTGTATATAATGCATACATATGCTATAATAATAGAAGAATTTTGTGCATTATACACATATGGAGTTTTAATTTATGATAGAACACACGATATACAAGGAATTTATTGATAAAATTTCAGAATTATCAGACGGGATATATCCTATCATCACCGACCTGGATAATGACTTATCATACGTACCGGACAAGACAGCTGATTTTTTCGGCTTTGAAGCCGGCGAGCATACCTGCTTCTTTGAACAGCTGAGCTCTTGTGTCAACGACGTTGACCTGCCGGAATATAAGCAGGAAATCCGCTATCGCTTAAATGGTGAAAAACCGGATGATATATTTTATGTCCGCATGGGAAAGCATACCAAAGAATATATGATGGGATTTTATTCTGATATTTTTACCGGTGATGACGGACACCGCTACCATGTCCTCGTGCTCAGAAACGAAAATACCCTTCCGGATATCGACCCATATACATATCTTTATGGTCAGTCAAAGTTTGAAAGAGACATCAACGGCTATATCATGGAAAACAGGTCTGTAGCCATAATCGAGGTGGAGATAGGTCATATAGATGAGTTCAATATACTGTATGGTTCCAATTTCAACACTGCAATCCAGCGTGAGCTTGCGCTCAAGTTCATCTACATGATGGATGGCAGCACCGCTACCTACTATATGAATAATTGCAAGTTTGTATTTGTGGTAAAGGAAGCAGACCGCGCCTTGGCCGAGGCCTTCTATCAGAAAATTGCCGATACAATAAAGTCCATGTATTTCTTTAAATGCTTTAAATTTGAGTTTGATATATATGCTGCGTGTCTGATTCTCAAGGATTATGATGGTGATACCTCAACTGTCATCAGCAAGGTGGAGTACACTCTGGGCCGCGCGAAGGAGCTTCACAGCTCTGATTTGTTATTTTTCAATGATATGGTCAGGTTCAATGGCAGCTCGCATATAGATATCATGAAAATCATTCATCAGTCGGTTATCAATAGCTGTGATGGCTTTTTTGTAGAGTTTCAGCCCATTGTAAAGGCTTGCAATGGTGAAATAATGGGTGCTGAGGCTCTGGTGCGCTGGAAAAAGGAGCCTTTTGGCACGGTGCCACCCGGACTGTTTATCGACTGGCTTGAGGATACCCCGGCTATGTATGAGCTAGGAAATTATATCATGAGGACTGCAATAAGCTCAGCCAGTGAATTTGCAAAGATAAAACCGGGCTTTTTCATCAATGTAAATGCATCCTCAGAACAGCTTGAAAAGGAAAACTTTGTAAAAGATACTCTGGCAATTCTTAAAGAGTATGATTTTCCACCTTCACAGCTGTGGATAGAGATTACAGAGCGATGCAGAGATCTGCCTATATCTATGATAAAGAAAACCGTCACTGCATTCAGGGAAGCCGGAATCCACATCACTATGGATGACTATGGCACAGGAAGCTCTTCATCTCAGATGATGCTTGAACTTCCTGTAGAGGGTATCAAGATAGATATGTTCTTTGTTAAAGACATTCTCGAGGAGAAAAAGAAGCAGGCACTTGTAATCGGAATGATTAATTTTGCCAATGCCGCAGACTTAAAGATATGTATTGAAGGCATAGAAAATGATAGCCTTGAGAGCTATCTCAGGCAGTTCGACGTCACCTGCTTTCAGGGCTATCACTACTCTAGGTCTATCTGTCAGGATGAGCTTATGAAGCTTCTTATAAAGCCATAGCTCTGGATATTACTCAAGATTTTCCTTAAATACTGTCAGTGCGCCATTTTTCTTTAAAATCAGCATGACAATTGCTGCCACTATGCTTCCGGCCACTGTAGAGATAAGGAATGGCACTATGTATATAAACATGCCTTCCGGCTGAATAAGCATCACGTATTTTGCAAGAGGATACGCTGCCAGGCCTCCGAGTATGCCTGTGCCAAGCGCCTCTGCAATACATGTCGGTATGATTTTTTTGCTGAATCTGTACATCAGTCCACAGCACAGAGCACCTACCATGCTTCCCGGGAATGCCATGAGACTTCCCAGTCCTGTCAGGTTTCTGATAATACTCGCACAAAATGCCACACCGACACCCCATGCAGGTCCTAAAAATACTGCTGCGCATATATTTACCATGTGCTGTACAGGTGCACATTTGCTGCCGGCAACAGGGAAGCTTATTAAGCTTCCTGCTACAGCAACTGCCACAAGCACTCCTGCCATGGCAATCTTTCTGATTGAAAGAGTTCTTTTTTTAGTGTTCTTTTTACTTTCCATTATTACCTCACCTTAAAGTATATCGTAACTGTTCAGTACCTTCACAGTTGCGAGTCGTTTCTGTACTGAATAGTTATAGTATATCAATATACTCTCCTGCAAGCGCCTTGTTCATGCTTCGCACTGCACAGAACTTACCGCACATACTGCATGCCTCGCTGTGGTCATCCTCAGGCAGACGGTCATCCCTGATTGCCTTAGCTGTTTCCGGATCAAGTGCACATGCAAACTGTGCATCCCAGTCGAGCACACGTCTGGCATCTGCCATCTTATCATCTATATCTCTGGCTCCCGGTATTCCCTTTGCAATATCAGCTGCATGAGCCGCAATCTTTGACGCAATAATTCCCTGCTTTGTATCCTCCACATTTGGAAGAGCAAGATGCTCCGCAGGTGTCACGTAGCAAAGGAAAGCTGCGCCGTTCATTGCTGCCACTGCTCCACCGATTGCTGCTGTGATGTGGTCATAGCCAGGTGCGATATCTGTTACGAGAGGTCCAAGTACATAAAATGGTGCTCCCATACAGATTGACTGCTGTACCTTCATGTTTGCTGCTACCTGATCAAGTGGCACATGTCCCGGTCCCTCTACCATGACCTGTACGTTGTGATCCCATGCACGCTTTGTGAGCTCTCCAAGTCTTACAAGCTCCTCTATCTGGCATACATCTGTTGCATCTGCCAGGCATCCCGGTCGGCAGGCATCTCCAAGCGAGATTGTCACATCGTGCTCCTCACAGATTTCAAGTATCTCATCATAGTGCTCGTAGAAAGGATTTTCCTCTCCTGTCATGCACATCCATGCAAATACAAGGCTGCCTCCACGGCTTACGATATTCATCTTACGCTTGTGCTTTTTAATCTGGTCTATCGTTTTTCTTGTGATTCCACAGTGAAGTGTGACAAAATCCACTCCGTCCTCTGCATGGAGTCTGACTACATCGACAAAATCCTGTGCTGTAAGTGTTGCAAGATCACGCTGATAGTGGATAACACTGTCATAAACAGGCACTGTTCCTATCATTGCAGGACATTCGCTTGTAAGCTTCTGTCTGAATGGCTGTGTATTGCCATGGCTTGAAAGGTCCATGATAGCCTCTGCTCCAAGCTTTACCGCGCTCATGACCTTCTGCATCTCCACATCATAGTCCTTGCAGTCTCTTGACACACCGAGGTTTACATTGATTTTTGTGCGAAGCATGCTTCCAACGCCCTCTGCATCAAGTGACTTGTGATGCTTGTTGGCAGGAATAGCTACCTTTCCGCTTGCAACAAGCGCCATCAGCTTGTCTACATCCATCTTCTCTTTCTTTGCTACCTTTTCAATTTCAGGTGTTACGATGCCCTTTCTTGCGGCATCCATCTGTGTTGTGTAATTACTCATTGTACTCTCCTGTTCTTTATTTCATTGTGTGATTAATGCTCCATGATTCATAGGTCCACTGCCGTGTCCCAGATCAAGCATGGCTTTTAAACATGCCGTGACATATCGCTTGCCGTTATCCACAGCCTGCTCAAGCGGCTGTCCCTTTGCCAGGCCGCTGGCTATCGCTGATGAAAGCGTACAGCCTGTGCCGTGTGAGTTTGGATTATCCACTCTTTTGGTCTCAAATGTGATGATTTGCTTTCCATCCCACAAATAGTCACACACACATGCTGTGTCTGTGAAATGACCTCCCTTGCTTAAAACCGGACATCCGTATTTATCATAAACAGCCTTTGATGCCTCTATGATGTCATCTGTGCTTTCAATCTGTCTGCCTGATATCACCTCAAGCTCAGGGATATTTGGCGTGATGATGTCAGCCAGTGGAAACAGCTTCTCCATCAGAGTGTTTGCTGCATTTTCCTCAAGCAGCCTGCTTCCGCTTGTAGCGACCATCACCGGGTCCAGAACTATGTTTTTTGCCTTATATTTTACAAGACCTGCGGCAATCGCCTCAATCGTATCTACCGATGATGTCATACCGATTTTCACCGCATCCGGATAAATATCCGTAAAAACAGCCTTCATCTGTGCCTCGATAAAATCAGCCGGTACATTCATCACCGCATCAACTCCCATGGTGTTTTGTGCCGTCAGTGCCGTGATTACGCTCTCGCCAAACACACCGTTTGCAAGCATGGTCTTTAAATCAGCCTGCACGCCTGCGCCACCGCTTGAATCGCTTCCCGCAATTGTAAGTGCTGTATGCATATTTACGCTCCTTTCTACTGAATGTTGTGATTTCTCGTAACTGTTCAGTATTTTCAAAATATTGTTTAATTACTGTAGTTATAGCAGTTTGTCATACTGTGATTACAGAATTTTGTCGCATATTTCTGCGAGCTCCTTGGTTGCAGCCTTTATATCTGCGCTTGCAAATATCGCTCCAACCACTGCGATTCCTGCAATCCCTGTGCCCTTTAGCGTGACCGCATTGTCTGCATTTATGCCTCCGATTGCAACAACCGGTATATCGACAGCCGCCGTGATTTCACGCAGAAGCTCCTTTGTCATAGGCTTTGCATTGAGCTTTGTGGTAGAGCCAAACACGGCTCCGCTTCCCAGATAGTCAGCGCCATCAGCTTGTGCTTTCTTTGCCTGCTCCACGGTCTTTGCCGTGACTCCTATTATCTTGTCAGCTCCAAGAAGCTTCCTGGCCTCTGCCGGATTCATGTCATCCTGACCCAGATGTACTCCGTCGGCATCTATATCAATTGCAAACTGCACGTTATCGTTGATGATGAGCGGCACCTTGTGCTCATGACAGATTCTCTTTATCTCAAGAGCCTCACTATACTCATCCTTAAGCCCTGCATCAGAATCCGTACTCAGAATATCCTTGTCACGGATCTGAATCATAGTGGCACCGCCCTCTATTGCAAGCTTCACATGCTCAGAAAGCCTAGCTCCGTGCAGCCACTGCCTGTCTGTTATAGCGTAGAGCTTTAAATCAGTTTTGTTCATATATACCTTTCACCTCTTATCCTGTTGTTTTCCAAATATAAGACTCATGACCTTCATACCAATTGTCTGTCATACAGCGATATTCACATCAGTTCATAATCACCATCGCATATATGATATACTGCATCAATCAGCCTGTCCCGGTATGCAGCATTTCCGGGCTTAATGAAATAACAGCTGTTTGTCTCTCTGCCATGCTCTGCCATATCAGAGGCAGCAAGCCCGCCTGCACTCTTCATGCAGCTAAGTGCTGCTGTGACTGCACCGTATTTATCATCGCAATCAGCCGCAACAAACGCACAAATGAGCCCTGAAAGCATACATCCGGTGCCTGTCACCCTCTTCATCATAAAATGGCCGCCTGTGATGCTTCCTACCCTGTAATTATGCGTGTATCCGTCAGCATCCGACGCAACAGCATTCACTACACAATTATCTATCACACCGGTCCCCATCGCATCAGTACTCATCAGACTGCTTTCATTATTGTCATAGCAATCAGCTTCATCACATAATTCTGCCACATAATCGGTCTCACCTGTAATCACACAGATACAGCCATATCGCAGGGCCGCCCTGCACGCAAGCGCCTTTGCATCAGACTCAGCTGCTGTATCGGTCACTTCCACGCCGCCATCGCACCTGCCATGCTCCATAACAGCCTTGACCTCAGACAAATTGCCCTTAATCACATCCACATGCACCTCGTCAAGCAGGCTCATCACAAAATCCATCCTGAAGCGGCTCACGCCCACACCAACCAGATCAAGCACAATAGGAATATTCTTTTTCGCTGCCATCCTCGCAGCAATGCGCATCGCCTCAAAGCGCTCCTCAGAGGGAGTGCCTATATTCAGGTTCAGCCCATCGCAGATACCCGTGACCTCATCCATCTCCTGCGGTGCCATAGCCATAATAGGCCTAGCCCCACATGCCAGCTCAATATTGGCCACATCATTGATAGTAACCATATTTGTGATGTTGTGAATCAAAGGACTGCGTGACTTAAGCTTTTCTATATAATTATTCATCTGTATCTCTTTACAACTATTCATAATCACCCACACATTCAAAAAGCGGATATACCGCCAATGAGTATATCCGCCTAAAAATCGTGCGATATTATCCTACGTTGGCATTATCCAAATCAGGTTATGGGTCAAGACACTACCAGTCTACTCTCAGCCGGCTAAACACCAGCTCCCCTGTTGTGTTTTAAAATTAAATCCAATAACAATGTAACTATCCAAAACAAGAAAAGCTGCTGCTTACATGCAAGCATGACGCATCAGCTTTTTTTGTTCTCAGTGGTTCTGAATAGTCATTATATTTAATATAATACGCACTCCCCAATAAATCAAGCAAAATCCGCAAGTGTACTCATATTCGTACATCAAGCGCTGCTGGTCACACTGTCAGGTGTGAACAGTAACCATCAAACACAATCCCGGTAACACCGAGCCCCGAGGTGTTACCGTAGCACTTAAGGGCGTAAGCCCCGGGCACCGGGGTGCACACGCACTCTCCCGAAGCGCGAATAGCGAAGTGGCTTAGATACTGTAGAAATTATGCCCATGAATCGAGTAGGAGGCGGTGACTAACCGCCGTCCTCTCACAGCACCGTACG
>OHEP01000680.1_pt1 | contig 21696 bp, 28 predicted proteins | sample 1567271 | NCBI WGS metagenome assembly OHEP01 (sample SAMEA3879577, study PRJEB24766) | human gut metagenome | biome: human-associated habitat; feature: feces | place: USA | collected 1985/1987
GCTGGGTTCAGAACGTCGTGAGACAGTTCGGTCCCTATCTGTCGTGGGCGTAGGATATTTGAAAGGCGCTGTCCCTAGTACGAGAGGACCGGGATGGACGCACCTCTGGTGCACCAGTTGTCACGCCAGTGGCACAGCTGGGCAGCTAAGTGCGGATCGGATAAACGCTGAAAGCATCTAAGCGTGAAGCCGTCCTTAAGATAAGATATCCCATGCGTAAGCAGTAAGACCCCTTGTAGACTACGAGGTTGATAGGTTCAAGGTGTAAGCACGGTAACGTGTTCAGCCAGCGAATACTAATCGGTCGAGGGCTTAAACCTCAATGATTTATGTCTTGTCTCTTTCATGTTCGTTATTCAATTTTGAGAGTTCTCTCTCATACAGTCGGTGCCGATAGCGGTGAGGGTCCACCTGTTCCCATTCCGAACACAGTAGTTAAGCTCACTTGCGTCGACAATACTCGATGGGCAACTGTCCGGGAAGATAGATAGGCGCCGACACCTAAATAAACACAGCAAGTCAAAAACTTGCTGTGTTTCTATATTCCTCCGTAGCTCAGTCGGTAGTAGCACCTGACTGTTAATCAGGGTGTCACTGGTTCAAGTCCAGTCGGGGGAGCCAGATTTCTGAAAGCGCATTGCAGAGCCATTCACGGCATGCAAGGCGCTTTCGCTGTATCTGGGCAAATTACAAAAAGGTGTCAGTTACACGATATTTTCATAGAGCTTGTCTATGTGAGAGTTATGCCGGCTGCGCTGAAGCTTGAGATTAAACGCGAGATGTAAATACATCTGGGTAGTATGTATGCTGCTATGACCGAGGATAAGCCGGAGGGTCTCCAGATCTCCACCATCAGCCAGGTAATAAGTTGCAAACGTGTGTCGGAGCAGATGAGGGTGAAGCCGTTCTATTCCGGTTTGCTCCTTCAGGCGCTGACATACAAGTTTAACGAGGTTGTCGGAACATCTGCCCCCGGTTTGATCGACGAAGAACGGCTCGGAACTGCCAGCGGAATGACGGAAACGAAGCCGATAATCAAGCAGCTGCGCACATGTCTTTTCTCCCATGGGAATCAGACGTTGTTTGCTGCCTTTTCCGCGAACGATCATTGAACGAGTGGAAAAGCTGATATCACTAACGTTGATCCGGGGAATCTCGCCCCGGCGCAGTCCACTGTCAAGCATGAGCAAGATAAAGCACTTGTTTCGTTCGGCGTAGTGGCTTCCGGAACTTTCAAGTGTTCTGATCAGCAGCAGTATTTCTTGATCATCTAAGATCAACTGCTCCTTGCAATGAACTTTTGGCAAACGAAGCTGTCGGGAGAAGTCTTCGAGGTAATCTTCGCCGATACAGAAATTATAAAAAGCCTTAACGGCTCGCATTGCTCCATGAACTGAGCTGCTGGAAAGCTTATCGCCGTTTCGCTTGTTCTGAGATTTGAGGAAAACACCATATTGCTTGAATTTCAGCAGATTCAAGTCTGCTGGATCCTCGGAGCCGAGCCACTTGAAAAACTCCGTCAGCTGATCTTTATACCATGAGATTGTAACCGGGCTGTTATTCCGGTACTCTTGCTCAAGTATAAACATATCATACATTTCTTGTATGGTCATAAAATCACTCCAATGCGCATGGGGCGCCCCGCTCGCACGCTCGCAGCCCCATGCGCGTTTACTTGATTGTTTTCGCCCATCTGAGTATAGTCTGATATAGATAATACACGCCGATAGCCGTAAGCCATGTAGTTCCGATCGCAAGCATAGCGGTCACCGGAACGAAGTAATTTACGTAGCCGAATAGCTGCTTGACTTCGGCGGGGATCTCCACATCTTTAAACGGGCTGTCGGGGAGAAGAAGGACGATAGCGTTGACGATATCGTCAAGAACATCTGTTATAGCGTTCCAGATTCCTTTTACTGTGGATTCCACATTATTCCCCCCTTAATGATTGATCATCTTCGGCGTGATGTATATAAGCAGCACCACAAAGCTAATGATGAATACCGTGTAGCATATAGGCTGCACAAGGGGAATGCAGGAAAGATCTATAACTAGTTCCTCATCGATTTCAAACATCGGCTCGAAGTCCTCCGGAATTTCTCCGATCGTCTGATTACCTGCGAACGGCTCCAGATTCTTCATATCCGTTGAAATGGGTATCCGGAACACCGGAGCTACTGGATCGGCGCCCAGAACGGACATGATCCGGATAAGATCGAAGGGAATGCAGAACGGGAATTTACTAGCGATAAGGGAAGGAATATCTATATCAAGCCGGGTATTTGTCTTTAGCTGCGTGAGTGTCTGGTCTGCCTCTCCCGGAACGTCGGTAACAGTAACCGCGTCAGTGGGTATTACTATTGATGGATCGGTGTCAACCTCTAGCGTTGGATCCTTCGTCTTATCCAGGGGAAGAACTCCGGAAAGATCGTCGAGCGAGACATCAGGAACCACGGTGTAGTTCTGAAGGGACTTGAGGAAATCCAGGTAGCTGCCTTTTACATTGAGAATACCCATTTTCATATGTGAAAAATCAACGTTGTCGACCTGCTCGAATTTCCCCGGAGCCTTTCCGAACGTGAACCATTTGTTTATAGCTGCCGGAATTTCACGATAAGGGTAACCAGGAGGAGTAAAAGAAACAAGGATCCGGGAGGAGTCAAAGTTGATTGAATATTTGAAGCTGGAGAAAAACTCCCTGTAATCCTGACCAAAAAGTCCGAAGGGGAAATTAGAAGTTGCCTCCGTGAGGTTATTTAAAGATGAATCAATTCTGATAATTTTCGCACCTGACCAGGTGCGGTTATCTGTCGGGGAATACCGCGAATATGTCATGTTAAAGAACGTGTCCGGGAAGTAAATAGTATCCTCGGTGTAGTATACATTTACAAAGCTCATATTTGCTTCGGCTAGCGGGAGATCCTCATCTCCATTGAGGATAGTTATTGATGTATCGAGGCTGTATGTAAGCCCTGAATTTGCTTTGATGAACAAATAAGGGGTGTCGGTGATGAGCTGCACGGAGTCCGTAACGGCTGACTGTCCGACGAGATCGCAAAGCTCCAGATACTGACTGTACTTCAAGCTGACTTTTCCGTTATCTATGGTGGCTTCGCCTGAATCGACCCATGAAGTTATAGTGGCGCAGATTTGCTTGTATCCGGTGACGATCCAGGCGTCATTAGATTCAATGACCTGTCCGCAGAAGGTTTTCTCGGTGCCGATGAAGGCTTTCTCGAAGCCCTCCCAGCCGTTTTCAAGCACGGAACCAATACCGTTGGCGGTATCATCATACTGCCCGGTTATAATTCCCATGAGAAAAACAGCTCCGCAGCCTATTGCAGTAGCTGCAGCGACAGCTCCGGCAACTGCCTTCGGGCGAACGGCAAGGACGTTGAACGCGAGGACGACCGCCAGAGCCGCGGTGATGATTCTTTTTTTCATTCCGATTTTCCTTTCGCGTTGAATGCAGCTATACGCGCTTTCATGTCCGTGAGCTCCTGCGACTGCTCTTCCTTGGGCTTGTCGAACTTCTTGAAGGTGTCGTAGAGCCTGCAGACGGATTTCCGCAGATTGAAGAACTCCGAGCCGACGCGCTCCTGAATCGGGTACCAGTATTGAACGGCGACGAACATCTTGTGAAATACCACTATCATGAACATGCCTTTAGCGCCGTAGTTCGTCAACTTTCTGTGCTTGTACTCCGTTTCGACCAGCGATCTGATCTGACGGTCAATCATGCGGTCGTTCTGGGTGATGAGGATAATGTCATAGAAGTAGTGCCGGTGCTGCGAGAAAAACTCGATCCACTTCATGCGGTCTTTGTTCAGTCCGTCTCGGCTGTTGAATGGTATCTGCGCTTCGTCTATGATGATAACCCCCTGATGTTCGACCCGCTTGGAGCTGTCGAAATGTTCCTGCGCGTACTGCTTGAACTTATCAACGGTCATTTCAAGCGTGGGGATATAGACGAATTCGCCCTTGTGCTTCTTCGGGTTTAAATTGACCTGGAAGTTTGCAATTACAGGGATCTTCCGACGAAGTGCCCGGTCAACTACCTCGGCAGCGTGATAACTCTTTCCTGATCCGGGAGTTCCGGTATACATAACCACCGCCATATTAATCCTCCTCGTCCAGTAACTTCATGTATAAGCGGATACACCGCCAAATTATGAAGCTCCGGGAATAACCCGACTGAGCACACATTTCATCAAGATCGTGGAGCAGATCCGGCGGGATCGTGATGGTGATACGTTCTTTTTTAGTCATATATGTTAACCTCGTGAGGTGTGTATTTTGTCATACTGTACTTTTGTAAAGGAATGGCGGCTCAGGAGAACCGAACCGCCGCGGGGAATATTAGCCGGCTACCTTGCTGAATGTCTTCTTTGCAAGCTTAATCAGCTGCATGATACCGAAGATTACAAGACCAGCTGTCAGAATGCCGATGATAACGGGTATCAGCGTTGATACAAGTACGCCAAACTGCGCGGTCATCTGGGTACCAGCGTCAGCAAGGGTTTTACCCATGTCTATGCCGGCGGACGCCTCAACAGTAGCAGCAGAAGCGCATACAGATGATACAGCGCCGACTACAGCTACTGCAGCAGCCATAACTACAGCCTTGCAGCGCTTTCCGATCTTCTTGACCTTTTCGAACATGTGATTTTCCTCCTTTGTTAGTCATTATGCTTGAAAATAGCACTATAACAGCTTGTGAAAACAAGTCCGAGCAACCACACTACGCCGGACAAGGCGAAGCCGAACATAATGCCATAGAAGCCGAAAGATAACAGATACATCTCGACACCTACTTTCTGAGGTGGCGGAAGATCTGCGCCCCTGCGATGATTCCTAGCATGATTATTATGATGATCAATGCTATGTAGATATCGTCGAGGGTCATTCCGCTGGCAATGAAATCGCCGTCTACGAAGTCAACGTAGTTTGTCATGATAATTTCTTGATTCCTACGACCTTGCCCTTGAAGTTAAGCTCGAGATCTACTTCGGAATTGATAAGCGGGAGCAGATCCTCAAGAGTAATGCCGAGGTTCTTAAGTGCAATATCTGAGATAAACTTCGCGTCGGCTTTCTTGCCGTATACATTATCATCTACAAAATTGCATTCAAGGTTGATTCCCTTGATCTGTCCGCCGTCCTTGCTCGGAAAATCGAGAGGATACAGCCCAACTAAATCTACTTTCATGTTTACCTTCTTTCTGCCCCATTCCGGGCGCTTTATGTTATCGGCGTTATTGCCGTGGAGCTAGTACAAGGAACATTGACCCATGTACCAGCGTGAAGCCCGTTATTACCCTCACGTTAACGGAGCCGAATCCGTGCCGACATTTCGAAAACCTATTCTCAGGCGCCACAATTCATTTTTGATGTAGGAAAGCTCGGTCGGTAACCCTCAAAGGGATTGGAGGTGGTTTTATTTTCACTCGCAACCACTAAACGAGCCTTTAAAGGTAGGTCTATTTAGAAACTTCGATAATAACAGGTGATGAATCCTGAAGCGTGCCTATAAACTCAGTGCTAAGCTTTCGGATCTTCGCTATCTCCCGCTTTACTTCGTCCTCGTCGCAGGCTTCGGGTTTTTCCGTGAGCTGGTCGCGCCAGGAGAGTTCCGCGCATGATAGAGCATCTTCTAGAACTTCGATATCTTCGGAGGTGATCGTTATTTTCTCGATCTTCATGCCTGCACCTCCATAAGCTTTGATATCAAGTTATCAATTTTCGATATTTCGCTTTTGATAAACAAGATATGCTTATCGAGCTCTTCAATGGTGCGTTCTGACAAAATACAACGTTTGTCAGGGTCTGAAAACTTGCTTAAGCTCTGAACTTTTAAAGCCCGGTTAGCTTCTAAGAGATTGCACATTACACGGCTTTCTTCGGGGGTGATTTCAATTTTCATGTTCATTATCCTTTCTTAGTTACCTTGTTCTAGGTGGGATTAAATATAACCGTTTGGTTATATTACAATTATATAACTGAACGGTTATAAAGTCAAGCGCCAAACTAAAGTTTGGTAGTTTCTACAAATCGAAAGGAGTATTTTTGATGTTTTACACAAGAATCAAAGAATTAAGGCTGGCGAACAGCCTTACACAAAAACAAGTAGCCGAAGTATTGGAGATGAAACAAGAGCAATACCAGCGCTATGAAAGCGGAAAACGTGAAATTCCTCTGCACTTGCTAATAAAGCTTGCCGATCTCTACGGCGTAACACTCGACTACATCGCGGGACGTTCCGAAGATACAGGAGCCGAAGAGCTCGGCAACATCGGGTAAAGCGTTCCAGCGGTTGTATAATACATATTTTACGGAGGTTTTAACATGAAAATCTACTCTAGCAACTTTAGCGACTTAGCCAAGGGGATAATATCAATATTATTGGGGGTAGCTATGATTATAGCAGCCTTTAATTGGGGGGTGTAGTGCAATGGAGTTTATATGCTTTATACTCGCCGTGTTCCTTATTGTCTTTATGACATCGGCAATTTACTACATGAACAAGAGTCATAAGGTTGTGAAGAATGCGAACCAACCAGAGCAGGAAGAACCCAAGCCAGCCGAACCGCTGCCATACACAGCAGCTAAGCTGCTTACCCGGAGAGAATATGCATTTTTCAAGGCACTCCAACCGATAGCGCAAAAACACAGCCTCATGATATGCCCGAAAATCCGCCTTGCTGACCTTGTTGCAGTTCCGCAGGGGACAACAGAGCGAAAATGGTTTAACTACATTAAAGCCAAGCACGTTGATTTTACCCTGTGCGACATGAATTTAAATGTGAAACTAGTCATAGAACTAGACGATTCAACCCATGACTGCCCAGACCGTCAGACTCGTGACGACTTTGTTGACCGAGTTTTTCAAAAGATTAATGTCAAGCTGCTGCACGTTCGGACATGGGGAACCGACCTGGAACAGACAATATTATCAGCCCTCGCGATCCCGGAAGTGCCGACAGGGAACTAAACGCGACTTGTCCCGTTAGCTTCGGGTCGCTTCGCTCCGGTCAGTGCGACAGCCCGCCCAGGGGCATTTTTCTGCGTATCTCCTCGAGCTTCTCGGCGTTTATCTGCTTGTACTCGTCGATTAGTGCCTGCTGGTTCGCGTTCAGCAGGGAATCACGGTGTTTGAGCATTTCCCGGAACTTCTGGAAGCCAACGCACTGAATGTATGTATCTATGCTGTTGCCTGCCTGATTGAACAGATAGCGCTCAAGCTTCGTGAGGTTGTATTCAACGCCCTTCGGAGTGTACAGGCTGATTTTCTCGACAGATAGCAGGAACTTTTCCCACCAGACAGGCGAGGGAGCGCGGCGGCGGTTTGTGTCGGTCTTGCTCGGTACTATAAACCGCATGTAGTTGTTCAGAACGCCGAAGAACCGTTCCCCCCAAGACTGTTTCAGCTTGAGGAACGCAAGCGCACGTTCCCGCCGGAGCTGCAGCTCACAGCGTACCCAGTGATATTCAAGTCCCCCTCGTTCCTGCGCTTTGTCGTAGAACCTTATTCGAAGCTCTGATTTAGGACTGCCGAAATAGCAGCTATGCGCGCGGGTGACTCTGCCGTCCTGGTAAGTGTCGCAGTCAACCTCCGGGTGCGATTTGCTGAACTTGCTGATGTAGCGCCCGAAGTATGCGAACTTGCAGATCTTAACGATATCAAGCAGACCGGAGCCGTTTTCGCTCTTGTCTATGTCGTCATATGCTACGTCTAATCTGGTGACGTGGAACTGCTCCTCGTCCGCGGTGACTTCTTCGAACAGCTGCGCGAAGCTCTTGCAGCTGAAGCTCTCAAAATGGCGGCAGCCTTGCCCGGACATCTCCACACATACGCCCATATCATCGCCGAAGCCGTCCCACATGATCCATATACCGCCGCAGAAATGCGCCTGCTTATATCCGTAGTGACCGGATTTTTCGAGCCAGTCGCAGCCCGAAGCCAGACCGAGGAAGTCTTTGACCTGCTCGATCGTCATGCTGTTGTGCAGCGTAAAGGAAAACCAGTCTACAAGGATTATGTTTTCGTCCATGTGGTGACCTCCGGAATTGGAAATTTTGTTTTCTGTATGCTAAAATTGCGCTCAAGCGGGATTTGATGCGTATCGCGACCGCCTGAGTCTGTACACAGTGCCCCCCTGTTAGCTAGGGGGGCTCGCGCGGAATTTTTCCAGTTTTCGCATTTTTGAAAACCAGAAAAACTCCACGAGCTTTTATTCTATTCTCTAAAGCCGTGACCACTGATCAGCCATAGCTGCAGCTATTCCAGGAAACGTTTTAGACCGCATTCTAGCCGAACGATGTAAAGCGGTATAGCTGACATAATCAGAACAAATAACAGTACCCATCAAAGGTGGCAATCCCTTTAGCCATAAACAAGTTTTTTTAGAATAAGGATCACCAAATTCAAAAGGCTGTATTAACTGGCTATAACGAGGTAGATCAACAATAGACAGCGGGACAGGATTTTCAACAGCAATATGAAGGCAATCCGCTGAAAGGAACTTCAAGAAAAAATCTCTTGCAGCTAGAGCTTTAGCATAGCGATCCGGAACAATATCACCGTTAACACGCATTAAATTAGCACCTGCCTTAGTCAAGAAAGTGCAAGGAGGGTGTGCTATAAGCATATCCCATCTATCAAGAATTTCGTGACGTGTGCCATCACATGTGGTAAAACTGCACCGTCCATTGATTAGCGGAAGCACATCACCCTTGACATGCCACTCCGGGTGACCTCCGGAACAGTCCTGGAGATCGGCGGAATATGATTCATGACCAAGTCGGCGCATTTCCTTACATACTGCTTGACTCTCCTCGCAAGCTATAAGAACTTTCATATATCCTCCAATAGATTATTGAAAACTGCAGGACCTGCGTCATATTCACACAGAACCATTGAAAACTTTACTACCTCCGCCGCAGGCGCAACACAGAGGTAGTAAATTAACTGTTCCTTGCGCGTTTTTTGGCGATGTTAGCAGCCTTGTTCCGCTTGATTGCCGCGCGATAAGCTCTCTGACGTTCATGCTTGTGAATCAGCTCATATTCCATAGTTGTTGGAGCTCGTCCCTTACCCATCAATTTCACCTCCTTTGATGAATGGCAGCTGAATTATATCAGCCTCTGACGGCGCATATTCCAAGGAGCTGCGCGTAAAATATAATATCTGAATAGGATCGAGCCGAAGGATCATATTATCATAAGCAGAATAAATAATACTTCGCAGCTCAGGATCGCTCATGCTGCCGATATCGGAAAAAGCGACAACTGACTTTTTCGGGTACCCGCAGAAACTCCACTCGTGGCAGTTCGGCGTTGACACCGTGATGTTGGGTATCATAGAAATACCGTGTACTGAATAATAGGCGGAAAGCCAGTGATTGCGGTACTTATTAAAGATCTGAAGAGCTGCCGGGAAATCGTAATACAGACTAAAATCTGTACCAATAACGTAATCAGCACGTTTGAACAAATCTATGTATCTGTTCGGATAGTCCCAGCAGCCATTAAACTTATAATCCGAAATGTAGAAGTGAATTCCACTTGTCCCGTTGGCTGGGGGTCGCTTCGCTCCGGGTTTCAACGTCCGGCGAGCCGTATCAAAATCTATCCAGTGATCGCAACTTACCCGCTCTGTTACAGGGAAGATCTCAGGGAATCCATAGTCATTTTCAGATTCGAAAGCTGCTATGTTGTGGTTAAGAAGACCGCGCATTTTATTCATCACCTCCAGATCATTGAAAACTGCAGGGTCTGCGTCATATTCACACAGAACCATTGAAAACTTTACTACCTCCGCCGCAGGCGCAACACAGAGGTAGTAAAGTTTCCAACCGCTCCGCGTGAAAATTACTCAACCCGGCGAGTTTACAACAAAGTTTCGACAACCCTTGTGGGTTTTCGAGCTTTCCTCCCGCTACGCTCCAAAGTGATAGATAGATAAAAAAAAAGGGCACAAGAGCATACAAGCGGGATTCATGATCCTTTTTGTATGCCCTTGTGCCCTTGGGAAACTGTTAATCAGGGTGTCACTGGTTCAAGTCCAGTCGGGGGAGCCAAACTCTATACTACAAGAACCGCTTTCAGATTCGTCTGAGAGCGGTTCTTGCGTCTCATCTGAAAACTGCTCGAATTCCCGTATCTCTTCGAATGTGACGGCTTCCTGCGTGTTGTTCAGCGTGAGGACAATAACTGCATGGTCGTCCCATAGGAATACCTCTTTCACAAATGCGTGGATAACTTGGCGCTGAAGAGAATTTTCACAGCCGTCCACATTTGAGAGCCTATCGAACCATTCTACGTTTGTTTTCTTTGTTCAGCTGCTTTACCTCGCTTCGAAGCTGCCGGATCTACTCCGCCAGGCTCATTGCGTTTTTGGGGGTTCGTAGTATATTCTTTTGAGCGTGGGGTGTCAAGTTTTATTATACAACATCACGTTTTTCTTAAGTGGCAGCAGTTTTATATGTTTTGGACTATGCGGAGAAAGGCGTTGCATTTTTATTGTTGAAATGATATAATTAAATATATCATATTAACATTGAATGGGGTTAACAATATGCTGCAATTCTATCTGTCAATGATGAACAGCGGGGAGGACAAGGCGCTTGTCGAGTTTCTCTACAATGAGTACAAACAGCTTATGTTCAAAACGGCATACGCGATTCTTCGCAACAGGGAAAGCGCCGAGGATGCGGTTCACGACGCTTTTTTGAGGGTAATTAACCATTTATCGAAATTCCGCAGCTATTCATGCAAGGAAAACGTGTCTTACCTTGTTATTATAGTGAGGGGCATTGCACTGAACATGGTTTCGAAGTCGAACAGGCAAGCGGAGCTCGACGAGGAAACACCTGACGGTATGAGTGTTGAGGACAGCGTGTTATCCGAGCTGGCGTATGAGGAGATAGTCGAAAACATCAAGGCTCTTTCGCCCGCGTTAAGGGATATCGCGTATCTGTCCTTCGTTGAAAACTGCTCTGCGGGCGAGATATCGGAGCTTTTGGATATGAAGATAAACACGGTGCATTCCTCAATATCCAGAGCAAGAAAAATCATTTCACGAAAGCATACGGAGAATAACCAATGAACAACAATCAGCTTATAGCCCTAGCGCTCCAAAACGATTTTGACGCCGAGCTTGCCATGTATGACGGAATGCCCGAGCACAGGTTTTCGCTTCGGTTTCGGAGAAGAATGAGGAAACTGCTCGGGGGCGGTGTTTCAGAGTGGGAAACAAAGCGTGTCCCTCTTAGGAAAGCCGTTACTTTCGCGATTATCACGGTTATCCTGCTCGCTTTTCTTACGGGAGCGACCCTGCTCATCTATAAGATGTGGGATAAATTTCAGCTCCACGACGTGGGAGAGCATTCTTTTCTGGTGGCATTGGATATTGAAGGCGCACCGACGACTTTGGAGGATAAATACCGCTTGGGCATTGATTTGAGCGGGTATTCTGAGAATATCCTGCTTGACAATGAATATGAATATCTGGTTGAGTATCACGAAGTCAATGGAAATCGCGTGCTTGGCTTTAGTCAAGCGATAAAAGACCATTATCAAGGTGAAAGCTGTTGGCTTAATACTGAGAAAGCTATGGCCATGCCTACTGAAATAATAGTAAACGGCTGCAAAGGGTTGACTTTTCAAACATATCATGGAATAAACGTGTTAATTTGGGATTGTGGCGACTATGTGATTTATTTGTCAGGTTACAATATTGGTCAAGATGAACTGATATCGACCGCTGAAACTGTGCAAAAAGTAGAATAAAGGATTCGAAAAAGAAAATATGCAAGTATCTGTCGAAAATTGCTGTTTACTGTATAGAGGGAAACCTCAAAAAGAAAATGGAGGTGAGTATATATCGGTTGTTCTTGCGCTTGTTGTATTCTTTGTATGCGCTGTATCAGCGTATGCTATTAGTTTTTTTGATATGGACTCGGCACGCAAAAGCAGTATTTTGGATAAATCATCTACAACTGCTACTTGCCAAAGCTCTTTTATTGACGGAACCGGAGTCGTAACAATAATCAAGATAATGCTCTCTATTAGGCTAATCTCTAATTATTAGTACGACAACCCGCCCAGGGGCATTTTCTTGTGTATCTCCTTGAGCTTCTCGGCGTTTATCTGCTTGTACTCGTCGATTAGTGTCTGCTGGTTCGCGTTCAGCAGGGAATCACGGTGTTTGAGCATTTCCCGGAACTTCTGTAAGCCCACGCACTGAATGAATGTGTCTATGCTGTTTCTGCTTTTATTTACATATCTTCCCATATCAATTGAAAAATTAGTTGTAATTTGTTATAATATAGCAGTAACAGTATAACAATTTTGAGGAGGTCGTTATGGGTAGATTTTCAACAACAGTACACGTAAAAGATAACGTCGGAAGGATAGAGTTTATAAATTCTTTCTGTGGCATTATGAAAAATCACGGGTTTGTGCCGTGTTCGGAGGACGAGGCGGAACATTCGTATGTGTTTGCATTCGGCGATGGTTGGGTTACGTTAGTGAACAAGGATTACAAGGATGACCGCCTGAAGGCGGGTGACGACGCAATGAATATGTCGGCGGCGCTGAAAACAAGCGCGTTTATGATGGATGTGATAGACAGCGACTTTGCGTATATTCACCTTTTCGCTCCGAACGGCGGCAAGGATGGGGTTGCTGTCGGGGACACCTCGGGATATGGCGTTGAAAAACCGAAAAGAGGAAAGCAGAAATTTTGGAAGCCGCTTCTGGCAGAAGGAAAAACATGGGAGCAGTTCTCCGAAACAGTGGCAAAAAATGCAGTATTTGTCGAGGAAACTTTGGTGGAGATGGCGGAGGAACTCAAAATTGATCCGGATTACATTTACGCGGATTTCAATGAGCTGATGAACTTGGCGGGTGAAAATAAGAATGTCCAGCCGTTTTACTTCAAAAATGCCGCAGGGAAAAGGGTCACGCTTAAAGCGGCGTTCAAGCAGGTATACGGGGAAGCTCTCAAGCCGCTTGGATTTAAGCTGATAAAGGGCAAATATCCTTATTTTGTTAGGGTTGTTCCGGGAGGGGAAATTATTCACATCATATCGTATATGGAAGAGTGGTGCCCTGATCGGGGAAAGAAAGCATTTAATGTTATAGGCGGTATTGCCACTGTTTATAGGCATAAAATTGATTTGGGTGTGTCGCCAAAAGATAATTGCGACTGGTTGTATACAATTGCTAAATTTTATTGGATGACCACCCCAAAATCTGAGTATGACAAAGAATATGGACAAAGCATATGTCATTTTATGTTTGATGAGAATAGTGAGTCTTCATTGTACGATGCAGTGAATTATACGCTGGAACTGACGAGAAAGCATATTCTTCCACAGCTTAGCACCGCTGTTGATATTCGCTCAAGCTTAAGTTATCTCAAAAGAATAGGGTATAACTGTTGTATAAACAATTTCGATAGAGACTTAAGCTTTGGCGGTTGTGGTAATGCTGATGAAGGATTCTTATATATTGTAGCTGATGACGAAGAATTGAAGGGTATGCTAGAAAGCCAGATTAACGGCACCATACCCACCACTGAGGAGGAACATCAAAGAGCGGTGGAGCATTATGAATTCTTTAACGACCCTGTGATACACCCCAAGGTGCTGCTTGAGATCGAACGCCGCAAAGCGCAGAATACGGAAATCCTGAAATCGTATGGATTATCCCTTTAAGTGGATATGATATTTTCGGTAGGTTATCTAAATGAAAGGTTGGATGTACAATGAAACATTGGATTCGTAAGTTTATTTCTTGCATTTTAACAATTGCAATTTTTATGTCAGCAATAGTATTACCTGTCGGTGCTTATGATTTCAGCATGAATGAAGTAATACATCAGTATAATCCTCATGCTTTCACAAGAAAAAATACTCCTGCTGTAAAATGGAATGGAAAGACTGAGTTAAAAGAGAACTCATATTATTACACTACTTCGGCCGTCACGATATCCCGTGATGTAATACTGCCGGAGAATTCAACGCTGGAGATAAGAAAGACGCTGAAAATCACTAATGGTGCAAAGCTTACCGTTCTTGGAGACCTTTTGGTGGACTATGACGCAAAGGTGAATCCTGTGAATGGTACGCTTACTGTTGGCAAGAGCGGTTATATTCACGATTATGGGGCACTCGCTATAAGCAAAAAAGGCAGACTTGAGGTTTATGGGCATGTATATGTTATGGTTCCCGGAAGCCTTAGTGTTAAGGGAAGCGTGAGTGTATCGGCGGACGGTCGCGCAGTATATGCAGGCTCGTTCAAAAAATACCCGGGAGCAAAAGTGAACGGAAATATCACCGCTGCCGTTAATGTGACTGAGCATCTTTCCGAGGAATTATCGGGATTTTCTGAAAACGAAAAGATATGTGTCAACTTCCTTTTTTACGACTCAGAAACAGCCAGGAACACTACGGTTGACGGCAAAAACATTCTGGAAATATCCCTTGAGATACAAGAAAAATATGCGATCCCCGCTGTAATTTCTCATGTGTTGTTCGATGATGAAGGCGGAAGCTATAAGGAATACAAGGATTTGTCTGATAAACGAACAGACGTTTTCCTACGCTATCTCAAAACTAATTTTGGTGGTTCAAAGGGGTACAGGCGATATTTGAGCAATGATTATTTCGGCAATATTATTCCAAACCCTGCTTTTGAGAATAATTCAGCCGAAAATCCGTCAGACAATAAGTATATTGTATCCGACGATTATCGCAGTATGTTCAGCCTAAGAACCGAAATAGCTTATAAGCTGAACCAAGCTCTTTATGATGAATTAACAGTGCTTGGGTTTAATGAACTGTATATTCGCAATCCGCTGAAAAATGGATATGGCGCGTTCTCGGCTGAGCTGACGAAAGCGCAGATAGAGTCACTCTCTGACGACAGCCGCTTCCTGTTTCAATCGGTGAACGACGGCAAGACAATGATTTCCGGAGCAGACAAGCTATATGTCAGCAACGGGAATAAGAAAAAACTTGGAGTGTCCGATTGGAACAAGATAACAAGCCTTTACGGAAATACATTGTGCGTTGTAACAGCAAACGATGTGGTTTCGGGAGGGGTAACGGCAACCGATGATGTTTATGAGCGCATATCCTGCTATACCGATGTAAAATGGAGCAAGGATTCGGGTACGATGTATAGCCATTCTGCCTCGGGTTATTTCAATACGGAATTGTTTTATAGGACGCAGTTCAATGGTTTGTATAGCTTTGAGGGCTTCTGGGAGGAGCTGCGCAATGTGAATCACAGTGTAACCAAGAATTTTGTCCTGGACAACTGCCTGACATACGGTTTATTTAATGACAGCTATGTATACCGTAGTGTGACGGTTTCATCTGCCGCAGAGCTTGAAAAGCTTATCGCTGATGAAAATGTACTTCTCATAATTGAGGAGCAGGCTGAGCAGGAGTAGTGTGAAGGTGTCAAGCTGTGAAGCTTTTATATTAATCTTCTTCACGTCCTATATCTGTTTACCCTTTGGGCACAAAACACTCTACCCCAACCTTCCTTTAGAGCAGGACGAGGGTGAGCCAATCTTGTTAGCACCTATACAGGCTTCTGTATAGATGCTTCAGTCTGTCGAAAAAGCCGCAGAATAAACTCTGCGGCTTTAAAGTTATTTAATTAGCACATCACTTACGCCCTGGGGGTGGAGTAAACTAGGTCAGCCGGGGACCAGCCGCACCACTGACCGTCAAGATACGACCTGACAATGAAGCCGTATTTCTTTCCGTTTGTAAGACCCTCTGCGGTGTAGCCGGTATCTTCAGTGTAGCCAAGTTTGGTGTACTTTCCATCGGCGTAGATGTAAACAACATACATCTCAGCACCATCTACCTCGCCCCATGTGAGGTAAACCTCCTGATTGCCGGCAGCCGCCTTAATATTCAGCGGCTTATCGAACGCGCCGACAGGCTCAGCGTATACTGCGTCGTCGTTCGACCAGTCGTTCCACCTGCCGTTTACCCACGCCTTTACTATGAATCCGTATTTTCTGCCGTTGGTAAGGCCCTCTGCAGTGTATCCGGAATACTCGGAGTAGCCGAGTTTTGCGTAGTTGCCGTCAACATAGCTGTAGATAACGTATTCTTCAGCGTCGTCAACATCGTCCCAGATCAGGTGGACTTCCTTATCGCCTGCCATAGCCTGAACGTTCTGCGGCTTTGCGTTCACCGGAGTTGCAAATATAGCGTCGGAAGGCTGCCAGCCGCACCAAGTGCCATTTGCGTAGGAGCGCACGATGAATCCGTATTCCTTGCCGTTGGTAAGACCGGTCACGGTGAAGCTCGTGGTATCGGAATAGCCCTGCTTGGTGTACTTACCATCTGCATAGCTGTAGATAACGTAGTTTGTCGCGCCGGATACCTTATCCCAGGTGAGCGCAACCTGACCGTTTCCGGGAACTGCCTTTACATTGCGGACGTCCGTGCCGCCGACCGGAGTTGCGTAAACCGCGTCGTCATTCGACCAGGCGTTCCAGCCGCCATTTACCCATGCCTTTACGATGAATCCGTATTTCTTGCCGTTTGTGAGTCCGGTTGCTGTGAAGCTGTTGGTTTTGGAGTAGCCGAGTTTATTGTATCCGCCGTCGACGTAGCTGTAAACCACGTAGTCCTCCGCGTTCTCCACAGCGTCCCATGTAAGCGTTACCTGACCGTTTCCGGGGACTGCCTGCACATTCTGGGGCTTGGTGTTCTGAACCGGAGTTGCGTAAACAGCGTCTGCAACGGACCAGTTGTTCCACTTGCCGTTTACCCACGCCTTTACGATGAATCCGTATTTCTTGCCGTTTACGAGGTTCTTTGCGGTGAAACTGGTGGAAGTGGTGGTGCCGAGGTTATGATAGCTGCCGTCTACATAGCTGTAAACGATGTAGTTGGTAGCGCCATTCACAGCGTTCCAGGTGATTGTTACCTGTTTGTCGCCGGGAACCGCCTTTACGTTCTGCGGCTTGTTTGCTGATGCCTTCGGAGTTGCGTAAACCGCGTCGTCGTTCGACCAGTCGCTCCACTTTCCGCTGACATACGACCTGACGATGAAGCCGTACTTCTTGCCGTTTATGAGGTCGGAAGCGGTGAAACTGTTCGTGGTGGAGTAGCCAAGCTTTGTATAGGTGTTGTCTGCATAGCTGTATATAACGTAGTTGGTAGCGCCGTCCACCTTATCCCAGGTGAGCTTTACGGTGTTGTCGCCGGCGGAAGCTGTTACGTTCTGTGGAACCGTGGTTTTTACCGCCTTTGTGTACGCCTTTATTCTTACGTTAGATTTATATTTTGTGGTGCAGTCAGACCAAGTGTTGTAGAACTTGTAGAATGAAAGTCCGGTGCTCGGGCTGTATCTGTCAGTGATGACGTAGTGCTTTCCGTTTTTGTCATAGAGGTCTACTGCAACGGCGAATTTCTCCCCAGCCTTGACGGGAACGCTCACCGGGAGGTCTACCGTGTGATAACCCGCGTACTCCTGTGTGCCGGAAATCACCGCGGATTTGGCAAGCGTGCCGGTGTCTGGTGTGGAGCCGGTCAGACCGGTGTAGACATTAATGGTGTAGTTCCAGCCCGCTTCTGCGGAGTAGAAGGAGACCGCCGTTATTTCGTCGTTCTTGTCGGCGGTGAATACATTCGCGCCTCCGCCGATATTGGTATGCGACACCCGGCTGGTTGAGTATATGTATCCGTTCTGGCGAAGGCAGCCGCCGTCATACTGGTATATACTGCCGTAATTAGTGGTAGGTTCCATCGTGAGAGATGCGAACTCGCCTACTGTGGCGTCATTGTAGGACAAATAGAAGTATCCGCTTGTGCCCCATGTGCTGCCCCAGCTATTTCTGCACAGCCATGCACCGTCGTTGTTGGGGGTGCCGCCTGTCCTGAAGTTGCTCTTCGAGAAATTATCGTCCCAGCCGACCACGGTTATGGAGTGATTGGAGGTATATCCATTTGGGCAGTAATACGCGGTGTACTCGCCGGAGTTCTTTGTAAGGTAGTTTGAAGATGCGTAGTAGGAGATCTGTACCGCGCCGTCGCGCATGATAGCTTCCTTAATGGAGTTGATGTCTTTCTCGTCATACAGGTTGACATTCTGAAGGTGCGCGTAGGAATGATAGCGGTAGGATTCGTCAACGCCGGAGTTGAAGTCCGCGTAAGGAACGTTGGATTCCTCCTCAGCGCCTATCCAGGACATCATGGTGAACATAATATCGACCATGTTGCCGCCTGCGGAGTAAGCGGTGGGTGCGCCCAGACCTGAGAAATCGCCGTAGAGGGAGTCACCCTGCGGTGCTGTGGCACCTACAGCAAACCAGGCGAGGTGCTTCTCGGAATAATCAACCGATGAAGCGGACGCATAGCCCTGTTTTATCATGCTTGATTCTGCCATAGCCATGCCGGCATGCGCCCAGCAGCTTCCCTCGGAACCCTGGTTTCTTACCGCCGGGAGATATCCCCGGTCGACCATGCTGTATTTGGACGGCAGGGTGCCGTGATAGGCGAGCGTCCCGGTCGGGGTAAGGTTTGGCGTTACCTCGTTGCCGTTCTCGTCGATGTACTTGTAGTGAACATAGCCGTACTCAGAAGCGTCGCCATCAGCTACAAGCGTGATAACCTCCGGGGCGTCGTTTTCAGAGCCTGAAACCTCAGCCCGGGCGCCGAGGCTCACAGCCGTTGACAGCATCGCGGCAGCCGAGAAAAGTGAAACGAATTTTTGCAGCAGCTTCACAATAAGTTTCCTCCTTTTTAAATATAAAAACTTCCAATTTTTATTATAACAAAGCAACCCATAAAAGTCAAGCAATAATTACAATTCGGTTATGTCTGTTACCGAATTGTTACCATATTGTCACCGCTCTGTAATTGACTGTCAGAAAAAAATATGCTATAATTAAGCTGCAAACAAAATCGGCTGATACAGGAGGCGGCAGCATGAAGAAACTGAGGATAATCTACGCGCTGTTATTCAGCATGGCGCTGTTTTTGGCGATTCCGCTGAACGCCGCAGCAGATTTCGGGCCCAAACCGAGCGTGAGTATAAGCTTCCGCAATGCAGGCGGTCAGACCTGCTATTCTGCGATTCTTGCACGCGGGAGTTTTCAGCCTTCGCTCGGGGAACTTGTGACTGAGGACGCCTACAGCACCGAGTGGTTCGGGGAACTCACCCCGCAGGAGCAGGAAGCGGTGCGCGCGTTCGCGGACTACGCCGGACGATCCGCACCGGACGGCTACGCGCTCTTCAACAGGCTGTGGGACGTCAGCCGGGAGAATGTTGAGATGACCTACCTGCCGCCAGATGACTTCATAGTGCTGGCGTACTTCCCGGACAGCGGCAGGGTGATCGCAAGCGATATCTGCCGCACCTATGTGTTCAACAGCTATTTCACCGCCGACCTCTCACGCTCCGACAGTTTGCTGTACATCAAGCAGTCCTATAATGTCGGGATATGGCTGCTGGAATTCGCGGCGCGGGTGCTCATCACTATTGCGGTGGAGCTTGTCGTGGCTCTGATCTTCGGCTACTGGGAAAAGAAAACGCTGCTGTTCTTCGCGGCGGTCAACCTCGCTACTCAGGTGCTGCTGAACATGATACTGGCTCTGGTCAATATCCGGTACGGCTTCCTGCTATTCCTGTTCGCGTACATGTTCGGGGAATTGATCGTGGTAACGTTCGAGGCTGTTTTCTACAGCGCGTTCATCGGGAAGTACAGCCGTCAAAATGGCAAGGTGCGGGCGGTTTTCTACGCCATCTGCGCGAATCTGGCGTCGTTCTTCGCCGGAGTGGTTTTTTCGGTGAATTTCACGGCGCTGATGTAACCTTTATTCCGTGCGGCTGTCATTAAAGGCAAGGAGGGTGATCATATGAAAAATACGAAACTTATAACATTACTAGTCGCTGCGGCTCTTCTGACCGGGTGCAGCGGTTCAGCGCAGACCGGCGCTGATTCACCGGCGGAGGACAACGCACATGCGCAGACAACCGCGGAGCAGTCCGGACCGGAGACCTCGGCAGTTTCCGCTGACGCTGCGGGATCCTCCCCTACTATTGCGGAGATGCTGGGAGTCACGGACTACGAAGCGCCCTGGAACCGCTCGGATTATCCGGAGCTGGAGCTGTCAGAGGTTCCTGCGAAGGGAGAGGGCAGCGTAAAAATGACCCTCAGCCCCTACGCCCTGGACGACGTATGCGTGTGGCTGCTCGCCGACGACGCGTATTCCGACTGCGGGAAAATATACTGCACCCGCATGTACATAGGGCTGACAGTCAGCGGCGTGGAGCAGGATATAACCGAAGCTCCTCAGACCCTAGCCGCCCCGGACGGCACGTTTGAATTCGACCCTGCGAATCCGCAGGAGCAGGCAGGGTATACCTCCATGCCGCAGACATACTACGGCATAAACGGATTTTCCGCCGACAGCGCCGCCGGCTGCGAGTACTACACCATCGGCAGGCGCGGCGAGCAGGACGGATTCTATCTCAGCCCGCTGGGTCACACCGATGAGCGCTGCATGCTCACTCCGGGCGCAGGATTCACGCTCCCGCCGGAGCAGCTCTCCGGGGAGTACACTATCTCGACATGCCCGGCGGTGGTAAGCTGCGACGGCTCGCTCCCGCAGCAGGAGGCGCTTGACGTACTCACGGAAAAGTACCTTGATTTCCTCACCGGAGAGGATACGAACCGCAGCTTCACCGTGCTGGAGTACCGCGGCGTAACCTCGGAGATACTCGGGCGCGCCATGGAGGCTCCGGCGGGGGAGGACGGCTGCGCGCTGTCTCCCTGGGACAGCCTCCAGACCTGGGAAATGTCCTGGGAATCGTGGCTGGTGGACATCAACGCAGAGTTCCGCGGGGAGGGGTACACTGACGACATGGCAATAGGTCAGCTTGATCCGGATGTCTGGTACAGCCTGCCAAACGGAGGATTTCCGAAGGCGTGCTGGCTTATGTACGGCGACGGGGATAACTGGTATCTCTGGTCGAGGTACGCCTACAGCGAAATACCCCGCGTCCTGAAGTAAACTGACCCGGAAAATCACTTGACATGCCCCGGCGAATGTGGTATAATTCTATTTTACATCGTTCCGGAGGTACTGCATGAACTGGTCAGAAATAAATCTGAATAACTGGGTTTTGTGGCTGGGGCTTGGTATAGTCGCCCTTGCCATACTGATATGGATATACATACGGCTGCACGAGAAGCTCCCCTACGAGCTGAACGAAACTATACTGACAGAGCGCGAGCGGGCGTTTTACCGCATTCTGAAGCCCATCGCGGACAAGCTGGAGCTTCAGATATGCCCGAAGGTGCGCGTAGCGGACATCGTGTCGATAAAGAAGGGCACGAAGGACTGGCAGAAGTGGTTCAACAAGATACGCTCGAAGCACGTGGACTTCCTGCTGTGCGACTACGACATGAACATCGTGCTGATGATAGAGCTTGACGACCGCAGCCACGAATCCGAGCGCGCAAAGAAGAACGACGCGCTGAAGAACGCGATCTTCGGCGGCCGCCTTGTGCGTATACGCTCGCTGAAGGACGACGTTGAGGCTGAGATAACCGCCGCGCTGAAAAAACTGTAAAAAACGACCCGGCACCGAGATGGCGCCGGGTCAGCTTGTCGAAAAAGTCAATTTTGCCTGCGAAGCAGGCGTTTGTAAT
>OHEP01000685.1_pt1 | contig 21521 bp, 20 predicted proteins | sample 1567271 | NCBI WGS metagenome assembly OHEP01 (sample SAMEA3879577, study PRJEB24766) | human gut metagenome | biome: human-associated habitat; feature: feces | place: USA | collected 1985/1987
TCCTGATATGAACCTGAATGCATTCAATGGTTTCACAGTTGTATCATCAACAGGAGCTAAGAGTTATCTGTTCCCAACACTGTTTGTAACGATCGCCTGTGGTGCGGTTTCCGGTTTCCACAGCCTTGTTTCATCAGGAACATCATCTAAGACAGTAAGAAATGAAAAAGATATGCTTTTCGTAGGTTACGGCGCAATGATCCTTGAGACGCTCCTCGGAGTTATCTCACTTATAGTAGTTGGTGCTGTCGCAGTTGGCGGCAAGGCTCCAGAGGGTCTTACACCTTTCCAGATCTTCTCACAGGGTATCGCAGGATTCCTCGAGAAGTTCGGACTTCCAAACTCAGTTGCAAATGTATTCATGACAATGTGTGTATCAGCACTTGCTCTTACATCACTTGACTCAGTTGCACGTATCGGACGTATGTCATTCCAGGAGCTCTTCATGGGAGACACAACAGATACATCCAAGATGCCTGTATGGCAGAAGATACTTACAAACAAGTATTTTGCAACAGTTATAACACTGTTCTTTGGTTATCTTCTCTGCAAGGGTGGATATTCAAATGTATGGCCACTCTTCGGATCAGCAAACCAGATGCTTGCAGCCCTTGTACTTATAGGCGTAGCAGTATTCCTCAAGGCAACAAACAGAAAGCACGCAATGCTCTACCCACCTATGCTGATAATGCTTGCTGTTACATTCACAGCTATCGTGCTCAATGTAATAGGCAATGTACAGAAGTTCCAGGCTGGAACAGCAACATTCCTTGTAGAGGGACTTCAGCTTATAGTAGCAGTATTCCTTATCGTGCTTGGTATCATCGTGGCCATCACATGTATCAAGAAGCTCGTTCTTATGAAGAAGGAGAATGCTGAGAAGGCAGAGGCTTAATAGATGAGCGGGGGTTCCCCGTAAAGATTTTAAATACAATATATACATAAAAAAAGATCAGGCGATTGGTGAAATACCGATTGCCTGATCTTTTTGGTTTATTCGATTCCGGCTGCGGCAAACTTGGCCTTGAGTTCATTTATCTGGGTGTCTTTTTCAGTTACAATAGCGTATTTTCCTAATATGCGAATAAAAAACAAAAAATATTCGCAAAACATCTTGACATTCGAGTTAGACAGAGCTAACATAATATGCGAATAAAATAAATAAAACATTCGCAATAACCATGAAAATAGAATTATAAAACAAGAGTGCGGCGATGTGAAAAGACATAGGGAGGTAAAAACATGTTCATAGAAGGAAAGGATCTTGTGAGGCAGTACGGAAAAGGAGAGGCTGCGGTATTTGCACTGGATCATGCTGATTTCAGCATGGAAAAAGGGGAGGTTGTTGTGATACTGGGCCCAAGTGGAAGCGGTAAGAGTACGCTTCTGAATATACTCGGAGGTCTCGATAAAGCCACGGAGGGAACCCTGATGGTTGACGGAAAGGATCTTGAGAAGATGTCTGCAAAGGAGCTGGAGCTCTACAGAAGAGACAGACTTGGATTTGTATTCCAATCTTACAATCTCACACCTGATCTGACAGCCCGTGAGAATATAGAGATGACAGCGGAACTTGTGGGGGCGCCGCTCAGTGTGGATGATCTTATACAGGAGCTGGGACTTACGAAGTACGAAAAGCATTTTCCAAAGGAGCTGTCAGGTGGACAGCAGCAGAGAGTTGCGATAGCCAGAGCCATGGTCAAGAAACCGGACATTCTTCTATGCGATGAGCTCACGGGAGCTCTCGATTCAAAGTCGTCCAGAGATGTTCTGAAGAGGGTTCAGAAGATGAATGAGACATACGGAACAACTATCCTGATAATAACTCATAATGTCAACATTGCGAATATGGCGGACCGTATCATAAAGATAAAGGACGGCAAGGTCGTAACCAACATCAAGAACGACAATAAACAGAACGTAGAGGAGATGGAGCTGTAATATGACGATAAATAAAAGAGCTGTTCGCAGCATAAAGAAAAATATTTCCTTCTATATAATAAGCACGATTCTCACGGTACTTATATGTATCCTCATAGTTGCGCCGATGTCCACAGGACACAATATGACGAAGGTGATAGACAAATTCGTGGATGACTATAAAGTCGAGGATGCAGAATTTATCACATATAATCCGATATCAGAAGATGATATGGCGAAGCTGGAAAATGATTACGATGTGATCATGGAGTACAGCAGATATAAGAATATCAAGATTGGTACAGGTGATCTTGAAGGTTCAACGGTCAGAGTGTTTGATATGCCGGAGAAACTGAATTTGTGCAACGTCCGGGACGGACATATGCCTGAAAGCGGAGAGGTGCTTCTCACACAGAACTTTGCAGATGCCCATGATATCAAGGTGGGCGATACTGTGAATGTTGGAGAGTGTTCATACAAGGTGTCTGCATTTGCGACGAAGGCCGATTACATATATATGCTTGAGAAGCTTTCAGGTTATGTTGAGAAAGACAAATTCGCTGTGATGGTGGCCTGTCATGACGACTATGACAAGATAGATGCCGATGAGACTGGTTACTATTCTATAAGATATAACAGAGACAACAGTAAGGAGGTGCGTGCGAAGCTGAATGATGACTATGTCATAGCAAGCTACCTTGCCGCTACCACTAACACAAGAATATCAATGCCTGTAAATGAGGGAGATGCGGTCACAAATATGGCAACCATGTACGCCCCGGTCATGTTCATAATAGTCCTTGCACTTATAGTTATGGTGCTTGGAAGAAATATAAGAAATGAGCAGTATCTTCTTGGAACATTTATTGCACTTGGATTTTCAAAGAAACAGGTGATTAAGCATTATATGAGATTTGGCATGCTGCCGGGAATCGTGGGAAGTGTGATAGGAGTTATTGCGGCTATCCCAGTCACGAAGGCCATAAGTTATTTCTATATAGAGTATGATTTTGAAAAACTTGAGTATACGGTTACATATGACGTTGCTTCTATATTAATAGCGTTGATCCTTCCGACAGTGATCTATTGTCTGGCTATAGAGGTCCAGGCGGCAAGACTTCTCAGAAAGTCCCCTGTGGATCTGCTCAGGAATACCGGAAAGGACAGTAGGACCATAGGAATAATGAAGAACAGCCATGCAAAGACACAGTCCAAGATGAGGATAAGAAGTGTGCTTGGACATCCTGGAAGGAGCATAGTTACAGCGATTGGAGTGTGCGTTGCTGCATTCTGCATTATGGCAGGGCTTATCATGAAGGACAGTCTGGATAGTCTGATGCATGACGGACTGACAAGTTCAGTAAAATATAATTATCTGTACAGACTTAATTCGCTCGGCGAAGGAAACCCGGATGAGGGGGAGGCGCTTTTCCAGACCTACTATGAAGTGGATGGAAATACGGTGCAGCTCTCCACGCAGGGAATAGATGATGGTTCAAAGTATTTCCCGGATAAAACAGATACCGGGGATAAGCTGGATCTTGATAAATACTATCTCACGAGTGCGGCTTCGGAGACATACGGAGTGAAAACGGGAGACGAGTTCACATTCTGCAATATCGCCGATCTTAAGGAACACACAGTTAAAATAAGTGGCGTGGTGACAGATAATACACATTGCTATCTCTATACTTCCAGAAAAAATGCGACTGAGCTTGCGGGGGTGGACAGCGACGTGTACAACTGCATCATAAGCGATGACAAACTGGATCTTGATAAAGACCTGGTGGCAAGTGAGACCAGCATGGCTGTATCCGCGGATACTATGGAGAACATCATGGGTCCTATGAAAGCGATCATCGTGGGTATAGAAGTGCTTGGAATCGTACTTGGAGTGTTTGTTCTGTATCTGGTGATCAATATGATCGTGTCTGAGATGGGTACAAATATATCAGTCATGAAGGTGCTCGGTTTCAGCAGACGCGAGATCACGAACAGAATATTGAATGTCAATCACATCCTTGTATGTATAGGATTTCTGATCGGCATACCGGCGGCTTATGCATTTGTCAAGGTTGGATATGCGGACACCATAGAGAATTATGGAATGCTGCTTGCGCCTGTTCTCAAGGTCAAGGCGGTCATTATTGGATTTATTCTCACATGGATCACATACGAGATCTCACTTTTCCTTCAGAAAAGAAAAATATCAAGGATTGACATGGTGGAGTCTTTGAAGGAAAATAATAGAATGGAGTAGTTGAGATACCATATATTTGATATCAGGATGACGGTTTAGGAGAAAGGGATATACATGGCGAAAAGAGTGTTTACCGAGGAAGAACGTGATGAATACAGAGAGAAGATGCTGGCGGCGGGATTTGACCTGTTGAAAGAATACGGCATGACGCATATGTCCATTGCAAAGATCACGGACGCTGCAGGGATAGGTGTGAGCACCTTCTATAACTTCTTTCCGTCCAAGGAGGCCTATGTGTATGAAGTTATCAGATACAGGAGAAAGATAATCCCGGATCTCATGAAAATGGCGTTAAATGGCAAAGAGAAGGCCGGACCGGCTGAGGTCAGGACGTATCTGAAGTTCATGGTCGATGAGAACTACAGCACATTTCCAAGTCTAACGCCGGAGGATGAACGGAAATTCCTTGAGATGCTGCCTGAACAGGCAAGACCGAATCTGCAGCATGAGAAAGAGGTAGGTGCAAGGTTTCTTCAGTGGATAGATGGTGTGAGGCCTGACGTGAACATTGCGGTGGCAGCCAATCTCATCAAGATTTATGTGCTTGGAGCGGAGGGCAGAGATATGCTGCATGCAGTGGCGTACGAAGAAACCATGGAGCGCATGAGGGATGCTATCATCTATGAGATCTTTGGACATCTGGAATAGTGGAGGAAATATAGGTATGATACAGGATATAGAACCACAGAGGTTTAATAATCAATATAGTAACAGGAGAGAACCAGAGGATCACGATATGGTTCTCTCTTTTTCTGAGAAAATGATATTTGCGAAAGTTATGGATGATGAGAACCTGCTTGGGTTTATGACGTATGGAGAACTGCAGAAAATAACCGGATGCGATAGGAAAATAGGGAATCTGGTTTATCTCTTTTCAATAGATGATACCGCATATTTTATGTGGAATGGAGATAACAGACTTGCTGCCCCGGGCTATGAATACCGAAGCATGTATAAGACAAGGGCTTGCTATCCGAAGACTGCGGTTCTTGCGGCGGCGACAGGCTGGCATCTGTCGCTTTGGTACAGGACCAACAGGTTCTGTGGTGCCTGTGGAGAGAGAACTGTTCATGATGAGAAAGAGAGGATGCTCAGATGTCCGTCATGCGGCAGGCTGATATTTCCAGTCATAGCTCCTGCTGTCATAGTGGGCGTGATCGACGGCGACAGGATCATACTTACCACATATGCGGGCAGGGAGTACAAGAGATATGCCCTGATAGCGGGATTTACCGAGATAGGGGAGAGCGCTGAGCAGACCGTCAGACGGGAGGTCATGGAGGAGGTCGGCATCAGCGTTAAGAATATCACTTATTACAAGTCACAGCCATGGGGCTATGACAGCAATCTTCTCATGGGTTATTTCTGTCAGGCAGACAGACAAGAGCTTGCAACCGGAGAGTGGGTGAACCGTGATGATATTCCAGACTATCCGGAGCACCTGAGTCTCACACATGAGATGATGGTATACTTTAAAGAGCACGGACAGGAAGTGTTTAAGTGACAAATAGAGCTAAGATGTAATATCCATTGAATATCCGGACGGGTGGTCATTGTCGTTTTCAAGTTACACACGGAGTTAAGATCGCTGTTTATTGCAGGACTCACTACAAATACCCTACGGGCAGAAAAAAGATTATTTAAGTTTTAAACGGTTGTGTAAATGTATGGAGTTATTGTATTATAGACAAATCAAGGATATGGATACTTGAGAAAAATATGGAGAATGTTTCTTTATATAATAAGACATTAAAAATGGGCTTATATCGAGAAAAAATGGGTAAATGGAATATGAAAAAGACAGGAATTGTGATATGTGTGCTTGCGGCACTGGTGGGACTTGCGGGATGTTCATCAGTGGTAAGCAGTGATAAAACAGATAGAACCAAATCGGGTATAGAGAGTCAAGGAAAGTTCGAGGTCAATACGCCGGATGAGGAGTGGTTCAAGGAGACTGCCCTAGATGTGGCGGCTTCGGTGAACGAACTTGCAAATGATGAAGCTTATATAAAGATAATGGGCGGAAGTGACGAGGTTGCTGAAGTCGCAAGTGACTGGGGGGATAATATAGCCGACACAAGTGGCAAGATTGCAGTTGTGATAATCTCGGATAAAGCAGCAAAATTCATTATGGGGCAGACTGATGGTGAAACGTCCCTGTCCGATACGGCCAGAGACCGTGTTGAAAAAAATGCGTGCTTGGCATTTGGAAATTATGTGACCGCCAGCGCTGGGGGAGCGAGTGCATTGGCGGCCTCATCAATACTTAGGTATGATCAGGCGTATGTAGTAAGTGAACCGGTGCTGGATCAGGTGTGGGTGATCCCAGCTGGGGAGGAATGTGCACTGTGGATAGCCTATAGTAACTGTGGTGACGGAATAGTGAGCGTGAGTGGAAGTTACATGGCACTCCCTGATGGTCAGACTGTGGAGGAGGCTGCGGATTCACTGTTCAGCACGTGGGGGTTAGAAGTAGAGGTGCACGAGTGGTAAAGTCACTTTGATATATGTGTTTTAAATAAACGGCGGAGACAATGACTCCGCCGTTTATTTTGTTTATATTCCGGAGTGCTCCGGCATTTGCAAGAAAATAAAATATGATAAAAATAATAAGCAGCAATACGGAGTTGACTTTTAAGTTTACTTATATACAATAGAAATGCAGGTTATATGTGAAGTATTATTTTGACACCAACAGCGATGGCTATTTATCAAAGAAAGAGCAAAATAATGCAGCATTAATAAGTGCGAAATATTGGAAGATCAGCAGTTTTAAGGGAATTAAGTATTTCCCGAATCTTAAGTATCTTGATTGTGGACACAATAATCTCACATCACTAGATCTTTCGGGAAACAAGAAACTGGAAAAACTCAACTGTGATTATAATAAGCTTACAGCTCTGTCGACCGGAAACACACCGAAACTCAGAACATTGTATTGTGGTAATAATAGCTTAAAGACCTTGAATGTAAGCAAGAGCAGAAGTCTTCAAAAACTGTTCTGCAAGCCTAACAAACTGACTAAGCTGGATGTCAGAAAGAATAAAAAGCTTACAGCGAAGGGCGGCATTATTGATGCAGATAAGGGCGTAAAAATTATAAAAAAGTAAATAATATAGCTCTCATAGACGGATTCAGGATGATTTTATAGATATAAAATACAATTATCCATATCATTTTGTTAAATATAGTTGTAAAATAACAATAATGATGTACATGGTATATGGACGGCGATAATAAAGGGCGATAAGCCCTTTATTTCGTGTTATACGGGCTTGTTGTATGGTGGTGGTAATAGCGAAGAGAAAGATCTTTCGCCAAGTCACGTAAGGAGGAAAATGAAATGAAACTGAAAAAGATAAAGAGGATGGTTGCAGTGGGAACAGCCATTCTGATGACACTTTCCCTTGCCGGGTGTGGCATCGGCAGTGATTCCGTGAAGCTGGGAGCCGCGGGAGTTGGCGGCGGATACTATGCGTTCTCCAACGCATTTGCGCAGATAGCATCCTCGGAGGATGAGGATCTTGATTTTGAGGTAAAGGCTACTGCAGGCTCCACGGCGAATATCAGGCTTCTGTCCGACGGATATGTGGACATGGCGATAGCCCAGGCGGATCTGGTGGATGCGGCCTACAACGGAACAGGCGCCACGGACAAGAAGAGGTACAGAGGGTACTCGGCAGTTGCCAGCCTGTACACTGAGGCGTGTCAGATCGTGGTGAGAGCTGACTCGGGAATAGACAGCTTGGATGATCTTCAGGGCAAGAAGATTTCTGTGGGTGAGGAGGAGTCCGGTACCCAGAGAAATGCAGAGCAGATACTTAAGATGACCGGCCTTGTGGAATCCCTTGTGGACACGGTTAATCTCGATTATGTGGATGCGGCAAATGAACTCAAATCAGGACAGATAGATGCATTCTTTTGTACAGCAGGTATACAGACCTCGGTGATCGAGGAGCTGTCTAAGGAATGTGACGTAAAGCTCATCGGAATAGATGACAAATGCAGGGACAGACTAAAATCCGTGTACGGCTTCTATACGGATTACACCATACCAGCGGGAACCTACGAGGGACAGACTCAGGATGTTGTGACACTCGGTGTCAGAGCAGTGCTCCTCGCCAGGGATGATATGGATGAGAAGATAGTGGAGGAGCTCACAGGACTTCTCTTTGAACATGCGCAGGATATCCAGTATTCAATAGCACTCACCTTCCAGATAGATGAGAGTGAGGCTGTGAAGAACGTGACCATTCCATTTCATGATGGTGCGAAAGTTTATTATCAGAAAAAAGGAATAGAGATCCCGGCTGAACAGTAGTTGTCAGTTGCTGATAATAAATATACTGAATGCGGAAAAGAATATATGCAGATGATATTGGATTAAGAAGGTATCTGATCACGGATGTCTGCATGTGTATATAATATAGATAAGAGAGGTCTTACATGGAGATACAGATAGATATGTATCAGACACTGGCGGTGTCAGTTCTGGTACTTATATTGGGACAGTTTTTGAAGAAAAGAATTAATTTCCTGGAGAAATTCTGCATACCGGCGCCGGTCATAGGAGGTCTGCTTTTCGCAGTCCTGACCTGTGTGTGTTACAGTCTTGGCATAGCAGAATTTACATTTGACGATACGCTGAGAGAGGTGTGCATGGTATTCTTCTTCACATCCGTTGGATTCCAGGCGAATCTCAAGGTTTTAAAGAGCGGAGGAAAGTCGTTGTTCATATTCCTTGGACTGGTTGTGGTGCTTATAGTGTCCCAGAATTTTCTGGCGCTCGGGGTGAGTAAGCTGCTGCATCTTGATCCGCTTGTTGGACTCTGCACGGGATCTATACCTATGGTAGGTGGTCATGGAACTGCAGGAGCGTTTGGCCCGGTGCTGGAGGATTTTGATGTCAAGGGGGCAACAACTATATGCACGGCTGCAGCAACATTTGGACTTATCGCAGGAAGTCTTATAGGTGGCCCTATTGGCAAGAGACTCATAGACAGGAAGAAACTTCTGGATACTGCAGTTGCCGAGGACGACAGTATACTGGTTGAGGATGAGAAGAAACATGAGCGTCATACCAATATGTATGCGGCAGCAGTGTTTCAGCTCATCATAGCAGTAGGAATAGGAACCATCATATCGGAACTCCTCACAAAGACAGGACTTACATTTCCTATATATATAGGTGCGATGATCGCGGCTGCGGTCATCAGAAATATCGGAGAGTATTCCGGCAAGTTTGATATATACATGGGTGAGATCAACAACCTTGGTGGTATCTGCCTGTCACTGTTCCTGGGAATGGCGATGATCACACTGAAACTGTGGCAGCTTGCGGAGCTTGCACTTCCACTTATAATATTGCTCTCAGCGCAGCTTATACTCATGATGCTGTTCACATATTTTGTTGTGTTCAACGTGATGGGCAGGGATTACGATGCGGCGGTTCTGGCCGCCGGAACATGCGGATTCGGTATGGGAGCAACGCCAAATGCCATGGCGAACATGCAGGCTATATGCGACCGCTATGTTCCTTCGGTCAAGGCATATCTGATAATACCGCTTATAGGAAGTTTATTTGCTGACTTCCTGAACAGCCTGGTAATTACATTTTTCATAAACATACTTTAGGGGGTATAACCAACTATGAGAGAAAAAAATAAAGAACAGCATAAAAAGCATCACAGATTCAACATGTCATTTGACAATCTGGCTATTCCTGAGGTGAACACAAAGAGCCATGATGACAATGAGGATAATGTGGGTGAGGATGACTCGTCTGTGACATATGACACGGTGGCAATCCCGGAGATCCACATAAGGAAAAAGAAAGACAAATAGTGATTAAAATCGTCCGGTTGTGTTAGAATACAGTCGGGCGATTTTTATATTAAGATTATTTTATCATTGACAGGTTAATCGATATTGCTGCGAAATTGACTTGTTATTGGATATATGGGGGTTGTATATGGGTGACAGCAAGGTGAAAAATGAGAATATGATTTTGGATTTTACTCACGTATATCGTGATGAGGATATAAAAGATATAGATAGATTCAGATACATAGATTGCTCTGATATACAAGAGACAGATATGTATTGTTCAAAAAATGCGTATGAAAAAATATGGGGCAGGATAGAGCCGTACGGAATCCAGGGTATACATTATATAGATTCGGGAAATTATCATTATATAACGAAGATTATAACAGATCATATAACCGAACCGTTTGGGCTGGTTATGTATGATCATCATACAGACATGCAGATACCTATGGTTCCAGAAATGATGAGCTGTGGAGACTGGGCGGGACAGACTCTTATACAGAATGAAAATCTAAGACAGCTGGTGGTTGTAGGTCCGCCGGAGTCAGATATAGAGCAGACTTTGGAAAGCTATAAATGTGGGTATAATGTACAAGATGCTGAGTACGATGATTCGTATGATATTTCCCGGGATATCTCAAGCGGAAGACTGTTGATATTTTCTGCCAAAGACCTGCATGGTGGACTGCCTGAGGATAAGCTGAAACATATCAGAACAGATCTGCCCTTGTACATATCTATAGACAAAGACGTCCTCGGAACAGAATACACGGAGACGAACTGGAGTCAAGGGGATATGTCAATCGATGGACTTGAACGTCTGCTCAGTGTCTTTCTTGGCGGTCAGGGTGAAGAAAAAAATACAGACGCTTGTCGTAATGATGAAAGATATGACGGTGGTATAAGACATTCAAGAATATTGGGCGTTGATGTATGCGGAGAGGTTCAGACAGATATTTCAGTGCCTGAATATCTTGAGGCGGAGGAGAAGAATGAGAAGGCCAATATCGAATTGTTTCGGTTTATATCGGAGCATGTGAAGAAATTCAGATAGTATTAGATATAATAGTTGTATACAATTATGAGTTAGAATAGAAAAATGTAGAAAATGGAAAACTAACAACGAGAAAATTAGAAAGCGTAAGGTGAAAATATGGAGGAGATTCAAAAGCATCTGTTTGAACTACAGGATATGGCATACAGAGATTTTCACAGCAGGCTTATGCCAGACACCGACAAGGAGACGATTATAGGCATAAGAGTTCCCGTGCTCAGAAAATATGCAAAGAGTATAGCTGGAACAGAACTGTCAGAAAAGTTTATAAAAGAACTTCCACACCGTTATTACGAGGAAAATAATCTCCACATGATGTTCATAACCAGGATAAAGGATTATGACAGATGTATCTCGGAGATAGAGAGATTTCTTCCGTATATAGACAACTGGGCAACCTGTGATTTCCCGGCACCGAAGTGTTTTGAAAAGCACAAGGAAGAACTGCTGCCGGTCATCAAGTGCTGGATCGCCTCAGGCGAGACATATACTATACGGTATGGAATAGGAATGCTCATGAGGCTTTATCTGGATGCTGATTTTGATCCTGAATATGTGAAGCTGGTGGCAGAAGTTAAGTCTGATGAGTATTATGTCAACATGATGATAGCATGGTACATGGCGACAGCACTGGCAAAGCAGTGGGATGCGGTCATTCCGTACATAGAAGAGCACCGCATGTCTGACTGGGTTCACCGAAAGACGATACAGAAGGCAGTGGAGAGTTACCGTATAACGGATGAGCAGAAGAGATATCTCAAGGGATACAGATAATTACATAATCGCAACACAAGAAAGGAAAAATACAAATGACAACAAGAGAGGAAGCTTTGGCATACGGTCTGTCGTTTCCTGACACGTATCAGGAGGCGCCATTTCACGATCAGAACTGGCAGCTTGTGAGAGTCAAGGGAAGTAAGAAAGCATTTCTATGGACTTATGAGAGGAATGGATATATCAATCTGAACGTTAAAGCTGATTCAGAGTCGCTGGATTTCTGGAGGCAGGCATTTGAGTCTGTCATACCGGGGTGGCATCAGAACAAAGAACACTGGAACACTATCATACTGGATGGAAGTGTGCCAGAGGATGCGGTGAAGCAGATGATAGCGGATAGCTATGACATAGTAACCTACAGTCCGACAAAGAGGATCTACGATGCGGTGAAGAAGATTCCGAAGGGATGTGTTGCAACATACGGCCAGGTTGCGGAGATGGCAGGTGACAGGAAGATGGCGAGAGCCGTGGGGAATGCACTTCATAAGAATCCTGATCCTGAGAATATACCGTGTTACCGAGTGGTGAATTCCAAGGGTGAGCTTGCGGGAGCATTTGCGTTCGGTGGAGCAAATGTCCAGGCGGACCGCCTGAGGGCAGACGGCATAGAGGTTGAAAATGACCGGGTAGACCTGAAGAAATATGGAATGAAAAACTGAGTCGCAATACAGACAGAAAGGCAATACAGAATCATGACATCTGATAACACAAAGACAAATGAAAATCAGAACAATCCCCTTGGATATGAGAATGAGGCACATCTGCTCACAACCTTTGCCATACCGTGTATCATATCCATGCTGGTGACAGCACTTTATAATATAGTTGACCAGATATTTATAGGACACGGAGTGGGAATGCTTGGAAATGCTGCGACAAATATAGCATTTCCTCTTTCAACGGCATGTACCGCGATATCGCTTCTTCTTGGCATAGGAAGTGCGACCAGCTTTTCATTGAAGCTTGGTGCCGGAGATGAGAAGAAGTCGGCTGAGGCAGCAGGAAATGGAATCTGTCTCATGGCGATATTTGGCGTGGCACTTTTCCTTGTGACGACAATATTCCTGACACCTATGCTAAAGGCATTCGGCGCAACTGACAAGGTTCTGCCATTTGCACAGGAGCGATAGGTTTCCCATTCCTGATAGCGAATACCGGAATGAGCAAGCTGATCATGGCTGATGGAAGTCCGAGGTATTCAATGATATCCATGCTGACAGGTGCCATCATCAACACTATACTTGATCCGATACTTATATTCGGGCTCGATATGGGTATGCGCGGTGCGGCGCTGGCAACTATCACAGGACAGATCATATCATTTGCCATAAGCCTCAGATATATGTTCCATTTCAAGACAATACATCTTACCAGGGAAAGTTTTGTTATGCGAGGAGAGCCCTGCGGCAATATATTCAGATTCGGTGCGTCGGCGTGTTTCAATCAGATAGCCATGGCGATAGTCCAGGTTGTCATGAACAATACTTTGTCAAGATACGGAGCACAGTCGGTGTATGGAGGCGACATACCACTTGCGTGTTCAGGAATAATAAGCAAGGTAAACATGATATTCATGGCGATCGTTATAGGAATATCACAGGGAACCCAGCCGATCATAGGCTTCAACTATGGCGCAGGAAAGTACAGGAGGGTGAGAAAGACTTATCTTCTGGCGCTGGCAGCAGCATCAGCTCTGTCGGTGGTGGCATTTGCAGCATTCCAGATATTCCCCAGACAGATCATAAGCGCATTTGGAGAGGGAAGCGAGCTGTACTTACAGTTTTCAGAGAGATACTTCAGGATATATATGTTTCTTACCATCGTAAATGGAATCCAGCCGGTGACATCAAACTTCTTCAACTCTATAGGAAAGGCGAGACTTGGTGTGTTCATGTCACTCACAAGACAGATACTATTTCTGCTTCCTCTCATCATCATATTCCCTATATTCATGGGGATCGATGGTGTCATGTATGCGGGACCGATAGCGGACGGAATAACTGCGATTGTCTGCGGTGTGTTTACGGTGAGGGAACTTAAGGAACTGACTTCTATAGACAGAGATGCACATGAAAAAGCCGTGAAAATATAGACGATAATCAGGATCTATATATTGCGCATACAACGCATCGTGCTATAATTGAGAAAAAATATCAATAAACATAAATAGACGGCATTCGACAGACGATTTTGTGGTACTGAAAGACTGCGTGGATGAATCTGGATGAATGATGAAAGAAGGATAATCAATTATGACACTGAGAGATTTGAAGGTAGGACAGAGTGCCAGAATAAAGGCAGTTGGCGGTGAAGGAGAGCTAAGACAGCATTTCCTTGACATGGGTGTTATACCCGGTGCGGAGCTCACCCTTGTGAAGCTTGCTCCGATGGGCGATCCTATGGAGTTTCAGATCCATGGATATGAACTTACACTCAGACTGGCTGATGCAGAGCAGATAGATGCAGAGCAGATAGAGACAAGATCCAGAGCCCACACCAGAGTTGAGATCATAGAGGAGAAGGAACATCCAGGACTTGGCGAGGAAGGAAAATATCACGTCAAAGGGGATGGTGATCCGCTTCCAGAAGGAACAAGACTTACATTTGCCCTGGTTGGCAACCAGAACTGTGGAAAGACGACTCTGTTCAATCAGCTTACAGGATCAAATCAGCATATAGGCAATTTCCCTGGAGTAACTGTCGACAGAAAAGATGGTCCGATAAGGGGCAGGGAGAATACTTCCGTGACGGATCTGCCTGGAATATATTCGATGTCTCCTTATAGCAGCGAGGAGATCGTGTCCAGAAACTTTGTGCTTGATGATCACCCAAAGGCTATCATCAATATAGTAGACGCTACTAATATAGAGCGAAATATGTATCTCACAATGCAGCTTCTTGAGATGGAGATACCGGTTGTCGTCGCACTCAACATGATGGATGAGGTCACAGGCAATTCGGGTTCCATAGATGTAAATGGGATGGAGGCAATGCTTGGAACCCCGGTTGTACCCATATCTGCGGCAAAGAACGAGGGCGTGGATGAGCTTGTAAGACATGCTATACATATAGCCAAGTATCAGGAAAAGCCTGGAAGACAGGACTTCTGTGATGAGAATGAGTTTGGCGGAGCAGTACATAGATGTATACATGCTGTGGCGCATCTCATAGAGGACCATGTAAAGGCAGCAGATCTGCCGCTTAGATTCGCTGCGACCAAGATCATAGAGGGAGATCATCTCATACTTGAAAGGCTTGGACTTGATGAGAACGAGAAAGAGACGATAGAACATCTGATAATCCAGATGGAAAAAGAGAGAGGACTTGACAGGAGTGCAGCCATAGCTGATATGAGATTTAATTTCATAGAAAAGGTATGTGAAAATTGCGTAGTTAAGCCAAAGGAGAGCAAGGAGAGGATCAGAAGCGAGAAGATAGATCGTATCCTCACCGGAAAGTATACAGCAATTCCGTGCTTTATCGGTATCATGCTGGCGGTGTTCTATCTGACATTTAACGTGATCGGAGCTGGACTTCAGAAACTTTTAGAGATGGGGATAGATGCACTTACGGTTCAGGTGGGAAAGCTTCTCACTGCAGCAAATGTAAATGTGGTGGTCAAGAGCCTTGTTATGGACGGAATATTTGCAGGAGTGGGAAGTGTGCTCAGCTTCCTTCCAATAATTGTTACCCTGTTCTTCTTCCTGTCGCTTATGGAAGACAGTGGATACATCGCCAGAGTTGCATTTGTCATGGATAAGCTGCTAAGGAAGATCGGACTTTCTGGCAAGAGCATAGTTCCGATGCTGATTGGATTTGGCTGTACGGTTCCGGCCGTCATGGCAACCAGGACACTCCCGAGTGAGAGAGACCGAAAGATGACTATTCTGCTCACTCCATACATGAGCTGTTCGGCGAAGCTTCCTATATATGCGTTCTTTGTAAGCGCATTCTTCCCTGGAAAGGGCGGCCTTATTATGGCAGGGCTTTATTTCCTTGGAATTGCGATAGGAATAATTGTGGCTATGGTTTATCGGAGCACATTGTTTAAGGGCAATGCGGTTCCTTTTGTCATGGAGCTTCCAAATTACAGACTTCCGGGTGCGAAGAACGTAGGCCAGCTCCTGTGGGAGAAGGCAAAGGACTTTCTTCAGAAGGCGTTCACAGTTATATTTCTTGCAACTATATGTATCTGGTTCCTTCAGAGCTTTGATATGCACCTCAATATGGTGAAAGACTCGCAGGACAGCATACTTGCTGCGATAGCTGGACTTTTGGTGCCGATATTTAAGCCGCTTGGACTTGGCGACTGGAGAATATGTACGTCGCTCATAAGTGGTATCATGGCGAAGGAGAGTGTGGTATCCACACTTGAGATATTGTTTAACGGATCAGTGACCGCAGCTATCACAACCAGGGCTGCAGCATCGCTGCTCGTATTCAGCCTGCTTTACTCGCCTTGTATAGCAGCCATCGCCTCCATCAAGAGAGAGATGGGACATCGCTGGGCTGTCATGGTAGTGATCTGGCAGTGCGTTGTGGCGTGGCTTGCGGCATTTGTGGTGTATATGATAGGTGGAATTCTGTGATAAAAGCCTGAAGTATGGGGCTGATACATTCTGGAATACGTTTGGTATTAGTATATTATCACACCAGTTTCTTCTCTGTCCACTTTCCGCTTCGCCAGCGCAGGACCATACCAACTGCGCGCACACATTCGTCACAGGTAAGGCCTATGTAGGCGCCGGTTGCAAGGAACCCAAGGTGCAGGCCGAACATCCATGTACCGCCGACAGCACACACGTACATAAAGACAGCTGCTATGACAGCTGGGAATACCGCATCTCCGCTGGTCTTTAAGGCCTGGCCGTAGACAAGGTTTGTAACTCTGCCAACCTCGAGGATGATGTCAATTGCAAGAAGCCTTGTGACAATATGTACCATGTCCGGGTTGTCGGTGAACAGTTTCATGGCCCATGGGGCTGTGACTGCAAATAAAGTTTCAAGACAGGTCGCCACGATCACACCGATGATGGCGGCCTTTTTGGTATCTCTTTTACATGCATCTATATCGCCGGAACCGATATGCCATCCGGTCATGATGGCATTTGCCTGGGCGAGCGCTGAGCCGACGCAGTAGGAGAAGTTGCTTATCTGGACTGCGTAGGATCGTGCCGTGACATTTATTCCGTCAGTATCCATCTGGTTCAGAAACTTGACCACCAGCATCATGGCGACATTGTACAGAACGGATTCGAATGCAGATGGCAGTCCGACTCTGATGATCTGTGAAAGGACAGTTCTGTTAGAAAGCCTTTCGGGATTTTTCCCTGCTTTTACAAGGGTGCAGGAGAAAAAGATAACAATTGCAAGGTTGATAACCTTGGATATGACTGTCGCTGTAGCGACACCCTGCACCCCTTTATGCAGCGCAAAGAGAAATACTGCATTTAAGGCGAAGTTTACAAGGTTGCCGATTATGGTAGCGATGAGAGGCTGCTTTGTATGTCCAAATGCCCTGAGGTAGCTTGCAAATATTGGAATCAGCGCGTTCAGGAAGCACCCTCCGCCAACGATCTCAAGATAGCTCATGGCAGGTTCCCTGAGGTTCCCGGCTATTCCTATCAGATCAAGAATATTTTCGGAGAAAATGAACAGGAATATAGACATTCCCATACCTATGACTGAGTTGAATATAAGACCAAGCTGGCGTGCCTGATAAGCAATCCCAGGTCTGCCTGCGCCGATATTCTGAGTCATGACCGTCATCATGCCGGATGATATGATGGAGAACATGATGATGAACATTCCGATATAACTGTTGGCGGTTCCGACAGCACCCACGGCATAGTCGCCCACTGATGAGAGCATAAGTGTGTCAACCATGCCAGACAGCATATAGAATAGTGTTTCAAAACATATAGGTATAAAAAGTGCGGATAATTTCTTCATATAATCAGTACTCCTTTGGTGATGGGTATAAAATCATGAGTTATAACTAAATTGTATAATATCGCATTGATACCGCATGAATCTTGTACTATTTCAATTAAAAGTTGCACATATTCTACATATGAGTTAATATGACGAAGTTGCATGATATAAAAGGCAACGCAATATATAATAAATCAATATCAGGGGATAACAATGTACGCAGAATTAAAGGAAAATCATCCACACGGGACAAGAGAATATCCATTTTGTGAGTATCATATGAGATACTGGCCACATGCATTCCAGATCCCGGTTCATTGGCATGATGAGGTGGAGATAATATATGTAAGGAAAGGTCCACTTATGGTTGAGATTGATGGACAGAAATTTATAGGGGATGACGGAGCTGTATATATAGTAAGTCCGGGAGTGCTGCATATGATGGCCGCCCCGGAAACACCGGTGGATTATTTTACATTTCTGTTTCCGATGGAATTCATATCATTTCAGACCAAGGATGAATTGGAGGATGAGATATTTTTTCCTCTTAGGAATCACACACGGGAATTCAGACCTGAAGTGACGAATCGGAATCTGCTTGAAAAACTTGTACCTATTCTTGATGAGTTGTCAGAGGAAAATGGGAAATTTGGAACACACAGACAGATACAGGTGAGAATCAGACTGTTGCAGGTTGTAGATCTTTTAGTGGAATACGATCAGCTTGAAGCGAAGACAGGGAGAGCGTCAGGTGGACTGGAAAAGGAGATACTTATATATATACAGGATAATTATCATGAGCACATAAGTCTTGCTGAGCTTTCTGAACATTTTCATCTGTCGGAAAAGTACATGTCAAGATTCTTCAGTGAGAGATTTCACATGACGCTCACACAGTATGTGAACTATGTTAGACTTAAGTATGCAAGGCATCTTCTCGAGTCCACAGATCTGTCGGTTACCGAGATTGCCATGAAATCAGGTTACCCAAATGTAAGTTATTTTATCAGGAAATTTTCTGCGGCGGTGGGAGAACCACCGTTAAGATATAGAAATGGTAAAGCTGTGAAAGATCAAAAAAACAGAATATAAAATTCGAAAAACTTGATGGCTGTTGACGGAAATTGGAGATAACAATATAATGGTAATACAGTTTTATGACGTTATATTAAGAGCATCTGAGGAGACCGTGAATGAGAATCAGACAATTTAGAGAAGACCACTGGGATAGGCTTCCCACGATAAGACTGCAGAAAGCGGTGCTTGACAACTTCAAGAGTGTGGAGCATGGAGAGATAGTATTTGCCTGTGGAAAGAAGTTTGTTCCGTATGGAACAGAATCAGATATATTGGGACTTTATGGACAGAATGGCTCGGGTAAGACGAGTTTTATAGAGGCGCTTGCCATACTGAAGCTTCTGATGATTGGAGCTGAAGTTCCGGCGGTGTATGCAGAATGTGTGGCAAAGGGTCAGGAGATGGCCAGACTGGAGTTTACATTTGACCTTCAGTACGAGGACGGACGCATCCGAAAGGTTGTGTACGAATTCCTCATGTCCGCCGTGGAGAATGAGACAAATAACGGATTCAGACAGTACGGAGGAGAGGATCAGAACAGTGGCCAGCCGAGCTACAGAGTCCGCATATCGGGTGAGAAACTGAGTATGTCAGGTGATTTTGAGGGCAGGAAGATGATACTTCAGCCTGTGATTGACACATGCACTGACGACATGCCGTTCGGGCCTGTATCGAAGCAGAAATATTTCATAACAAATGACAGAAAGTTCGTGGATGAGCTGAATGTGGTGAGAAGACTGGCGCAGGAAAAGTCGGCGTCGTTTATCTTCTCGCTCGGAACTGCAAAGGTGTGCGATGAGTGCGGGTTATACTCTGAGTTTTATCAGGTTATACTGGAGCTGGCGTACTACAGTCAGCTCTATCTTCATGTGGTAGACACGAAATCAACAGGATATATAAGACTCAACTACGGACTTCCGCTATACACACAGAGCGGTAAATTCCTTCTGAAGACGGATGTGCCGAACATCATGCCGGAGATAGTCTTCAGCGAGATAAAGAGCCAGTTTGAGAATATAAACATAGTCCTCAGCCAGATAGTTCCGGGACTTAATGTTGATCTTCACGAGCTGTCGCCTGCCCTCATGAAGGATGGCAGTATGGGACATGTGGTGGAGATAGTGTCCAGCAGAAATGAGACGGACATGAGTGTGTTCCACAATCAGGAGGCTGCGCCTGACGGAAGAGTGCACATGCCATTCAGGTACGAGTCCGACGGTATCCGCAAGATCGTGTCGGTGCTCAGTCTGATAATAGATGCGTACAATGAGCAGTCGTGCACGATAGCCATAGACGAGCTGGATGCCGGTGTGTTTGAGTATCTTCTGGGAGAGGTGCTGCAGACGTTCCAGGAGTCTGGCAAGGGGCAGTTTATATTTACATCGCATAACCTCAGACCGCTGGAGGTCATAAGCAAGGATTATATATATTTCACCACGACAAATCCGAGAAATAGGTATATCCGTATGAAGGGAATCGGAAGCAGCAACAATCTCAGAAATACTTATTTCAGGGAGATCGTGGTTGGAGAACAGGACGAGGAGCTGTATAGGAATACGAAGAGGTTCAAGATTGTATCGGCATTCAGAAAGGCAGGTATGGATCATGGGGAAACGACCTAAGAAGAAGATCTTCCTGTTCCTTGTCGAGGGAGTGTCGGACCGGAATGCTCTTGAGGTGCCATTTGGACAGCTTCTGGAGGATATAGATCCTGATATTGTTCTGGAATTTGCCATGCTCATGCAGGATGACGGAAGCTTTGGCGGTGATATAACCTCAAAGAATGGCATACATCCTGACAACATAGAGCGGTTTATAGATGAGATAATGGTCAGTCCTCTGCTAAAGAGGACGGGCCTGTATCCGAAGGACATTGTGGAGATAATTCATTTTGTGGATATGGATGGGGCGTACATAGATGACAATCTGGTCGTGACTGATGGGGGAAATGAAGACAAGCCGGTATACTACCCGGATATCATTGTGACGGCAAATCCGGATCACGTGAAGGAGCGCAATCTCTGCAAGAGTGCGAATCTGGATGTGCTCACTTCGCTGTCATCAATAAAGATAGGAAGTAAAAAGATAAAATACTCCGTATACTATTTTTCGAGCAACCTGGATCATTTCCTGTATCGGGATGCAAATTCAGATGAGCACGGCAAGGTGCGGAGGGCGGCGGAGTTCTCGATGAAGCATGAGACGTCGGGATCGCTGGAGCGTTTTTTTGAGGAGAATGAGACTGTGACTACAGATATGACTTATGGGGAGTCATGGGATTTCATAAAGAGTGGGGAAAATTCTTTGAAGAGGCACACAAATGTGAATCTGCTCATAAAGAGGCTTAAGGCTATTGCGGAAAATCACATATAAAATAAACTCATAACAATAAAACAGGAGACAGAAAAGGCTATGAAGAAGAACAAAGAAGATGACGGAATCTACAGAAAACCCACCAAAGGTTTCAGCAAGAGAACAAATATGATAGTCGGCATAGCATTTGTCATATTTGTGCTGGTGTGCTGCATAATAAGACTGTTCGTGTAAGGTTTCAGTAAAGAAAAATGGCAGGTGTTGATTTTTATATTTAGCATGCTATACTTGGCTTAGTTAATTGAAGGTAATCAAGGAGGATAAATCCGTGTTTGGTAGCAGATCAAGCAAGAAGAC
>OHEP01000692.1_pt1 | contig 21439 bp, 22 predicted proteins | sample 1567271 | NCBI WGS metagenome assembly OHEP01 (sample SAMEA3879577, study PRJEB24766) | human gut metagenome | biome: human-associated habitat; feature: feces | place: USA | collected 1985/1987
AACCGGAATACGGCGTATGTGTCTTTGCTTCAGTGCTTTCCGGCATGGTAACGGTGCCTTTAGACGTCAAGCTTACAAAATATGAGCTGAAATCAATTATGCTGGACTGCGAACCATCTGTAATTATGGTTTCTCAGCACTATTTAGATACTGCTTTAGCTTTGAAACAAGAAATTTCATCAATAAAGCATGTCATAGTTATGGATGAACATTCCTACAACGACGGGATAAAAAATATTTATGAACTTCCGGATTGTTATAATGCCAAATGGCGTCACAGGAGTTCAAAATCAACAGCGTTTATTATTTATACCTCCGGCACAACCGGTGCTCCAAAAGGTGTTGAGATATCATTTAGAAATATTACGGCACAGCTTGAAGATTTGAAAATCGCGCTTGATGAAATTCTTCCGCATAGAAAGATAACCACACTTTCAATACTGCCAATGAATCATCTCTTTGAGATGACAGTAGGGTTTTCAACATTTTTAAACTTTGGTTTCTCTGTTTATTACACTCAGAGTCTTAAGCCGAAAGATATTTTGAGTGTAATGCGTGAAAAGCAGGTAGAATTCATGATTGTTGTTCCGGCTTTTCTAAAGCTTTTGAAGTCGGCAATAGAAAATGAATTAAAAAGTTCTTCGCTCTTTACTCAGTCTATGTTTAAGCTGATGTACCACTCTGCGAAGTTTGTTCCTTTTTACTGCTTGAAGAAACTAATGTTTAAAAAAATTCATGATAAGTTTGGCGGGAAATTTATCGGCTGTATTTCAGGCGGTGCTCCTCTTGATATAGCAGTCGGAAGATTTTTTGAAAGAATCGGTATAAAAGTTTATCAAGGTTACGGACTTTCGGAAACAAGTCCTGTTGTTTCTGTCAATACAGACAAACGCAGTGTACTGTCGTCAGTAGGGCGGCCGCTAAGAAATTATGAAACAAGAATTGATAGTGAAACAGGTGAACTTCAGCTTCGCGGCCCATCTGTAATGAAAGGTTATCATAACCAGCCGGAGTTGACATCTCAGGTCGTTGAACCTGACGGCTGGCTTCATACCGGTGATATAGCCAAAATTGATAAGGACGGCCATATTTATATTACAGGAAGAATTAAGAATATGATTGTCTTGTCTGGCGGAAAAAAAGTTTTTCCGGAAGAAGTTGAAGCTGTGCTTGAAAAAAGTAATTATCTTTCAGAAGTATGCGTTTTCGGCTCATCTAGAAGTTTTGGAGCTAAGGATGGAACCGAAGAGGTTGTAGTTGTTGCAGTCCCTAAAGAAAATCTATATGAGTGCCATTCAGATGAAGAGGTGGAAAAAATTATCAGGGCTGATATAAAAACACTCTCTCTAAGGCTTACTCCATATAAACGTCCGACAAATGTTATTATAAGTAAAAATGCACTTCCGCGTACTACTACAAGAAAAGTTAAACGCAAAGAAGTCAAAGAATTGGTGATGGGTTAATGAAAATAACTGTTTTAACTGAAAATAATGCACGAATTGATAATTACCTGCTCTCTGAACCGGGGCTGAGCCTTTTGATAGAAGCTAAAGACAAGAAAATTCTTTTTGATACAGGATATTCAGATGTGTTTATAAAAAATGCAGAAACGCTCGGGCTGGATTTGAGAGATATTACTGATATAGTAATATCCCACGGACATAATGACCATACAAGAGGACTGACATATTTTGAACTGCGCGGGGTTCCTCTTATAGCACATCCGAATATATTTGATACCAAAATTGATGAAAACAAAATTCATTACGGATGTCCGATTTACGAAGAGGAACTAGGGCGAAGATACCGGCTTAATTTAACAAACAGGCCGTTCTGGCTGAATAATGAATTTGTTTTTCTCGGAGAAATTCCTGAAAATAAATCTGCGGATATTGATGATACTGCGCTTGTGCATAAAACAAATGAAGGTATTTTTATAATAACAGGATGTTCGCACAGCGGCATAATTAATATTATTAATTATGCGAAACAAGTGTGCAGAGATGAAAGAATTCTCGGCGTTTTAGGGGGATTTCATTTTCTAAAAAAATCAGAAGAAGAGCTGGAAGAAATTTGCAGTTTAATGCTGAAATCCGGTGTAAATCCTGAATACCCGCTTTATCCCTGCCATTGCTGCGACTTGAAATCCAAAATAATAATGTCGAAGTTTTTTAATGTTCAGGAAGTATGTACAGGTGATGTTTTGAATTGTTAACACACCTCTTGACACTCTCTCAAGGCTTGTGGTACATGTAGTAATATAAATAGTATTAGATAGGTTGATTGTATTCAAATGAGCCCTTACAGGTTCTACAATCCCTCAAAAAGAAAGGAAAAACAATGTACGCAATAGTCGAAACAGGCGGTAAACAATACCAGGTTGAAGAAGGACGTTATGTTGACGTTGAATTACTTGGCGAAGAAAAAGACGCTAAAATCGTTTTTGATAAAGTCGTTATGATTGTTAACGGTAAAAAATCAAAAATCGGTCAGCCTTATGTAGCAGGCGCTTCAGTAGAAGGCAAAATCATGTTACATGACAGAGCTAAAAAAGTTATCGTTTACAAACAAAGACCTAAAAAAGGTTACAGAAAAAAACAAGGTCACAGACAAGGCTTTACAAGAGTTATGGTTTCAAAAATCAGAACATCTGCTAAAAAGTCTGCAAGTGAAGAAACAGCTGCTGAATAAGTAGCCTAATATCGTTAAAATACAAGTAAAAAGGAGAAAATGAAAAATGGCACATAAGAAAGGTATGGGATCCACCCGTAACGGCCGCGACTCCGAAGCGAAGCGTTTAGGCGTTAAAAAATTCGGCGGAGAAGCTGTAAAAGCAGGTAATATTTTAGTTCGTCAAAGAGGAACTAAAATCCACCCTGGCAACAATGTTGGTATCGGTTCAGATGATACTTTATTCGCTTTAATTGACGGTACTGTTAAATTTGAACCACACAGACGTGACAGAAAACAAGTTAGTGTTTACACTGCTCAGTAGTTTGTGGAAAAATGTAAATAAAAAAAGAACCTGATTTATTAAGTCAGGTTCTTTTTTATACTATTTATTTTATATTATTTATTAAACTTCGCACAAAGCCTGTTCTTCAAAAGCCTTATCCGGAATATAATCTTTATCCGCTATCTGCAGCTGTGCGATATTTTTGTGATATTTTGGAGACTCTACATCTGCAAACTTATCTGTTAAATACTGCGGTACAACATTTCTTTCAAAACCAACACCGCCGGATTTAAAACCATAGCCAAAAGTTCCGACCTTAGGCTCATTAGCACCGATATTTGCAGCCTTTGCACCATTAATATTATTTATCTGTCCGATTTTACCGTTAAAATTAATACCGTCAACCATCTTCTTATCTCCGTTGTTGTACTCTCTATACTTTAATAAAGTATTTTCAAAAGTCATTATTTCAGAGTTAAGAAGTTTTGTTACATTCTGTAATATATACCACTAATTAGCCAACAACTCGTACAAAAATGGGGCTTCCTGAACACTGACATTACCTGTCGGAACTTTCAGAACCTTAGCTTTAACCGTACGATTAGCATATTCTATTGTTATTACATCATTCTGTTTAATTTGTTTTGCAGGCTTTGCAGAATTTCCGTTTACCAGAACTCTCCCCATATCGGAAACTTCGTTTGCAACAGTCCTTCGCTTTATCAACCTTGATACTTTTAAAAATTTATCTAATCTCATAGTCATCATTTTAGCACATATTTAAATTTCATGATATACTCTTTTATAAGGGAGATTATGTATTTTTATGAAAAAGATTCTTTTAATAATGTTTGGCTTATTTATATCATTTTTATTAATGCCTGCAAAAGCCATAGCTGAAAATATTAAGTTTGTCCAAATCACAGATGCTCACGTATCTGCAGGTTCTGAATATTCAATGAATGTTTTAAAAAGTGCGGTTGAAGATATAAACAACCAGCAAGGTATAGCTTTTGTTGTTTTTACTGGTGATAACATAAATAACCCTAAAGAAGCTAATTTAAAAGAATTTTTAAAGATTGCAGACAAATTAAATGTTCCATATTATATTGCACTTGGAAACCACGATGTTTATAAATCAGGCGGTCTGTCAAAAGTCAGATATTTTGAAATCATACGTCAAAATAACCTGCTTTTTCCGCAAAGAAAGCCAAATTATGCATTCAAAAAAAACGGTTTTCTATTCTTAATTGTTGACGGTGCAAAAGAAATAATACCTGGCTCTGCAGGATATTATAGAACAGATACATTAAAATGGGTTGATAAAGAACTTACAAAGAATGATAAACTTGATACTGTAATTTTACAACATTTTCCTGTCGAATACCCAACTGGTGCAGAATCTACAACAAAAACCAATAAAACCTACAAAGTGGAAGAATACAGAGAACTTTTAAGCAAACACAACAATGTACTTGCAATTATTTCAGGTCATTTTCATATGAATGCGGAAAATATGAAAGACGGAGTTTATCATATAACAAGTCCGTCGCTTCTGACTGTGCCTCAATCTTATAAAATTATTGATATTATAACGACAAAAGATTTTTCACCAATAATTTATACACAATTAAGAGAATTTAAAATTAAGGACTAGTTTTTTTAAACGAATTTTTAAAGATTTTTTTCAAAAACTTTGACAAGTCTTTGCGAAATGCAATCCCGAAAGCCAATGCTCCGGCACCAAAAATTATCTTTAAAACAAGAGGGAAACTACCTTTTTTCGGAGGTTTGGTATGCTTTTCACTTTGATATAGATCATATTGCAGTTCATTATAAACTTTGTCTGCCTCTTGTGGACTATACAAAGTTTTTTTAGGTAGCCTGTCAGGTGCGCCGATTACACCCACTACAGGTCTATCGCCGTAATGCATATTACGATTTGCAGGATTATCTATCTGTTCTACCATATATTAATTAAAACAGAATCAAGCCAAAAATTGCCTTGGTTTGTAAATAATTATTACCATCAGCTATAAATCAACACTAATCGCTTGCAATTTTATTATTTTTAATATATATTGAACACATAGCCGCAGACAATTAGTCCGGTTGGGTAAAATAAACTTTTATTAAACCCAAAAGGTTAAATGATAGTTCAGCTAATCGAGGTTACACAAAGAAAGTAAATAGCGTATATTTGACTTAGTGTAAGATTTTGCGGTAAAAACTAGAAAAGCAAAATCTTTTTTAGTTTTTGTAAGGTCGATAACAAATATGATTGTAATCAATTACAATCGCAGTAAATTTAAAGGAGCTAAACATGGCAACAAAAGCATTTAAAACAGAAAAAATAGATGCTATAAAATCAAAAATCGAAAAAGCTCAGGTCGCAATTATCACAGAATACCAAGGTTTGACTGTTGAAGATATCACAAAATTAAGACGTGAAATCCAAAAAAACGGCGGTGACTACATGGTTACCAAAAATACTTTGGCTAAAATCGCAGTTAAAGGTACTGAATACGAAGCTTTAACAGAAAAATTGACAGGACCTATCGCTTTAGCTTTCGGTTTTGAAGATCCAGTTACCCCTGCAAAAGCTGTTGCTAAATTTATCAAAGAATCTAAAAAAGGTGCTATCGTTGGTGCTGTATTAGACGGTAAATTATTAACAGAAGCAGAAACAAAAGCTTTGGCAGAACTTCCTACAAAAGAAGAACTTTTTGCAAAAATGCTTGGATCTATCAATTCACCGGCATCTGGTATCGCAAACTCTATCAACGCAGTTATGTCTCAACTTACAAGAGCTATGGCAGCAGTTCGCGACCAAAAAGCTGCTTAAACAGCAATTTTTATTTAAGCAAATGCGCTTAAATTTTGTATAGTAAATAACAACAAAAAAACAATAAAGGAGAAAAACAATGAGTGTAGAATCAATTTTAGAATCAATCGAAAAATTAACATTATTAGAAGCAGCTGAATTAGTAAAAGCTATGGAAGAAAAATTCGGCGTATCTGCAGCAGCTCCAGTAGCAGTTGCAGCAGCAGCTCCAGCAGCTGCAGCAGCAGAAGATGCTGATGCTGAAGTTTCAGTTGTATTAGCTTCTGTTCCTGCTGATAAGAAAATCGCTGTATTGAAAGAAGTTAGAACTTTGACAGGTTTAGGCTTGAAAGAAGCTAAAGACTTAGTTGAAGCAGCTCCTAAAGCAGTTAAAGAAAACATCAAAAAAGACGAAGCTGAAGCTATCAAGAAAACTCTTGAAGCAGCTGGCGCTGTTGTTGAAATCAAGTAGTTTGATTTCAATATTTGAAAATATTCAAATTGAGCGGTTATTACATAGTAATAGCCGCTCTTTCTTGTTTAAAACAAGGATTCACTGTTTGATTTTTCAAAAAAAATATGATATTATATTTGGGTAAACTTACAACAGTTAAGTTAGAGGAGCTATAAACCTATGAATATGACTTATTTATACGCAGCACTGTTTATTATGTTTGTTGTACTGCTTAGAGAATTTTTAAGAAAACGCTATAATTTTGATATGGATAATATTGATTTGAATAAAATCAAAAATTTAAAATCCGGCTTAAAAAAAAACAATGAACAACAAGTAAGAAATGCAACAGGCGATAAATCTATCGTACTCATTGATACCGGCGCAAACAAAGCAACTGTAATGGCAACATTAAGACAGATAACAGGTTTTGATTATAACACTGCAAAGTCTATGGTTGATACAGTTCCTTCTGTTGTGATGTCTAATATTTCTGAAGCTGAAGCTGATATGAATAAAAAAGCACTTGAGTTCGTAGGCGCAAAAGTTGAGATTAAATAAAATATTGTAATGATATCAAAAAACACCGATTTTAAAAATCGGTGTTTTTTGTATTTAATATTTGTAAATTACAGAGAAAGAACAAAACCGCCTTTATCTGCATTTTTTAGAGCATCTCCATCTATTTTTGCTCTTAAATTTTTAATATATTTATAAACATAATCTCTAGGCAGGTCAAGCAAAGTAGCCAAATCTTTCGCATAGACAATTTTATTTCTGTTAGATGCGAAATAATCGAAAACTTTTTGTTCTCTATCTGTTAATGCTTTTTTAAACACTACTCTAACTTCGTTTCTCAAAGAATCAGAAGTATTTGTATCCTCAATAATATTTTTTGCCGCTTCAACAGCTTTTGTAGTCTTTTTGGCTGCAGGTTTAGAAGCTTTAACAGATTTTTTTACTGATTCTTTTTTAGGCAATTCAACTTTTTTAGCAGGCTTGTCAACAGATTTCAAATCATCTGTTTTAAGATTTTGCGCAGAGAACGGCGAAATATAAATTTCTTTTTCTTTCTCATAAGCTCTATCAGCGATGGCACTAAGCCTTTCAACCTTTTTACTACCCCATTCAGGCTCTTCAGAAACCACCGGTTTGCCGTGCAGAACAATGTCAATAAGATCGTTGGTTTCCTTTTTTTCTTCTACCTTTTTCCCTAATCTGGCAGCGAACTCCTCTAATGTAATCTTTTCTAATGAGCTTCTCCATTGCTTAATCTCTTCCTTGCTCAAGTATTCAGACATTCATTATCTCCTTACTAAAACTATTCCTTAAATATATCCTATAACCTTTAATTTAGCATAAAACATGCTTTATGACTCAAAATGTTTCGCAACGTAAATTTTTTTTATTTTGTTTACATTTAGATATAAATCGTTGATTTTACGCATTTTCAAGTAATCGTGTACTAATTTTTCCAAATTTTGCCGATAAATTATCTATAAAGTGAATTAGGTACAACTCAGGTTCCAAATCTTTTTGGTCCAGATCAATAATTGCCCCCCATTCAGCCCTTCCGTGGTGCGCTGCAATCATTTTGGCAACTGTTTTGAACCCGGCATTCATACAGATACAAAAACCGTACTGAGAATGTGAAATCCACTCTTCTCTAAAGTTTGTAGCATAATCAATCAAACCTGTTTCGGTATCAATTGTATATTCGAAAATTTTACCAAAATCGTGCAGTAAGCAAGCCGCATAAATCTCATCTTCATTAGCTTTATAAGTAAATTTTTCCATATTAAGCTCCGCAAACTCAGCACATTCAACCGTATGAACTAAAAGCCCGCCGATATAATTGTGATGCATAAGCTTTGCTGCAGGCATAATTTTAAAATCATCTTCATATTTTGCAAAAATTTCAGATACAAAATTTCTTAATTTTTCATCAGAAATTTTAGCAATATAAGATTGTAATTTTGCATAATATTTTTCAATATCTTTTTCTTCAAGCCCTAGTTTTGCTTCTTTCACAAGTTCCAAAGCTGAAACCAAGCAGTTGTTAAATTTCTCATTAAAACTTGCACTGACGATTCGAACAAGATTGCCTGTTCTAAAAATCTTGCTGTCAAAGCGGTTAAGAGTTTCTTCCCATAAAATACAATTAAGCAAAGTTTCATCAACAGTATTTTTTAATTGCAGTTTACCCATCTTCGTACCGGCTTTTGTATCTCCGATTGAAAATATCACAACCTCATATAAATCTTCTGTATTAAACATATTTTTATCCTTATAATTTCCTAGTTTTTATCTCTGTTAATAATTTTATCCTGCCCCCAAACAAAAGAAGAACGGATTTCTTCGCCTGTCTTTTCAATAGGATGGCTGGCATTATCTTCTCTTAATTTATTAAAATTATGACAGCCTGAAGACATTTCTGCAGTAAACTCATCTGCAAAAGCACCTGATTGAATTTCTTTTAAAATTTTGCGCATAGCATTTTTGCTTTCTTCACCTATAACTCTTGGACCGCGGGTCATATCACCATATTCAGCAGTATTTGAAATTGAATATCTCATATCAGCAAGACCGCCCTGATTAACCAGATCAATAATCAATTTCATTTCATGAAGCACTTCAAAATAAGCCATATGGCGAGAATATCCAGCCTCTGTAAGAACTTCAAATCCGGCTTTCATAAGAGCTGAAACTCCACCGCAGATTACAGCCTGTTCGCCGAATAAATCCGTTTCAGTTTCTTCTTTGAATGTAGTTTCAATAATTCCTGCTCGGCCTGCTCCTATTGCCGAAGCATACGATAATGCAATCTCTTTAGAATCTCCTGATGGGTCTTGATATATCGCGATAAGAGAAGGAACACCTTTACCTTCTTCATATTGGCTTCTTACAGTATGCCCCGGCCCCTTTGGTGCTGCCATAATTACATTGATATCCTCGGGAGCTACAATTTTCTTATAGTGAATATTAAACCCGTGAGAAAACATTAAATATTGCCCTGAGTGCATATTTGGCTTAATTTGCTCTTCATAAACCTTAGCCTGCAATTCATCAGGAATAAGTATCTGAACAATATCCGCCCACTTTACGGCATCTTCTATTGCCATAGTTGTAAAACCGTAGTTTTTCGCCTTGGTATCTGACTTTCCACCTTGTCGAAGCCCTAAAACAACATTACAGCCGGAATCCTTCAAATTCATAGACTGCCCGTAACCTTGTGAGCCAAAACCTATTATTGCTATTTTTTTAGACTTAATTAAATCTTGATTAATATCTTTATCAAGATAGATTTTTAGATTATCCATAGATACCTCTCATTCCCTATTTGCACATTTTATTGTAGCACAAAAAGAAAAGTGAAGATTTTATATAAATGTTAATTTGTTGTAATCTGGTTTTCGCCTAATATAAATACATTCCAGTTTGTAGAATTTTCTGCAACCGGTTTATAATAGTCTTTAACCAAAATTTGCTGGGTTTGAATAGGATAATAGTTATTTGATTTTAAAAAGTTTTCAAATTTTTCAGAATTTTTTGTATATTTTTTTTGCTTAATTATCGGATAAAAAGCACGTTTTTTTCTGGCAATTTCGCACAGCATAACATTTACAATCTTGCCATATTCAAAATCATAGCCGCTGTTTGTTGTAATATCAAAAATATAATTTAGATTATCACTTGTTGTAATCGAAAAATACCCGAGCAAATGTTTATCATCTTCAAAAACATATCTGGTTTTATAATAATCATTGAAACCTGAAAAAAAAGGTTCCTGAAACTCTTGAGGGTGCCTTGATAAAGACGGTTTATAGATATTTATAAGCTCTGAATTATAAAGTTCTGCAATTTTTTTAGCATCAGAATTTTGAGCATAACGCCAACGAAAATCAGGTTTGACAGGTGTTGGCTTTTCTAATTTCCAGAGGGTTTCTGAGGCACACTGCCTGAAGCCGCAGCCGTTTATAAAAAGATTGAACAGTTCATCATGGCATTCATCAATAGTCACAGCAAAAGAAGCAGCCCCTTTTGCCCCAAACTTTTGAATAACAAAATCAACAAGCTGCCTGCCCGCATCATAAAGGTTTTCTTTAAAAATTAATCTTGTGATGTTGATTTTATAAGGATTTCCCGGAGTTCTTGCAGTTGTAATAAGCCCTAAAATTTCTTTATTATCTATAAGAATAAAAGACTCTGACTTGAATTTTAGTCTAAGAGGCAGCATTGCATTTACAAATCCGAGCGGCTCTTCCATAATAGACTTTGCCAGTTTGTCATTTTCATCACAGCAAAGATAAGACACAAGTCGTTTCAATTTGCGATAATCAAAATATGTCAATCTTCTTATTTGCATATTCTTATTATACTTTTATTTTACAAATGGTGCAAGTAGTGAAAACTGGGAGTTATATACATGTTTCCACCAACACTATCGTCATTGCGAGAAAAGCTATGATTTTCAAAGCAATCCAGTATCATTTTAAATTTTCCGGGCTGCTTTGCTGTCGCTAACAGTGACGTGCTTTTTTCATTTAGTTGAAATTGGTATATAAGTCCCTGAAATATAGATTAAAATATAACTATTTTGCTCTTGAAAACACTTCAACATCAATATCATCAAAGGTATTAGTATTAAAATAAGCGCAAGATGCCACCATCGAAGCATTATCCGTGCAATATTTCATAGCAGGAGCACTCACCCTGTAACCTTCTTTTTCAAGATCAAAAACTTTTTTACGAATTTCAGAGTTTGCTGCAACCCCGCCTGCGATAACAACTTGGTTATACCCTTTTTCTTCTACAGCCTTTTTCAATTTTTTGACTAAAGTTTTTGATACACATTCCTGAAAACTAGCGCAAATATCATTTACCGGAAGCTCTTTACCGTCAAAAGATTTCACAAGTCTTAAAACAGCTGTTTTTAAACCGCTGAAACTAAAATTATACCCATCAACTTTACCTTCAGGAAGCTCAAAAGCATACGGGTTACCTTCTTTAGCAAGTTTATCAAGCCTTGGTCCGCCTGGATACGGCAGTCCGATAAGCCTAGCAACCTTGTCATAAGCCTCTCCGACAGCATCATCTATAGTTTCACCAATAATTATCTGTTTTGAATACGATTCGACATCAATAATCTGAGTATGTCCGCCGCTGACTAACAGTGCCATAAACGGAGGTTTTAAATCTGTATCAAGATAATTAGCACAAAGATGCGCATTCAAATGATTTACCCCGATGAATGGCTTATCATGGACAAGTGCAAGCGTTTTAGCAGCATTTAACCCGACAAGCAAACACCCGACAAGCCCCGGTCCGACAGTCCCGGCAAAAGCTGTTATCTGCTCCGGCTTCAACCCTGATTGATCAAAAGCCTCCTGAACAACAATATTAATAGAATCAAGGTGTTCTCTTGCCGCAATCTCAGGGATTACACCGCCAAACTTTTCGTGTGTCTTAATTTGAGAAGCAACAATGTTTGAAACAACTTCGCGCCCATTTTTTACAATAGCACAAGCCGTTTCATCACAACTTGATTCTATTGCCATAATATAATTATCATAACCGCTGTTTGGCCCTATATCTATAGATTTTCCGCTAAATAAAGTATTCTTTTCCATAATTTTTATATTACTACAAAGTGAAAAAAGTTACTACAATTAATTATTTAATCAACAGAGAAGATTTCGCGAATATCGTCCATTGTAAGCGATTTAGTAATATTTCGGTCTACTGAAATTACGCTGTCAACAAGGTTACGTTTAATAGTTTTAAGTTTTTGAATTTTTTCTTCAACGGTATTTTTTGTAATAAGCCTATATACAAATACTTTCTTGGTCTGCCCGATACGATAAGCACGGTCGGTTGCCTGATCTTCAACTGCAGGGTTCCACCAAGGATCGTAATGGATAACGTAATCCGCACCTGTAAGGTTCAAACCGGTACCTCCGGCTTTTAGCGAAATTAAGAATATCGGTATTGTCGGATCATTGTTAAATCTTTCAACTGCACCTTGACGGTCTTTTGTCTTACCAGTCAGGTATTCATATTTAATACCGGACTTGTCAAGCCAAGTTTTAACAATTTCAAGCATATCGACAAATTGACTGAATAGAAGTATCCTGTGACCTTCTGAAACAATTTCTTCAAGCATAACTTTAAGTTTTTCAAACTTACCTGATGAAATAACATTTTTAACATTATCTTTATCATAAAGTCTAGGGTGACAACAGATTTGACGCATACGAAGAAGCGCTGAGAATATAGAAAGTCTGCTTTTTTCAAGTCCGTTTTGTTCAATAGACTTGAACAGTTCTTCTTTTGTGCTGTCTAAGACTTGCAGATAGAAATCTCTTTGTTCATCTGTCAATTCACAGTATGCAATATTTTCAACTTTATCCGGAAGATCTTTGGCAACGTCACGTTTCATACGACGGAGGATAAACGGATAAATTTGGAGTTTCAAACGTTTTTCAACAATCTTATCCTGACGTTCCATAATCGGATTAACATAACGCGAATTAAAGTCAGCCATAGAGAACAGAAATCCCGGCATAAGAAAATCAAATACAGACCAGAGTTCTTCTAATTTGTTTTCTATCGGGGTACCTGAAAGCGCCAGTTTGTGCTGTGAAGTTAATTGTTTTACAGCCTGTGCAGTTTGAGATGTTGCGTTTTTGATATTTTGAGATTCGTCAAGAATCACGTATCTGAAATTAACCTCTTTCAGCTTATCAATATCACGTCTTAGCAGAGCATAACTTGTAATAACAACATCATATTCAGGAATTTTCTTAAAAAACTGTTTTCTTTCGCCGCCTTGTAATTTGAGGCAAGAAAGAGTCGGTGCAAACTTTTGAATTTCTGATTCCCAGTTAAATACAACTGTAGTAGGCGCAATAACAAGAGTCGGCATCGGGCCGTCCTCTTCTTTAGCTTTTTGCAATACAGTCAGCGCCTGCAAAGTTTTACCAAGCCCCATATCATCAGCTAGAATACCATTTAGACCGTATTTGTACATAAACCAAAGCCAGCCAAAACCTTTTAACTGATATTCTCGAAACTCTGCATTAATACCTTGCGGAAGAGTTAATTCTTCTACAGTTGAGAAAGTTGACATCTGCTCCCAGAAGGTTTTAAACCTGTCACTTAAAATCAAATCAACATCAAGGTTTTTGAGTTCATTAATAAGCCCTGCACGATAGGTTTTGACAGTAAAACGGTTATCCGGATTTCTGAATACATCAAAAGAATTGAACGAGCGCATCATTGAATAAATATTTTGCGACGGGTATTCTACAAAACCTAAGCTTCTGATACGTGCGTATTTTTCACCACTTTGAATAGTATCATAAATCTCATCAAAATTAATAACTTCATCCCCGGCTTGTCCGTAAATAGTTATATCGAAACTATCAGGCTGCTCATCAGAAAAGTCAATCTTAGCACATAACCTGAATGGATTTTCCATAAGTTTGAAAAATGACATATCATCTTTTTCTTCAAACTTCCAGCCTTCTCCTGCCTGTTTTAAATAATAATTATAAAAATCAATAGCATTTTCTTTTTCCAATGCAAGGTTATTTGTCTGCATAGGAACAAATTTACAAGCTAAAAGCATTGCATAAGCTTCATTTTCGTGTTTGAGATTACGTTTAACCCAATAGATTAAATCTTCATCAGGCTTTTTAACAGTAATATACTGAACCTTGTCACTTGCGGTTTTAGAGTATGGAACCCTAACCCCGTCATATTCAAAATCAAGCGAAGCCTTTAGCGATTGATCATAATCTATTCCCATTGTTACAACATTGATTGGCGGCCGCTGTTCAAGCATTAATTTTGAAATTTTTTCATCAACAACAACGTCCATAACCTGCTGTAATTTTGGTAAATCTTCATAGATAAATTTGCCGCCTTCTGAATCTTTCAAATCTGTAAAAGATGATTTGATGATATTTTGCGGAATATTTTGAACTGCAACATTTGTCGGGAAAATTATATTTTTATATCTTCCCCATTTCAAATGTCTTGAAAAATATCTTACTTCTTCAAACGGATAAACATCATCTTTATCCGGTCTTTGCCATTCTAAAGATAATAAAAGTGTTCCTGCGGTATTTGACGTATTAACATAAAGTACAAGCTTCCACTCATCATCAGTGAATTTAAGCCTGTCTTTTGTTTTTTCATCAAGAACTTCATCAGCTTTAGCTAATAAAGAGAACAAAGTTCCGAATTTTGATATCGGAATATCGTACCAGCCGGCTTTTTTATCCTGTCTTGAAATTTTAAGAAGCTGTTGGAATATAAGAATTTCAACAGTCTGAGAATTATTAAGCTCGAAATTTTTATCTTGCTTCTGAGCCTCAATAACCGCACGTAAAATCGGTTCTATCTGACGCACAATCTTGCCTGTGTCACGAGAACGCACAAGAATTGAAAAGAAGTTAGCTTTTCGCTTAGGGTTAAAGTGAAAAATATAGCTGCCTTGCGGCTCTGTTGAAAGCGCAGTATTTTCATCTGGAAACTCAAATTCCATACCGAATTTTGTTTCCAGCCAATCTTCATAAGCATGCTCATCTATAGCCTTTAGCGCAACAGCAACAGCATGTTTACACCATTCTTCTTTTAACGGGCAGTTACATCTGGCTTCAACTTTGTTCTTTTTAAAAATCAAGTCAGTATTATAGTGGTCCTGAAAATTCCCTTTAACTTTGCCCATATAGAAATTCTTCTCAGGATAATTATCGAACACCATATCCTTTGTATGATATTCATAACCTCTGCGCCAGCTTCCTGCACTTGCCTGTTCTTTTATAAACTTGTAATTAAATTCCTTTGTACTCATCGAACAGAGTATATCTCTTTCCTTCTAAGGGAACAACTTTCATTACGAACCGTCTATTCGTAAACCCTTAACTACAATAGAATTATACATGAGAATAAATAAAAAGGCAAGTGGGAATTTTTGGAACTTATATACAAAATTCCACTAAATAAAAACGCACATCACAGCGAAGCAGTCCGGAAATTTTATTCAATAAAAAAAATGATACCGGATTGCTTCAAAAATCATAGATTTTCTCGCAATGACGATAATGTTGGTGGAAACATGTATATAACTACCGAATTTTTTGTAAATCCCCAACCAATTATTAGTTAAGACAGTTTCCTTTATTTTAATTATGTGTTAAAATCTAGGTGTAAGAAGTTTAAGTAAGAGGTCAAAATGAAGAAATTACAAATAATATCACTGACAGTCATTCTAACTGCGTTTATCGGAATAAATATAAACACAAATACAGTGAACACAACAGCTGCACCAACAGCGGTTTCTACCCCTACAACACCGCAGTATCAATATACCGACGTTAATCCGCTGGAACTTATATCTAATCCTGACAGATACCTGCGCAGATATGTAAGAGTAAGAGGTAAATTTGATAAATTTTCAACCCTTGGTTTAGATTATCCGCCGGCTATGCGCCCTCATGATAAATATATTTCATTCCTGATTCAAAGACCGGATGTTACAAATCATAACATTCCTTTATCTGAATTGAAAATATTTCTAAAAAAAGAAGTGGCTGAAAAGAATATTGACCTCGATGCAGGTGATGAAGTCGAATTTACCGGCAAAATTTTCTCAACTGCACTTGGAGATCCTTGGATGGATGTTGATAATTTTAAAGTGGTAAATAAAGTTAAAAAAGACGAAAAGAAAAAATAGGTACAGTGTTTATTAAAAATTAAAAGGTATGGACAAGATTATGGCAAATAACAACAGCAGTAAAAATACTAACAGTACAAAAGCAGAAAAGTTTCTGACAATACATGGTCACTTTTATCAGCCGCCAAGAGAAAACCCGTGGTTGGAAGCTATTGAACTTCAAGACAGCGCTCTTCCGTTTCACGATTGGAACGAAAGAATTTGCAAAGAATGCTACAATCCTAACTCTGTATCAAGAATTGTAGATAACAAAAACAGAATTCTGGATATTGTCAACAACTACGAATACATGAGTTATAACTTCGGTCCGACATTACTTTCCTGGATGGAGGAATACGCTCCTTTAACCTATGAAAGAATTATTAAAGCTGATATTGAAAGTATCTCTCTGCATAACGGGCACGGAAATGCTATGGCTCAGGTTTATAACCATATTATTATGCCGCTTGCAAATACCAGAGATAAAGAAACACAGGTTAAATGGGGAATCAGAGATTTCGAATACAGGTTTGGAAGAAAACCTGAAGGGATTTGGCTTGCTGAAACAGCTGTAGATGATGCCACATTAAAGGTTCTCGTCGATAACGGAATAAAATTCACCGTGCTGTCTCCTTATCAGGCTTTAAAAGTCAAGAAAACATCTGATAAAGAATGGCAAGATGTAAGCTGGGGCAACATAGATCCTGCCCGCTCTTACAAATATACCCTGAAATGTGATAAAACAAAATCTATAGATTTGTTTTTCTATGATGGTGCGATTTCAAGATCTGTTGCATTTGATGAACTACTCACTGACGGTAATAAATTTATTAAACGCCTAAAAGAAGGGGTTTCAGAATTAAGAAACTATCCTCAATTAATAAATATTGCAACTGATGGTGAAAGCTACGGCCACCATACAAAATTTGGCGATATGGCACTGTCTTATGTTCTAAAAATTAAAGCAGAAGATGAAGGGTTCAAAATCACCAATTACGCAGAATACCTTGAAAAGTACCGAAGCAATTATGAAGTAGATATTAAACAAGCCTCTTCTTGGAGCTGTTTCCACGGAGTGGGAAGATGGATGGATGATTGCGGCTGTTCTACAGGCGGACACCCGGGTTGGAATCAAAAGTGGCGTAAGCCTTTACGTAATGCTCTTGATTACCTAAGAGATCATCTGGCTGAAGTTTTTGAAAAAGAAGGTTCAAAATACTACAATGACAACGTTTGGAATATCCGAAATAACTATATTGAAGTAATTTTAGATAGAAACTATTCAAAAATCAAAAAATTCCAAAAAGAAAACTTCAAACCTGATTTAACAGAAGAAGAACGAATAAAAGGTATGGAGCTTTTGGAAATGCAACGTCAAGCTATGCTTATGTACACAAGCTGCGGCTGGTTCTTCTCTGAAATTTCAGGAATTGAAACTGTTCAAATTATGAAATATGCAGCACGTGCAATGCAACTGGCAGCCAATTTCAGTAACGAAAATTTTGAGGAAAACTTCCTTGAAATTCTATCGGAAGCTAAAAGTAACATTCAAGAATACGGCACTGGCAGAGATATTTATGAAAGATTTGTAAGACCATCTGTTGTTACATCTAAACAAATTGCCTGCCTGTGGGCTATATCTTCACTCTATCAGGATTTTGAAGATGAAGAAGATGTATATTGCTACACCGTCAAACGACATGATTACCAAAAAGTTCAAAAGGGTAATTCTAACTTGATTATCGGAAACATTGAAATTCGTTCAAAAGTAACCCTGCAAAAAGCAAATCTTGTATTTGCTCTAATGCAGTATGCCGGCGGCGATTTCCACTGTGCAATAAAAGAATATTCAAATAATGAAGAATTCCAGGAATTAAAGGCATCACTGGTAAAAACATTTATGCTATATCCGCTGACTGAAATCATCAGAATTATTGATGAAAAATTCGGTAAAGAATACTTTACTCTTAAAGATATTTTCATTGAGGAAAGAAAGAAAATTCTTCAAATATTACTAAAAGATCAGATGGAAAAATTTGCAAACACATACAAAGATATGTATGACCAAGGAAAAGGTTCAATATATCACATGCAAAACCTTGGCTTAGAAATCCCTAACGAATTTAAGATTTCTGCTGGATATGCCCTAAGCCAAAGATATAACGACCTTTTAGCACATTCTGACGGGTTTGTAGATAGACCGGTAATTCAGGAAATTATGGATATAAATTTTGAAGCCAGAAAAATGAATATTGAAATTGACAAAACTCCTTCAAATAACAGTTTTGCAAAAAAAATCATCACAAATCTGAACAGATTAACCAAAAGTTTTGAAATTCAGCAAGCTGATGCTATTGTTGAATTGTTTGATATTATTGGAAAACTTGAACTTCAAATTGATATCACAGAAGCCCAAAATATTTACTATAACAAAATCTACCATAGAATAGGCGATATTATAGAAAATAACCAAGAAGCACCGAAAGAAAAAGAAATAAAATTTATCAACCTTCTTTTAGCTATCGGCAGAAATCTTAATGTCAACGTAGATTTTTACAAAGTAAAATTAGATAAACTTACTATGCTAAGCCAATAATACTAAAACTACTATTAATAAAACTTTACAAAATACGCAAATTATTCACTCCCAAATACTTTAATATAATAGGTAGAATTTAGGGAAAAATACGTATTATGCAAGTAACGGGACAGAATATTCAACAAAAAAATCCTCAAGTGCAGTATAACGGTGCGACAAATCCGGTAACAACAACTCCGGCTAATCAAGCTACGGCTTTGCCTGCTCAAAATTTACCTGAGCCAACAGTGCAACAGCCACAGACTCAAGCACAGTATCCTCAAGGATATTTACCGCCGCAAAACACTATTTATCCACAATATCAACCCGCCCAGAATTGTCAAATCCCTGCAGTAGCTTCAGGTGTTAATATTCAAATATTTAACCCGTCAGTCTCAACTCCGGGCTCACAACCGCCAACATATAATGTAAACGCGCCATGCTATCCTTCAAATTATTACACAGGAAGCGTTGGAGGCGATGGAAAGCTTCATCCTAACGGGAATTCCGGCAATAATGTAAATAACGGAACAAATTCAGGTACAATCGGCAACAACAATAACAATAATACTTATACAACTAATAATACAAATACAACAGCAGCTGATGCTAATTCCGCAAACAACGCAGATAACAAAAAGAAAACCGAAAAACGTAAAATTGTAGAATTAACAGATGATTACATTAGAAACCTTGAAAATTATTTGAACAGTCAGGATAAAAATGTAAGACTTAATGCTGCAAAAGAAGTTTACGCTCGTCTTGAGGAAGATGACTCCAGACATGACGATAAAGCATTAACAGCATTAGTGAATAAAATGCTGCAAGACCCGTCAGAAGAAATCAGGTTGTTAGCACTTTCAGCTCTTGATGGTAGAATAGTTACCGGAGATGATTATACCGTTAACGTACTGAAAAATATGCAGCAATCAAACAACGGTTACGGACAAGATGCAATAGATGCAAGTAATATTCTGCTAAAAATGTCCGGCAAACAAGTTGAAAAAGAATTTGAAGTGAAAGATACCCCGAAAAAAGAACAACCTAAAGAAAGTAAAAAGGCATAATTATGAAAATTGTAAGTCGAATAACAAAAGCTTTGAAAGGAAACACCGGTAATATTTTACGAAAAGGAGTCGGTGTTGCAGCTTTAGGAATGGTCGGATATGATGCACATTATATCGGAAAACTTCAAGCTGACCTTTATGCAAGCGAAAGAGATGCCTTAGGCACCGCTCATTATCTTAATAACTCAATGTATTCAAACAGTATGAGCAAGTTAACAGATGGGGTAAAAAATACAGCTTACAACATGGAACTGGATCAGGGCTGGAGAAGATTTTTTAACCTTGGAATAGGTTATGTTAAAGGCTTTTCATCAATGCTTGTATCTCACGTTGTACCATTCGCCTTAGGGCTGGGAGCACTATTAACCAAAGGACTGCCGTCTAAAATCTGCGCCGGCGGTTTGGGAGTCTATGGAGCATTTAAACTTGTGAAAAACTTCTTTGGTATCGGAACCCCGGGAGGTCCATTGAATCAGTAATTATTGTTCCAGGTTATTTATATATTTTTCGTATAAATCCGGACGGCGTAATTTTGTACGCTCTAACTGCATATTATAACGAAATTCATTAATATCTTTATGATTACCGTTTAACAAAACTTCAGGAACTTTATACCCTTCAAACTCTCTTGGTCTGGTGTATTGCGGATATTCCAAAAGCCCGTTTGAAAAACTGTCATCTTCGGCAGATTCAATCTTCCCTAATGTTCCATTAAGCTTCCTGCTCACTGTATCAATAAGGCACAATGCAGGTAACTCTCCGCCTGTTAAAACAAAATCCCCAATTGAAATTTCTTTTGGCTTGATAATTTCGCGAATACGCTCATCAAACCCTTCATAATGACCGCAAAGCATTACAATCTGGTCATACTTTGCCAAATCCAAAACCAAATCTTCACAAAGCGGTTCACCTTGTGGGGAAAGCATTACGGTTATTGAATTTTCCAGCTTCTCAACACTTTTATAAGCATCAATATATGGCTGCGGCATCAAAACCATTCCAGCCCCACCGCCGTACGGAGTATCATCAACTTTTTTATGCTTATCCAAAGTAAAATCTCGTGGATTAACAGCATTCAACGTAAAAACTTCACCCTCTTTTGCCCGTTTCATTATGCTGAAATCACAATATGAACAGATAAATTCCGGAAATAAAGTTAATACATCAAATCTCATTCCAATAACCCTTCAAGATTGTTTATCATGATTTTTTTATTCCGGATATCAACAACAGGTACTATAGCTTTGACAAAAGGAATTAATGAAATCTTCTTTGAATTTGTTTTAACAGAAATTAAATCACTTGCCCCATTATTGGAAACACCGATTACAAACCCAAGTTTTTTCCCATTGGCATTATCAAAAACTTCCAGTCCGACAAGTTCATCAATCAAGAATTCATCTTCTTCAAGACTTTCACGTATTATTGTATCCTCAACAAACAAAAGCTGCCCTTTATATGGGATTAAATCATTTATAGAATCAATACCCTCAAATTTAACAATTAAAAGATTTTTATGCGGCTTGATTGATTCAATATGCAATGGCAGATATTCATTATTATTTTTCAGAAAAACCGTATCAAGCGATAACACAAAATCCTGTTGATTTTTGGAATAACCAACTTTTGCTTCGCCCTTAATTCCATGAAAATTAACAATTTTACCGACCGAAACGTATTTAACCATAACTATTCTTCAGCAGGAGCTTCCTCAGTTTTAGGTTTTCTGCCTCTTTTTTTCTTAGGAGCTTCTTCAACTGATTCTTCAGCTGCTGCTTCTACAGGAGCTTCATCTTTTTTATCTGCTTTTTTTGTTGACTTAGCTTTTTTAACTTCTTC
>OHEP01000695.1_pt1 | contig 21281 bp, 22 predicted proteins | sample 1567271 | NCBI WGS metagenome assembly OHEP01 (sample SAMEA3879577, study PRJEB24766) | human gut metagenome | biome: human-associated habitat; feature: feces | place: USA | collected 1985/1987
CTGATGGCACTTACGGCGGCGACAAACTGATGACCCGTTATGAAATGGCACAGATTGTAGCAAAAGCTATGGCAAAAGGTGCAAACGTAGACAAACTGGCAGCAGAATTTGCTGACGAACTGGACAGCCTCGGCGTTCGCGTAGCTAACCTCGAGAAAAAATCTGACAACGTAAAAATCACCGGTCAGATCCGTATGAGCTATCGTGCAAACGATAATGGCGTTGGTACTGACAACAGCAACAACAGCGGTCGTCTCCGTACCCGTCTGTTCCTGAATGGTCAGATTAACGAAGACTGGACTTATACCGGTCGTTTTGAAAATAGCCAGTATTATACCAATACTACTGATGACAACAGCGAAGACGATGATATTGATCTGAACTGGGCATATGTTTCCGGTCGTGTTGGTGGTGTAATGCTTGATGCTGGTCGTCAGAACTTCAAACCCCATACTGGTAATATCCTCGATACCGAAGTAGATGGTTTGAAACTTTCTTATGGCGATAAAGTGAAAGTTACTGGTTATGTTGGTAAAGGTACTGATGATACTTTTGATTTGAGTGCAGAAGATGGATTTACCTCTGATGATCGTCTTTACATCGCAGATGTAACTGCTAAAATTGGTGTAGTTGATACTTATGTATCTTACTACAAAGTAGATAATGGTTATGATCAGGAAATTTATAATGTGGGTGTTGCTCTGCCGATTGTTAAAGATTTGAAACTTTCCGGTGAATGGATGTACGGTTCTTCTGATGAAGATGAAGACATGGACAACAATGGTTATGTAGTAGGTTTGGCATATAAAGGCGCTAAAGCTTCTCAGCCTGGCAGCTGGGGCGTATTTGCAAACTACTATGATATGCCTGGCTTCACTTATCTGGATGCAACCAATGATTCTTATAATGGCAGAATGAACAGCTGGAAATATGAAGAATTTGGTAATGATGAAGTTACTGATGGGTTCAAAGGTTTTGAAGTAGGTGCAAACGTAGCTCTTGCTAAAAACATTGTAGCAGGCGTTAAGTACTATGACCTTGAAGCTCGTGAAGGCGACCTCGACGATCAAGCAATCTGGTCTGAAGTTGTATTCACTTTCTAATCTTAGCCTTACAACAGCTTAATATTAGAATAACTAAAGCGGATGGCTTTGTGCCATCCGCTTTTTCTTTACAAAAAATGGCGGATAAAATCCGCCATTTTTTTATCATAACTTAATATTTAATATTTAATTTTAAATATGCGCAGCACTTACTTTTACGCTGTAACCCATAACGTAATCCAGCATTTCTACCGGTACCATGGTTACGCCATCGATAAGTTCCGGTTTGTTTTGCAGTTTAATGCGCATACGCTGTTTACCGTACTCATTGCTGTTAATTGTGCATACTGCGCTGCGCGGGCCGTCATAAACAACTGCGGTCTGTGCGTCCTGATTCCATGTTACGGTATAGCCAAGTGCTTCCGCTACGGCGCGCAGAGGAACATATAAAGTGTTGTTTTTGTTTACAAGTTTAACGTCTGCAAGTTCTTTGCCGTTTAAAGCAATTACTCCGGCCGTTGTGCTGATGTTAATATCAGCAAGGCCCTGCTGCAATAAAACTGCTTTGGTTGCAGTAGCCTGGCCGGGTAAACTTAAGGTAGAAATTTCATACCATAACAGCATTTTGTCGCCCGGTTTAAGTTCAGCAGCTTCCGGGTAAACTTCCGGCAGCAGGGTAACATACTGTGTTTCGTTAACGTTAAGCACGCGCACGCTGCCATCTTCACACGCTTCTACTTTGCCGATATTAAAATAGGTAAAAGTGGGGCGGCTGTCTTCCGGGCCGGAAATAATGGCATCCGCTTTTCCCTGTGGCGGCAGGCTGCGCGTTAAAGCAGGACCGTACCAGGCGCTGACATGCCCGTCTTTTTTTACATCATTGGCGCCAAGATAATAGCCGGTGCCGCTTTGCAGTATATAGGTGTTGTCCGTAATATGCAGGGCAACGCTGTCGAACGGTTTATTGCTGTTTTTTACGGTAATCATGCTGCCGGTATTTTCCGTTACGGTTCCGGACATTTGCAGTTCTTTCGGCACATTCTGCGCCGCCATGGCACTGCCGCTTAACGTAAGCAGGCACAGTGCCGCTATAAGCATTTTTTTCATTTTATGCAGCTCCTTTAATGTATAAACTAAAAATATTATAGCATGTATACGCCTTCCTGTTCCAGTATGTTGCAAAGAGTTTGCAAAAGTGTAAAATTTGTGATAAGAGTTAAAAAATATATTACCAAAAAGAGGATTTTTGAAAGATATAGAGTATACTAATAATATATATGGTATTTTATGGGTTAAATTAAAGCGGCAGAAGGGGATGAGAACAATTTCTTTAAGTACAAGGCAAAAGCGTATAGCTGAGATTGTAAGACAGGACGGACCGATTACCGGCGAACATATTGCAGAAAGACTTAATGTTACGCGCGCTGCCTTGCGCAGTGATTTGGCCATTTTGGTGATGGGCGGCATTTTGGACGCAAGGCCTAAAGTAGGGTATTTTTATACCGGAAAAAACACCCTCGGTATGCTGATGGAAGAAATTTCCGGTATCTGCGTGCGCGATTTGCAGTCTGTGCCGGTTGCCGTCAACCACGATAAGAGTGCTTACGAAGCGGTTATAACAATGTTTCTGGAAGATGTGGGAACGGTATTTGTTATTGACGATGCCGGACTGCTGGCCGGTGTTGTTTCGCGTAAAGATTTGTTGAAGGCTGCTATCAATAATAATTATAACCTGCGCGAAGTACCGGTTGTTATGGTAATGACGCCGCTTTCCAAATTAATTGTTGTAACTCCGGAAGATTCCGTGGCAGCTGCTGCCCGGAAGATTATTGATAATGAAATTGACTGCCTGCCAGTTGTGCGCTGTATAGAAGAAGGCAGCCGCAGCTACGAGGTTGTGGGCAGAATTACAAAAACTAATTTTACGCGTCTGCTTGTAGATTTGGCAGAGGGCAAAGGGGGCAATTATCATAGCTAAGACACCGGTTATTTATGCTGTGTCCGATTCTATCGGCGAAACTGCCGAATCGGTTGTAAAGGCTACAACCAGCCAGTTTGTACAGGAAAAATTTGACGTTATCCGCGTTCCTTATATTAAAGATGCTCAGCAGGTTGAAAAAATACTTGAAGAAGCCAAAGAAAGCGGCGGCATTGTTTGCTATACTATCGTATCGCCGGAACTGCGCGAGCATATTATGCAGAAGGCAATGGAACTTGACGTTGAAGTTATTGACGTTTTGGGGCCAATGTTGAAAGCCATTGAAAAAACTTCCGGGCTTTTGCCTAAAAACCAGGCAGGCCTTATCCATGCTTTGGACCACGAATATTTTAAACGTGTTGAAGCAATTGAGTTTGCCGTTAAATATGACGACGGCAAGAACCCACTGGGGCTTTTAAAGGCAGACGTTGTGCTGATTGGCGTAAGCCGTACCAGTAAAACGCCGCTTAGCATGTACCTTGCGCACAAGCAGCTTAAAGTAGCCAACGTGCCGCTGGTGCCGGAAATTGCTCCGCCGGAAGAACTTTTTAAAGTTCCTCCCCATAAAATTATCGGCCTTTTGATTGACCCGTTTAAATTAAACGAGATACGCAGCGAGCGTTTAAAAACCATGGGGCTGAGCGACGGCGCAAATTACGCGGATGTAAGGCGTATCAGTGAAGAACTGGAATATGCCAAGGCAATTATGCGCCGCGTACACTGCAAAATTATTAATGTATCGAACCGTGCTATTGAAGAAACTGCCGGCATCATACTTGATTACGTACAGAAAAACAGAGACAGGCACATATAAAAATAACCCCCGTTTTAACGGGGGTTATTTAGGCTGGCGTTATAAAAATTTTTTATCGCGTACGTTATAGGTTAAATCGCCTGCGTGCGGCGTGCCGTTAACGGTAACGTTCCCGGAGAAAACCGCGTTTTTGGTTTTCCAGTTAAAGCTGCCGTTATCGGCAGTAATACGCAGGTTATCCTGGGTAAAAACCATGTTGCCGTTTACGTAGGCGGTGCGTTCATTGCCTTTAACTTCAACGGAATCGCAGTCAAAATGTATTCCGGTGGGCTTGTCGGTAAGGCTGATATTGCCCTGTGCATGAACTTCCAGCTGATACAGGTAAACCTGCGCAGCGTCGCCGTCAATAACGCGGTCGCCTAAATCCACATGTACGTGCCCTTTTAAATCGTAAACTCCCGTAAAGGGATTAAAAGTCTGGCTGTCGCTGGAAATATCCGGCTGGGCAGCAAAAGCCGAAGGTATAAACAAAAACATCAGCATAAATAAAACTGCAAAAATTCTTTTCATTGTAAAAACCTCTTTATTTTATGAATATACTATTATTATAGACTTTGGCGCGCCAGGCGGCAAGGCAGATTAAGTGAAATAAAGGTGAAAGAAATGGTTATAAGAAAGTTGATAGAAGCTACAGAAGAAAAGATTTTGGCGCCATGGGCACAAAAAAGTGCTGCTGCCGTGCGTGAGCACGAAGAAGAACCAGATGACCTGCGTACTGCTTATCAGCGCGACAGGGACAGAATTATTCACAGCATGGCTTTTAGAAAATTAAAGCATAAAACGCAGGTTTATCTGAACCCGGGTGACCATTACCGTACGCGGCTTACGCACAGCATGGAGGTATCACAGATTGCAAGGACAATAGCCCGTGCGCTGCGCTTAAATGAAGATTTAACGGAAGCGGCGGCACTGGGGCACGATTTGGGGCATACGCCCTTCGGGCATGCGGGCGAGCGCGCCATTAATGCTTATACGGGGCATTTTAAGCATAACGAGCAAAGCTTGCGGGTGGTAAAATATTACGGACGTGAAGGGCGCGGGCTGAATTTAACTTTGGATGTATGTGATGCCATTGTTAACCATACGGGCGATACTTTGCCGAAAACGCTGGAAGGGCAGATAGTGCGCCGCTGTGACCGTATAGCCTATTTATGCCATGATTTTGACGATGGCTGCAAAGTGGGAATTATAGGGCCGGATAAACTGCCGGGCATTGTTGCAATGCGCCTCGGCACAAAACCGAGCCAGATTCTTGATATTCTTGTACGCAATGTGGTGGAAAGTTCGGCTGGCAAACAGATTGTCAGCATGGACAAATATTATGAAGAAGCAATGGATGAATTCCGCTGCTTTATGTTTGACTATGTTTATCTTTCGCCGCCGCTGAAAAATGAACACCGCAAGGCAGAACATGTTGTAACCACGCTTTTGGATTTGTATATGCACCGCCCGGAAATGCTGCCGCAGGAATATGCCGTTAACGTGGAAAGGCACGGCTTGCAGCAGGTTGTGGTTGATTATATTGCCAGCCTGACGGACGCGGCTGCCGTACAGCAGTTCAGCAGGCATTATTTGCCTGTTATTATTTAATGTAGCGAAAAATAAATTATCGTAAATAAAAAAAGAGGATTTTCTGTTTATATATTGAATATAAATAAAACAGATGATATTTAAAGTGACGGGAGCAAGGCAAATGAGCAGTATGTTTGATGATTTTAAAGAGCAGGTCCGCTCACAGGCAAATATCGTCGAAATAGTATCGGAATATGTACCGCTGAAAAAACGCGGCAGCAGCTATTGGGGCTGCTGTCCTTTTCATGGCGAAAAAACGCCGTCTTTTTCCGTATCGCCGGATAAGAATTTTTTTTATTGCTTTGGCTGCCATGCAGGCGGCGACGTTTTTACCTTTATAATGAAGGAAGAAAACTGCACCTTTCAGGAAGCATTAAAAATTCTGGCCAATAAACTTGGCATACCGGTTCCGGAACGCGAAAAAACACGGCAGGAAATTGAACGCGAAAAAGAAACAAAGGAAATTATTGCCGCCAACGAACTGGCAACACGTTTTTATCAGGCCTGCCTTACAAAAAGCGAGTTTGGCAAACTGGCGCAGCGTTATCTTGCTGGCAGGGGCATTACGCCGGAAATTATCGAAAAATTTTCTATCGGCGTGTCGCTGCCGGGTTATACTTCGCTTGTAAAAGCGCTTGGCAAACGCGGATGCCGCGAGGAGCTGCTGATAAAGGCGGGGCTTGCCGTTAAAGGGCGTAACGGCGCTTACGATAAATTCCGCGGCAGGGTTATGATACCCATTGAAGATGCACGCGGGCATGTGGTTGGTTTTGGCGGGCGTATTCTGCAAAATAATGCCGAAGCAGCCAAATATATGAATACCGCCGAAACCGAATGGTTTAATAAACGTACATTGTTGTTTGGTCTGCACGCGGCAATTAAAGAAATAAAAAGCAGGCGTCAGGCAATTATTGTTGAAGGATATATGGACGCGATAAGCCTTCATGCCGCCGGTATCGGCTGGGCTGTGGCTTCAATGGGCACGGCATTTTCGGCAGAGCAGGCAAAACTTTTGGCGCGCGTATGTGATGAAGTTGTGTTTTCGTACGACAGCGACGAAGCCGGGCAGCGCGCCGATATGAGGGCTGTAAGCATAGCACGCGCGGCGGGGCTGAGGGTTAAAGTTCTGGCAGTGCCAGACGGCAAAGACCCGGATGAATTTGTGCGCAGGCACGGCACAGAGGCCTATCTTGAATTAGTTAAAAATGCTGCCGACGGCATTGACTTTCAGATGCGGCAGGTAATAGCGCAAAATAATGTTTCAAATTTAGCAGGAAAAGTGGAAGCGGTGTCGAATATACTACCATTCCTGTTAGAATGTAAAAATGATATAGAAGTGGCAGGGTATATACGCAAATTAGCCCAGCTGCTGACAATAGATGAAAGCCTTATCATAAGCGAATACCGCAAAATGAGCCGCAAAAGCGGCAGCCAGGGGCAGGTGCCTCTGCCGGTGCAGCCAAAAGCAGTGCGGGCGGCCGCGCCGGATGACGAAGCGGAACAGCAGCTGTTGAACATACTTGCAAAAAATATCAGCCTTCTGCCCGTATACAGGGATGAAATAGCCAAAGCCGGATTCAAGTCACCGGAACATCAGGAAATTTATTCATCACTGACGGGAATGCTGGAAAATATGCCGCAGGATGTTACGGCTGAACTTTTCAGGGTGTTAAGCCCAGAAGCTTCAACGGCTTTTGCAGCGATAATGGCAAAAAATGTGCAGCCCGGCGATGAAGAAAAACTTATTGCCGACTGCATACGTATGATGAATAAAAGCAGGCTGGAGGCTTTATACGAAAAGCACCGGCTGCTTGCGGATGAATATGAACGTTTGGGGGACAGCCGCTTTTTGCAGGAACTTGCAGAAAGCCAGAAGATAAAAGATGCTATTAAAAATTTGTATTGAAATGGTTAAAGCAGTTTATCACGAAGGGAGGGAACACCATGGCTAATACAAAAATACCGTCCGAGCAGGTTGAGGAATTATTGTCTAAAGGAAAATCACATGGCGGTGTTCTCACTTATCGTGAAATTATGGACTCCATGCAGAACGCTGAAGACATGAGCGCCGACGATATGGACAGCATGTATGAACTGATTGCCCAGAAAGGCATTGATGTTGTTGACGATGCTAACGATGACCTTGACCTGGAGCCGGAAGCAGTAAGTGAAGCCGACGAAATTAACGAGGCCGAGCTTGCCAATATGAGCGTGCCCGAAGGCGTAAGCATTGACGACCCGGTGCGCATGTACCTGAAGGAAATAGGCCGTGTGCCTCTTTTGGTCGGCGAAGACGAAGTTAAGCTTGCCAAACGCATGGACAAGGGCAAACAGGCGTACAGGCTGCTGCACGGCACAAGGCACGGCGTGGTTGCGCCCGTATATACCGGCAAAGATTCCACGCAGGAGCTTATTGCCAAAGCGCGCGAGCTTATTAAAGACGAGAAAACAATCTGCGATTTGCGCAGCATAACCAAAGCGCTGCAATTTATTGAAGCGCGAGAAAAAAGCGGTAACCCCTGCACAATAGAAGAATACAAAGCACTGGTTGCCGATTTTACACGCGACGAATGCATGCGCCTGCACAAACTTTTGCAGGATGAGCATATAACCATAAGCGGCAGCGAAAAAGTAACTCCCGATGCACATACCAGTGATAAAGAAATTCATTCGCTGTTTGATTTAAAAACCATTCTGGAAGAAGTTAAGCGCCGCCTGCCGGAAGAAAAAGATACGGCTGTTTTTGATGCTTACCTTGAAATTGAGGACGATTACAAAAAACTGCTTGAAGAAGTTTATGAGCAGGGCGAAGAAGCAAAACGCTGCCTGTCGGAAGCAAACCTGCGCCTTGTTGTAAGCATTGCTAAACGTTATGTAGGGCGCGGCATGCTGTTCCTTGACCTGATCCAGGAAGGCAACCTCGGCCTTATTAAAGCAGTTGAAAAATTCGATTACAATAAAGGCTTTAAATTCAGTACCTATGCAACATGGTGGATACGCCAGGCCATTACAAGGGCCATTGCCGACCAGGCTCGTACTATCCGCATTCCTGTACATATGGTTGAAACCATTAATAAACTTATCCGCGTATCGCGCCAGCTTTTGCAGGAACTGGGCCGTGAGCCGCAGCCGGAAGAAATTGCCAAGGAGATGGATACTTCCGTTGACCGCGTGCGTGAAATTATGAAAATTGCCCAGGAGCCGGTATCGCTTGAAACTCCTATCGGTGAAGAAGAAGATTCGCATTTGGGCGATTTTATTGAAGACCATGACGCACCGGCACCTGCTGATGCAGCTTCGTTTACGCTTCTGCGCGAGCAGCTTGACGAAGTGCTGGAAACTTTGACGGTACGCGAGAAGAAAGTACTGGAGCTGCGCTTTGGCCTTGAGGACGGACGCAGCCGTACCCTGGAAGAGGTAGGGCAGCACTTTGGCGTAACACGTGAACGTATCCGCCAGATTGAAGCCAAGGCTCTTAGAAAATTAAGGCATCCGAGCCGCAGCAAACGCCTGAAAGATTTTCTTGAATAGTTGACAATATATACTAACTTTAGTAAAATATTACTGTTGGCTAATTGCCATCAGCTTGGGCCTATAGCTCAGTGGTAGAGCCATCGGCTCATAACCGATTGGTCGTAGGTTCGAATCCTACTGGGCCCACCAATTCAGAATGTAGCGGATTATTGCCCGTAGAGCCGCTTGCAGTCTGCGCTCCCAGTTCGTTATAGTTATAATGGACGGTGGCAAAAAACTGCTTGGTATCTTCGTTATAATCCAAAACAATATCGTGGATGAGCGTAGAGATGATAAAGTCTTTACGCTCATTTTCGTTAGTTATACGCTTTAGCGATGGTTCTGAGCGCCAAAGGAGCGAAAGAACAACAACCACCAGCTATGCTGGTGAGATTAAAATCTTTAGATTAAAGAAAAATTCCTCCAATGGTACAATAATGTAGTTCGTAAGCTGCATTAAGGAAAGAATTGGAGGAATTTTTTGTGAATAATAAAGAAAGTTTAGCACACACATCTTGGAATTGCAAATTTCATATAGTATTTGCACCGAAGTATAGGAAAAAGGAAATATATGGAGCATTAAGGCAGGATATAGGAAGAATATTAAGAATGCTCTGCGAAAGAAAAGAAATAGAAATAATAGAAGCAGAATGCTGCATAGACCATGTACATATGCTGGTAAAAATACCGTCCAAATACAGCGTGTCGCAGATAGTAGGATAAAAGTTCACTAATGATATTCGACAGACATGCAAATTTGAAGTATAAGTATGGGAATAGGCATTTTTGGTGCAGAGGATATTTTGTAGATACAGTAGGGAAAACACAAAGAAAATAGAGGAGTATATAAAAAACCAAATAAGAGAAGATATAATGGCAGACAAAATGAATATGAAGGAGTATATAGACCCGTTTACGTGTGAGCCAGTAGGAAAGAAGCAATAAAAAAGCCCCACATGAGGGGCAGTGAGTAAAAAATTGCAGCTGGAGAATAAAAATCAGGCATCTTGAGATGCAGCTGTATCAGCCGCTTCGAGCGGCGAACAAACCGCCGGCTGAGTCGGCGGTTTTGATTCCGTTAAAGGCGTTTTGCAAGAAAAAAATTACACGATTTTTCATATCATCGGCTGCCTTTTTGGCGGCTTTTATTTTTTCTATATCTTCATCAATAATTTTTAAAGCCGCTTCGTGTTCTGCAATGTGTTTCATCAGCGTCTTTGATACCAGCCCGCTGCCGAGTGCTTTCATGCAGTTATTTAATTTCTCCTGTGTTTCGCGGCGTTGTGAGTGCAAAAGTTTCAGCTCAATATTATCATTTTTGGCGCTGGCAATGGCAGCGGTGGCGATTTTCTCAACGTTCTCCTGGTTTTCCGGCAGGCGAATAGTGGCATCTAAAACAGTCTTTTCAATTTTATCCTGCGTGATGTTTCGCATATTGCAGGTTTTATAATGCCTTTTATTATTGCAAACATAATAATAGTGCATGGCGCCGGTTTGGCTGGTGCCTCTGATACCACCATATTGCCGCCGCAACTTCTGCATTTTAATTTTGTAGTTAAGATATAATTATTGCTTTTCCTAAACACTTTGTTCCCTCTTTTCTGTTTTTGGTTGCGCAGTTGTGCCATTGCAAAAATTTCCGGAGAAATGATTGTCGGCAGCGCGCCTGCTTTAATGATATCATTCCAGTGGTATGTGCTAATGTAGATTTCATTATTTACCATATGCTGTAAACTGTTTCTGGTAAACGGCTTGCCGTCAGATGTTAAATAGCGTTTTTCATTGGCTGCGGCTATGATATCACCGATTTTATCGTTTTTAATGTAACGGTCAAAAATCATTTTAACAATGGGTGTTTCCTGCTCGTTTAAATGTATATGCCCTTCGGCATCTTTTTTGTAATCAAGCGGCAGGCGCCCCAGTGCTTTGCAGGCCAGTGCGCTGTCGGTCATGTCGCGGCATACTTTTGCGCCAACTCCACGCTGTAATATTCCGCCATGCCTTCCAGTACACTTTCCAGTATAATACCGGAGGTATCATTAGTAATGTTTTCGCGGGCAGACAACACACGCACGCCGTTCTTTCTCAGTTTGTTTTTGTAGACGGCGCTGTCATAACGGTTGCGTGCAAAGCGATCCAGTTGATATACTAGCACATAATCAAATTTATTACATCCGCTGTCAGCAATCATCTTTTTAAAAGCTGGTCTGTGGTCACTGCGGCCGCTAATGGCACGGTCGATATAAGGGCCAACTATTTTAAAACCACGGTATTCCGCAAATGCCGTACATTCGCAGATCTGTTCTTCAATGCTTTTCTCACGCTGCTTCGTGGATGAAAAGCGGGCGTAGATAACGGCTCTGTTCATACTTTCACATCTCCTTTTTTATGTATGTAATATCAAAAGATGTACATTATTAATTATAATGATTTAGAGCTTTACTATCGTCCAGAAGCTTTTTGCCTTCAGGACGTTTCTGTAAAGCTATCGTACCGGTAATGCCATCATCCATGTAGTAGTCATAAACGTTCAGCATATTTAAATCAACATATTTTTCGGCGTATTTACGCTGATTTTCAATTGTGCCTTTTTCGGTCTGTTCATCAGATGATACACGGCAGTATACAGCAACAACTTCATTGTTTTTGAAAGTGTTAAACATAAATTTTATCTCCGAATTTATTGACATATTGTGTAATTTTGGTATAATATTACCTTAAAAACAAATGACGTGATAAAACGAACGAAGAAATATTAATGAAAAGATTAGGTATGGATTTGTATTATAATCCTGCTTCAATATCAAATATTGTAAACATTCAACAAACTCTTTTTAATTCTGACAAAAAAGATATCATCGTAAAATTAAAAAGCAATTATATTTGTCCGGCACTTTTCCCGCTGATTTTTTCTTTGCCGTATGCGGGGAGACTTTATAATAAAAATATCAAACTAACACATAAAAAAATAAATAATGCTTTAAGTAAAGATTTGATTTTGTATGGTGTAGATGCTCATTTTCAGGTTAACTCTATGGCTGTATCTAAAAATGCTGTTGTACCATTTTGTTATGCTCCTGTACTAAATGATGATGTAGCCCAGAACATAAGTAATATTATTGAAAACATACCAGTAAATTTATCTAGTGAATATCAAGCTGCAATTTCGTCTCAAATTATGGAAGTATTTAATAATTCTTATGAGCATGGTCATAATGGAATTGGTTCATTTTTTACTAGCTATTATGAAGAAGAAGAAAAATCTTTTAAATTTACAGTCTATGATTTGGGTGTTGGGTTTAGGAAACCTATAGAAGAATATTTAAAAAGCTCTAATAAAGATATAAACTTAAATTTATGGACAACTTCAGATTATATAGAGTGGGCATTTACAAAAGGAAATACTACTAAGCATAGCGATTACCCACGTGGTATTGGATATGATGTATTATCAAATTTTGCGATAGAAAATAATGGAGAAATTCTCTTGTGCACAAATGATAGAGTTTGTCATGTGCGTAAAACCGGTAAAGAATACAAACCATTGAGTAAATCAATACTCGGTACCTTTTTTTCAATGAAAATTAACTTAGATAGAACACACATATATAAGTAAGAGGAGGTAATGTATATGAAAACAATTGAAGTTAGTGAACTTTGCAAATTTGCTATTTCAGAAGAAAAAGGATTATTATTAAGAGAAAAAATTACGGACTTGTTACAAGATAATAATTCCGAAGAAGTTTTATTAAATTTTAAAGGTATTAGCATGTTTACGACTCCTTTTTTCAATTCCAGCATAGGATATTTTATTTTAAAATATGGTCCTGAAGAATTTGATAAAAGGATAAAACTTGTAGGTTTAGAGGAAATGGGGCAAGAAACCTATCAGCATTCAAGAGAAAATGCAATAGATTTTTATAATAATAAAGTTAACGTAAAAGAAGTTGGAGAAATTGTATCAAAAAATTTAGCAGAGGATTAATTATGAGTAATTTAATTGATGTGACACATGTTGATTTCAATAAATGTGACGATAATACTGTAATAGCTGTTGATACGAATATTTTGTTGTTTGTGTTTTATCAACGAATTTCGTATACAGATAATCAAAGATTTCAAGTCTATCAAAATATTTTTGAAAAGATAGCAAAAAATCTTGATAAAATTAAACTTGTAACTAGTGCGGTTAACATTAATGAAGCATTTAATGTTATCGAAAAAACTGAGTATGATATTTATAAAAAGACTATTACAGATGAAAATTTTAGCATTAAAGATTATAGGCGATTGCCCGACCATAGAACTAAATTAAAAAAAGAATTCAAAAGTTTTTGGAAGCAAGTTTGCACATATATGAATGTTTGCGATTATACAATAACTAAAAGTTTTTTAAAGCAGTTTTCAAATAATGTAGAGAATTATAGATATGATTGTTTGGATGCAGCGCTTGTTGATTTTTGCCAAAATGAAAATATAACGAAAATAATAACAGATGATAGTGACTACTTTGGATATAAGAATGGTATAGATATTTTAACCGCAAACCCTAGTATGGCTAGATTTAAAAAATGAAAACCAGTTCATGCACTGTAAATATGATATCAGTGTCAGAACTGGTTTATTTTTGGTATAATACAATAACAGCTCTACTTGGTCTGTGGATGTTGTTATTTGGTTACAGATACTGGTAATATTTGTAACCGCTAACGCTCGGTGCTGGTAACACCAGGCGTTTTTGTATAAAGAAAACCCCGCGTTAGACGCGGGGTTCCGGGAAGCTTAAGCGATAAAGAAAATATATAAAAAATTCCTCCTTTGATAAAATAAAATTGCGGTCTGCCAATCGCAAAATATCAAAGGAGGAATTTATCATGAAAGACATCCATAGTTTATCGCACACGAAATGGAACTGCAAATACCATGTAGTATTCGTACCAAAGTATAGAAGAAAAGTATTTTATGGAGAAAAGAAGGTAGAAATAGGGAAAATATTAAGAGAATTATGTAAATGGAAAGGAGTAAACATAATAGAAGCAGAAGTTTGTCCGGACCATGTCCATATGTTAGTAGAGATACCACCGAAGATGGCTGGATCGTGGTTCATGGGATTTCTAAAAGGGAAAAGCAGTCTTATGATATATGAGAAATGGGGAAATTTAAAATATAAATATCGAGGCAGAGAATTCTGGTGCCGAGGATATTACGTAGATACAGTAGGAAAGAATACGAAAGCGATAGCAGAATATATAAAGAATCAGCTCAAAGAAGATGAGCTAAACCAACAATTAGTGTTAGATTACGGAGACCCGTTTACGGGTGACAAGTAAGGAATAATCGCAAGTGGCAGACCGAGGAACGCCTTTTAGGCGTAGCTAGTAGAATAGCCTTTAAGGCGGTAAATGACAAACCACCGGCTACGCCGGTGGTTTTGATTGTATATCCGGCAGGTTTTTACTTAGCCTTCTATATATGTTACTGCGCTGAAAACGGCAAGCAAAAGTGCCGACATCGGTACAAGCGTTTTTAGGCATTTAAAATAATCGGCTTTAAAATAATCGAGCGTTACAAGCAGGCACATGTGCGTCGGCGTAAGCATCTGCCCGGCAACGCCAAACACCATGGCAATGCCCGCAAGCGTTAAATCTCCCGGTGCCATAGCGGCGATAATTGGCATTACTATGGCAACATGCCCCTGAGACATACCTGTAAGTATGCCGATAATAAATGATACGGCGGCAACAATGGCTGGTACCGGCAGCGGCGATTTTTGAAATTCGCTTACTATAAGGTGCAGGATGCCTGTATCGGTTAAAATTTGTATAAAGTAGAAAATGCAGACGATATTAAGCAGCATTTTCCTGTCGCACGCACCTGTAAAAACTTCTTTAATATTTAATGTATGGTTGGTAAAGCGCAGTACAAATATCATTGCAAAAACAACCAGCGCCATAGCGGCAGCCGCCGTAAAATTAAAAGCGTTTATTAAAATAAAGTTGGCGGCAACCGGGGCAACGGCAAAGCAAAGGGTTTTTAATTCTTTTGTAAAGTTTACTTTTCCGGTTTCTGTAAGAATGTGCGGCGGAAGTTTTAACGGGCGCATTAAAATCAGCCAGCCAACCAGGAAAAACAGCGGCGTAACCCACGCCAAATGCAGCAGCAGGCTGCTGAAGGGGATGGCGGCAATGCTGCAAGCCATCAGCATGCCAGGAATAATAGGGCTGGAAAATTCAAAAATATGGCGGAACCAGAAATTAATATTGGCTTTGTGTTCTGCCGTCAGGTTTAAACCTTTTGCTGTTATTTCAACAATAGGGGCGGAAAAGCGCGCTCCGCCAAGTGAAGGCAGAAGCCCTAAAAATGCCGGCATAATGGCAAGCGTAAGGCGCGGGCTTTTAAGCAGGCGGTGCAGTGAACGCACAAGGTCATCCAAAATGCCGCCTGTGCGCAGTTCAATTTCCAGGCACATAACAAAGTATAAGGCAAAAATTAAATCGTAAGTGCGGTAAGCGCTGAAGGTTTCTATCCAGGCGTTCCACAAATAATGCGGCTGCGGGGCGGCAGCTGCCCAAATAAAAATGCCTGCCGTTAAAATTGCCGGCCCTATCGGCACACGTCGGCGCAGCAGTACAATAATAATCAAAAGTGCTGAAATTAAAATTACAAAAATATTCATAATTTAACCACCTTTTTTATTTATGAAGAAAGTTTAACACGTTTTCAGGCTATTGAAAAATATGAATATAGTAGTAAGATAATAAGTAAATACTAATAACGAGGAAAACAAAATGACAATCCGTTATCTGGAAATTTTTGTGGAAGTATGTAAATACATGAACATGAGCAGAGCGGCGCAGTCGCTGATGATTTCGCAATCGTCCGTCAGCCAGGCGGTTAAGGCGCTGGAAAAAGAATATAATGTGCTTTTGTTTGAACGCCTGAACCATAATCTTTATTTAACTGCTGCCGGAGAGAAGATGCTGTACCTTGCAACGCAGGTTTTAAAAAGCATCGGGCGCTTGAATTCTGCCATGCATAATGCGCCGGTATCGCTTAATATTGGTTCGTGCAATACTGTGGGCGCAAGTTTTCTGTATCCGCTGCTGGCGGAATTTAAAAAGCTCAGCCCGGATATTCATATCAGCGCCGAGATAAGCAATACCCAAACCTTAACGGAGAAAATTTTAAACAGCAGCCTTGATTTGGCAATAGTTCCGGAAACGGTGCAGCAGGATTCTTTTGAGTATCTGCCGTTTTTTGATGATGACATAGTTGTTATATGCTGGCCGGGGCATCCGCTGGAAGGCCATACGGCAGCGCTTGAAGAAATTGCCGGAGAAGTTTTTGTAGGCAGGGAAAACGGCAGTGCGACAGATCTGCTTTTAAAAAATGTATTTGCCAAAAACGGGCTGCCGCTGAAAATTAACTGTGTCTGCAACAGTGCGGCTTCTGTAAAACTTGCTGTAAAAAATAAAATGGGCATAGCTTTTATTTCGCGCTTTTTGGTTAAGCGTGAACTTAAAGAGCATAAACTTGGCTGCATTAATCTTTGCAGCAAGGTGTTTACGCGGCGTTTTGGCATTATTTACCATAAGGATAAAGTTTTAAGCAAAGAATTTACCAGGTTTACCGGTTTTTGCCGGCAGCTTGGGCAGCAGGGATTGGAAAGCCTGCTTGACGATAATTAAACAGGAGGGGTTATAATGGAAAAAGATTTGCAGGTTTTAATAGAAAAGGCAGTGGCGGCGGGAGCTTCCGCCGCCAGAGTTGTGGATGTAAACACGATAAAAACAGGTTCGTGGACACGCTGGAAATGCCAGTATGGCTGCCCTAATTACGGCAAAACTTTGTGCTGCCCGCCGTATTCTCCGGATTATGAAGCTACGCAGCGTTTTTTGAGCGAGTATCAGAAAGGCATTATTGTACAGTATACCATGCAGCTTGACCCTACCGGCCCGGCTGATTTTGAGCGTGCAGATTTGCAGCTGAGCAATGAACTTCTGCGCATTTTGCTGGAACTGGAACGCGAAGCATTTTTGCTTAACCATTATAAGGCATTCGCGCTTAAAGCGGGGCGCTGCCGTTTGTGCGAAAAATGTAATCTGGAGCATTGTGTGCATCCAACCAAAGCACGCCCCTCGCTGGAGGCCTGCGGCATAGATGTGTTCGCGCTGGCGCGTGACAACGGTTTTGATATGGATGTAGTAACCGGACCGATAACCAAACTGGATCTTTACGGCATGGTGCTGGTGGAATAATTGTTTACAAATTTGTCAACGGGTGTTTGCCGTTATGGCTTTAAAAGCAAAAACGAAAATGATATAATTATACTATTAGATAATTTTTATATTTTATATAGAACAGGATGTGGATTGATTAATGAAATTAGTTTCGTGGAATGTAAATGGTTTAAGAGCCTGTATGAATAAGGGCTTTAAAAATTTTATGGACAGCGTTGACGCCGATGTTTTCTGCGTGCAGGAAACCAAGATGCAGCGTGAGCAGGCCAATTTTGAGTTTCCCGGTTATTTTGAATACTGGAACAGCGCCGAGAAAAAAGGTTATTCCGGAACGGCAATTTTCAGCAAAACGGAACCAATCAGCGTAACTTACGATATGGGCATTGAAGAACACGATAAGGAAGGGCGCATTATTTGTGCGGAATACGATAAGTTTTACCTTGTAAACGTATATGTGCCCAACGCTCAGCGTGATTTGGCACGTTTGCCGTACCGCGTAACATGGGAAGATGCCTTCCGCAATTATGTCGGCGAACTGAACGCCAGGAAACCGGTGCTTATCTGCGGCGATATGAATGTGGCGCGTAATTTTATTGATATTAAAAACGCTAAAAACAATGTAGGCAATGCCGGTTTTACCAACGAAGAACGTGCAAAGATGGAAGAACTTTTGCAGTCTGGCTTTGTGGATTCTTACCGCTATTTATATCCGGATAAGGAGGGTGCTTATACATGGTGGTCCTATATGTTTAAAGCACGCGAAAAGAACGTGGGATGGCGTATTGACTACTTCCTTGTATCACAGAAAATGCAGGACGAAATTGAGGACGCATTGATTTACCCCGAGATTATGGGCAGCGACCACTGCCCCGTAGGTTTGATTTTAAAATAATGCTGTGAGGCGTTAATTATGGATTTTAACATAAAAGCACCGTTTGAGCCTGCCGGTGACCAGCCGCAGGCCATAGAAGAACTTGTTGACGGTGTAAACAAAGGGCTGCATACGCAGGTGCTTCTGGGTGCAACCGGTACCGGCAAAACATATACCATTGCGCAGGTTATTAACCGCGTACGCAAACCTACGCTTGTTATTGCGCACAACAAAACACTTGCGGCCCAGCTTGCCAGCGAGTTAAAGGCGTTCTTCCCGGATAACGCGGTTGAATATTTTGTATCTTACTACGATTATTATCAGCCGGAAGCCTATATTCCGCAGAGCGATACTTATATTGAAAAGGACGCTTCCATTAACGACGAGATTGATAAACTGCGCCACTCTGCCACCAGCGCGCTGTTTGAACGCCGCGACGTTATTATTGTTGCCAGTGTGTCTTGCATTTATGGCTTGGGCGCACCTCAGGAATACTACGATATGGTGCTTTCGCTGAGGACGGGGCAGATTATTGACCGTCAGGCTATTTTGCGCAAGCTGGTGGAAATTCAGTATGACCGCAACGATATTGCTTTTCAGCGCGGCACATTCCGCGTACGCGGTGATGTTATTGAAGTTATTCCTGCCGGCTACAATGAAAAAGCCGTGCGCATAGAAATGTTTGACAACGAAGTAGACCGCATACTGGAAATAGATGTGCTGACCGGTGAAGTGCTGGCGCAGCGCACGCATGTGGCAATTTTCCCGGCGTCGCACTATGTAACTTCGCGCGAGAATCTGGAACGCGCGATGGAGGACATAAAGGTTGAGCTGAAAGAACGTCTGGAATACCTGAATGAGCATAACAAGCTGCTGGAGGCTCAGCGCCTTGAGCAGCGCACAAACTACGATTTGGAAATGATGAACGAAATGGGCTACTGCTCCGGCATCGAGAACTACTCCCGCTATTTCGACGGACGTGCAGAAGGGACGCGACCCTTCTGCCTGCTGGACTATTTTCCGCAGGATTACCTGATGGTGATCGACGAGAGCCACGTCACGCTCCCCCAGGTGCACGCCATGTTCGGCGGCGACCGCGCCCGCAAAAAGAACTTGGTGGAATACGGTTTCCGGCTTCCGGCCGCCATGGACAACCGCCCTTTGAAATTCGAGGAGTTCCAACAACTGGCCAGACAGGTCATTTATGTATCCGCCACTCCCGCCGACTATGAACTGCAACAGAGCGAAGGCATCGTGGTGGAACAGGTTATCCGCCCTACCGGTCTGCTCGACCCCATCATCGAAGTGCGCCCAAGCCTGAACCAAGTGGACGACCTGATGGAAGAAATACAGCAACGCATCGAGAAAGACGAGAGAATCCTGGTCACCACACTGACCAAACGAATGGCGGAGGAACTCACCGATTACTTCATGAAACACGACATCCGCACAAATTATATCCATAGCGACGTAGACACGCTTGAACGCGTGCAAATTATGGACGATTTACGTGCCGGACGCTTCGATGTGTTGGTCGGCGTGAACTTACTCCGCGAGGGACTGGACCTTCCGGAAGTTTTCTTAGTAGCTATCCTGGATGCAGACAAAGAGGGTTTCTTGCGTTCGCACCGCTCGCTCACACAAACCGTAGGCCGGGCGGCCCGCAACGTGCATGGCAAGGCTATCATGTATGCCGACCGCATCACGGACAGTATGCAAAAAACCATCGACGAAACCAACCGTCGGCGCGAAAAGCAACTTAAATACAACGAAGAACATGGCATCACTCCGCAACAAATCAAAAAAGGCCGGAAAATGACTGACCTTATCAGTGCCAATGCGGAAGCTCATGCGGAAACCCGTGCTTACATCGAACCGGAAGAAAGAATGGCTGTGGCCGACCCTATCATGGAATATATGACGCGCGACCAATTGGAAAAGAGCATAGAACGCAGCCGAAAACTGATGCAGGAAGCGGCAAAGAAATTAGACTTCATCGAAGCCGCCCAATACCGGGACGAAATGCTGCGCATGGAAGAGATGCTGAAAGAAAAATAAAGCACCCGGAAAAAAAGGAAAGGAGGAAGGACTTTGGGAATGTGTCTTCCTCCTTTTCCTATTTTATATAAACTTCCTCAACATACGGAAGCTTCTGTTCAGCCTCAAAAGTCTAAAACTCCCACTTGCATGCAATCGTAGGTATGGCATAAAAACGGTTGTTCTGTCCGGTTTCCGTATACACGAAATTATTACTGATTTCAACCTCCGTACCAATACTCAGCTTGAAATCGTCACTTACCCTTCTCAACGCAGCCAGATTAAACCAAAATTGCGGTTCCGACATCAGGATGAGATTCCCGTTCACGGTATTATTGTACCACAAATCGACAAAACCGCTGAACGTACACAAGCCTCCGGCAAAACGGTTTCGCCAAACGCCTGTCAACTGCCAGCTATGACAATAAGGGCCATTCTTGGCTAAGTATTTGTACATAGCCTGTACGGAAAATCCCTTGGCAAAGTCTTTGCTATTCCAGTTGTAAGCCACGCCAGTCAGATAGGCATCCCCGAAAGCATAACCATCTCCCTTTCCGGTTCCATAACTCAAACCACCGTTGTACTCCACATGGAATGCCACCGGCATTTTCTTCGTTTGGATTTCCCGGGAAAACTCGCCATAGGCTCCACGCAAAACATTGTCACCGAAATCGGCATCCATAAAAAAATAGGTACTCCCCCACTTGTCGGCAGAGAAATTCTCAACGGTTGCTGTCAGATGCTGGCGCGAAGAAATCTCGTTGCCATACATCCCATGACCCAGGTCGTAATGTAACTGGACGTTGAGTTGGGCGAGGCTTTTTGTGGCCCACAGGCACAATACCCCGACGTAAATAAACTTTTTTTTCATTACTTTTGATTTTTAAAAAACGCCGGCAAAGTTATATAAAATACTCCAAAAACGAATGTCCCCCCTAAAAGAAAGTGGAAGACCATCCATTCTACATTTCTGTATATAAAAAAGACAAGCCTCATAACCCTATAAGAATTAGATTCTTAAAAAATATCACAGCATACATGCCCAAAAAACATCGAAAAAAAATTCCTCAAATGTTTGCCGAATTAAAAAAAGTGCGTACCTTTGCAACCGCAAACGAGAAACAACACAGGCAAAACTTAAAAGTCTGAACGTTTTTCAATGCGAAAAGAGGGCGTTTAGCTCAGCTGGTTCAGAGCATCTGCCTTACAAGCA
>OHEP01000702.1_pt1 | contig 21154 bp, 17 predicted proteins | sample 1567271 | NCBI WGS metagenome assembly OHEP01 (sample SAMEA3879577, study PRJEB24766) | human gut metagenome | biome: human-associated habitat; feature: feces | place: USA | collected 1985/1987
CCAGCCGGTTCACAACCCGGAAGGTAAAGGGAAGATTTTTCTGACGAAAATACCAGGCTACGCCGTTGGCGAGGGAATTGTCATGGTTTCCCTGGGAAGGATGGATGGGCATTCCCGATGGTTTATTCAGAATCATCAGGTGTTCGTCTTCATAAACAACGAGAAAGGGCAGACAGACCGGATCAATATGAGGAGAATTCTTTTCCGGCGGAAGGGTAACCGTAAGTGTTTGTCCCGGCTGCAGCACATAGGGAGTGCAGACACGATGGCCTTCCACGGTAAGACCGTCCTCCAGGGCCTTTAAATCAATAATCAGACGTTTGGAATAGCCCCGGGAGAGGAGCAGATTCTGTACAGTAATTTCCGTCTGAGGGGATACAGTATAAGTAAATACCTGTCTCACGGCTGGTATGGTTCTCCTTTCTGCTTCAGATGTTTTTTCTTGCTGACCGTATGATCCACAACCAGGTCTTTTTCCAGAAAGCTGGCCCGTTTGATGCTGTCAACGCCGTATTTGTCGCGGATAGAGTCAACGGCCTTTTCCAGAGCGTTCATGCGGCGGGACTGTTCTGTTTCAAACAGATTCATCTGGTGGAACCGGGTTTCGTCAATACGGCTGGTCCTAAGACCGATGAGACGAACCGGGGTAAAATCCCAGAATTCCTTCAGGAGCTGGCAAGCCTTCTGGTAAATCAGCGTGGTGGAATCTGTTGCATAGGGAAGCGCTGCCTGATGGGAATGGCTGTGGAACTGCCAGTCCTTTAATTCCACGCAGACGCAGGTGCAGCGAACATGGCTTTCCCTCAGCCGTGCTCCGACAGTTTCGCTGAGCGCAAGAAGAACCTGGCAGGCAGTGGAATAGTCGGAAATATCCTGGGGCAGAGTAATACTGTTGCCATAGCCCTTGTTGAGCGGTTCTCTTTCTTCCACGGGAGAGTCGTCAATCCCATTTGCATACCGGTGGATCAGGGTGCCGTATTTGTCTCCCAGATGGGCTTTCAAAATCGAGCAGTCGCAGGAGGCAATATCTCCGATGGTGTGAAGACCGATTTTTTCCATGCGCAGGGCAGCGGAGCTCCCTACAAAAAACAGACTGCGCAGGGGAAGAGGCCACATTTTGTCCGGTATTTCAGAAGGAAAAAGGGTATGGGTTTTATCAGGCTTTTCAAAATCAGAGGCCATTTTTGCCAGAAGTTTGTTGGAAGAAACCCCTACATTGACGGTAAAGCCAAGCTCTCTGTGAATCCGTTCCCGAATGCGATCCGCAGTTTCAGCAGGACTGCCAAAGAGGTGGATGGTTTCTGTCATATCAAGAAATGCCTCATCAATACTGAATTTTTCAATATCAGGCGTATACTCTTCAAGGAGACGGATCAGTTTTCCGGAATACTCCAGGTAAAGGTCAAAGCGGGATGGAACAATGGTTAATTCCGGGCATTTTTTCAGGGCGGATACCAGAGGTTCGGCTGTGGAAATTCCATATTGTCTGGCAGGAACTGATTTTGCCAGTACAATCCCGTGGCGGGATTTGGCATCTCCTCCGACTGCAGATGGAATGGTTCGCAGATCTACTGCATGGGGATCCTTTGACAGACGATAGACAGATTCCCAGCTGAGAAAGGCGGAATTCACATCAATATGAAAAATAAGTCTCTGCCGTTCCATAGACAGACCTCCCTTCGACTTTGACACCCGGGAAATATCCCGCAGTTTCTTTGTCTATCATACCAGAATAATTAAAAAAATACCAGAATAGGATCAGGTAATGATAGGTTCCGGGTGAGAGAATGGGAAAACGAAGCCGTGCCTGCGGTTTAATGATAGGAATTACAGCCGGATTTGCTGTGTGGGGAAGCGCTTCTATGCCGGCCCGCACCATACCGGTGGAGAATACACAATGGGAAGGGACAATACGGGAGAGGAGCATAGAAGGATCTGAAATACAGGAGACGGACTTTGGCCGCCCAGACCTTCGTCTTCATGCAGTCAGCGCTGTTTTGATGGATGCAGACAGCGGACGCATTCTTTATGGAAAGGAGGAGAAAACCTTTCGTCCCATGGCCAGTACGACGAAAATCATGACCTGCATTCTGGCTCTGGAAAACGGGAATCCGGAGGAATTCTGCCGGTTTTCCCCGAAGGCTGCCTCTCAGCCCAAGGTTCATCTGGGGGTTCCGGCCGGTACGGAATTTCGCCTTCAGGAGCTTTTGTATTCTCTGATGCTGGAGTCTCACAATGATTCTGCGGTGGCGATTGCAGAGCATATAGGGGGAAGCGTGGAGGGATTTGCATCCATGATGAATCAGAAGGCGAGGGATATCGGCTGTAAAAACACCTGGTTTATTACGCCGAACGGACTGGATGCCGTTTCTTCTATGCCGGACGGAAGTGAGAAAAATCACGGGACAACAGCAGAAGATTTAGCGGCGATTCTAAGATACTGTATCCGGGATTCACCAAAGAAGGAGGCATTTCTGGAAATCACAGGAACCTCGGGAAAAACCATTGCCGATCGCTCCGGCCGTTATTCCCGGTACTGCGGAAACCATAATGCCCTTTTGACCATGATGGAGGGAGCCCTGACGGGAAAGACAGGCTTTACCGGAGGCGCGGGGTATTCTTATGTAGGGGCTCTGGAAAGTGAGGGAAGGACTTTTATTATCGCGCTTCTGGGAAGCGGGTGGCCTCCTCATAAAACTTATAAATGGGAAGATGCAAGGACGCTTTTGGAGTATGGAAAGACCTGTTATCATTACCGGGATGTATTCGAGCCGGAGCAGTCATGGAGTATGCTGGTGGAAGGAGGAAAAGAACCTGTGAGGGTTCCTGTCAGCAGCCGTCTGAGGGAAGAGGAACGTCATTTAAGACTTCTGGTATCAGACCGGGAACAGGTGGAATGCTGTACCAGGCTTCCGGACAGGAGGAGAGCTCCGGTACGGGCAGGGGATGTGGCGGGATACCGGATATACCGTCTTAACGGGACGGTGATTGCAGTGTATCCGCTTTATCTGGAAGCTTCGGTGGAGGAGTGGAAATTTTCTTCCTGTCTTCGAATGGTTATGGAGATTTTTTGGCAAAAAATGCCTAAAAAAATCAAAAGTTAAAAAAATAACTTGAAATTTGCTGCAGGACATTATACAATTAAAATCGGCAGAAATTGGATTTACTAAGCGACAGGACGAGATTTTCCGCTTTGTTTTTTGCGGGGTTTCGTCATGTCGTGAAAATATTTCAAAATGGAGGATTGCAAAATGAGTAATTCAGCACAAACATCAGCAAGTAACAGAATCAATGCATTGCTTGATGAGAACAGTTTTGTTGAAGTCGGCGCTTATGTAACAGCAAGAAGCACTGATTTTAACATGACTGACAGGGAAACTCCCGCAGATGGTGTAGTAACCGGTTACGGTACCATTGAGGGATGCCTGGTGTATGTGTACAGCCAGGATGCGTCTGTACTGGGCGGTTCCATGGGTGAGATGCATGCAAAGAAGATTTCCAACATTTATTCCATGGCAGTGAAGATGGGAGCGCCGGTTATCGGACTGATTGACTGTGCCGGTTTAAGACTGCAGGAAGCAACGGACGCATTAAACGGTTTTGGCCAGATGTATTTAAGCCAGGCAATGGCTTCCGGTGTTGTTCCGCAGATTTCCGCAGTGTTCGGTACCTGCGGCGGCGGTATGGCAGTATCTTCTGCAATGGCAGATTTTGTGTTTATGGAGAACAAAAAGGCAAAACTGTTTGTAAATTCTCCCAATGCGATTGACGGCAACCGCATTGAAAAATGTGACACCTCCTGTGCTGCTTTCCAGAGTGAAGAGGCTGGTCTGGCAGATTTTACCGGCAGTGAGGATGAGATTCTTTCTCAGATTCGCACACTGGTTTCTATTCTGCCTGCAAACAATGAGGATGATATGTCCTACAGCGAGTGTGAGGATGATTTAAACCGCATCTGCTCTGATATTGAGAACTGTGCAGGTGCTACCGATCTGGCTCTGGCTCAGATTTCAGATGACAACTTCTTTATGGAAGTAAAGAAAGACTACGATCCGTCCATGGTTACCGGATTTATCCGTCTGAACGGCATGACCGTAGGCTGTGTGGCAAACAGAACCGAGGTATATGGTGAAAACGGTGTGAAGGAAGGCGAGTATGACGCAGTTCTTTCCTATCGCGGCTGCGAGAAGGCAGAGAAGTTTGTTTCCTTCTGTGACGCTTTCAACATTCCTCTGTTAACCCTGGTAAATGTAAAGGGCTATAAAGCAAGCAAATGTACAGAGCGCCGGATTGCAAAGGCAGCAGGCCGTCTGACCTATGCATTTGCAGATGCAAGCGTTCCGAAAGTGACTGTAATTGTAGGCGAAGCATACGGCAGCGCATATCTGACTATGAACAGCAAGTCTATTGGCGCTGATCTTGTTTATGCATGGCCGAACGCTTCTGTCGGAATGATGGATGCACAGGCAGCTGCAAAGATTATGTATGCAGATGAGATTGCAAAGGCAGACGACAGCCTGGCTCTGATTGCAGAGAAGGCAGAGGCATACCGCCAGCTTCAGTCCAGCGCTGTAGCAGCGGCAAAGAGAGGTTATGTGGATGACATCATCGATGCATGCGATACCAGAAAACGTGTGATTGCAGCTTTCGAGATGCTGTTTACCAAGAGAGAGGATCGTCCTGACAGAAAACATGGAACGGTTTAAAACGAGGTGACTGATATATGAAACAGTATATAAAGCGAGTATTGTTAGTGTTATGCATGACAGTCAGCCTCTTTTCCCTGTCCGCCTGCTCTGCCGGTACGGAAACCAAGGGGAAAGAGCTTGACCCCATGACATCTATGGGTGTTTCTCAGAGTGCGGAAGGACTTCTGCAGAATATTGCAGCTCTTGACGAGGCTCAGGCCAAGGAACTGGAAGCAACACTTCTGGAGGACAAGGAGTACGGTCTTGCAGGCGGTGTTACCTCCTGGATGAGCGTAATGAATGATACCGGCGCATTTGTAGGAGTGATTTCTTCTGATACTGTACTTTCCGAGGATGACGAATATGTCAGCACGGTTATGGCACAGTTTGAAAAGCGGAATGTAGAATTCAAGATGTTTATGGCTGAGAGCGATCAGGGCCTGATGCCGACATCCATCACATTTACTCCGGAATACAGCTTCGGAGAAAAGATGGAAAAGGCAGCTATGAATACCCTTCTGGGTATGGGAACTGTATTTATGGTTCTGATTTTCATCAGCCTGATCATTGCCGGAATGAAGTTTGTCAATATCTTTGAAGCAAAGATGAAGGCAAAACAGGAGGCGGCAGCACCGGCGGCTCCTGCACCGGTTGTGGAAGCGGTAGAGGCAGAAGAAGAGGAACTGGTTGACGATCTGGAACTGGTGGCAGTTATTACTGCAGCAATTGCAGCTGCTTCCAATTCTTCAACGGACGGCCTGGTAGTGCGTTCCATCAAACGTGCACCCGGCGCAAAATGGAAAAGAGCATAAGCATATTAGGAGGAATTTATCATGAAAAATTATACAATTACAGTGAATGGTAATGTTTATGAAGTAACCGTAGAGGAAGGAACCTCCACCGGCGCAGCAGCTGCAGCTCCCAAGGCAGCACCGAAAGCAGCACCGAAGGCAGCTCCCAAGGCAGCAGCACCGGCAGGCGCAGCCGGCTCCGTAAAGGTATCTGCTCCCATGCCGGGTAAGATCCTTGCAGTAAAGGCAACCGTTGGACAGGCAGTAAAGAAGGGTGATGCAATCATGGTTCTGGAAGCCATGAAGATGGAGAATGATATCGTAGCTCCTCAGGACGGCACCGTTGCAAGTCTGAATGCAGCAGTTGGCGATTCCGTAGAAGCCGGCGCAGTTCTTGCTACATTAAACTAACAGCTTGCAATTAACGGCAAGTTCCTTATGGAGGGATTAAAATGGATTATATTGGAACAACATTGATTAATCTTCTTCAGCAGACAGCCTTTTGCAATCTTACGTATGGCAATTTCCTGATGATCGGCGTAGCGCTGGTATTTTTATACCTGGCTATCCGAAAAGGATTTGAGCCGCTGCTTTTGGTGCCGATTGCATTTGGTATGCTGCTGGTGAATATCTATCCGGACATTATGGCAAAGCCGGAGGATATGTCCAATGGCGTTGGCGGACTGCTTCATTACTTCTTCCTTCTGGATGAGTGGAGTATTCTTCCGTCTCTGATTTTCATGGGTGTTGGTGCAATGACAGACTTCGGTCCCCTGATTGCTAACCCCAAGAGCTTCCTTCTGGGAGCTGCTGCACAGTTCGGTATTTATGCAGCATATTTTATGGCAATTGCATTTGGATTCAACGACAAGGCTGCAGCCGCTATTTCCATCATCGGCGGTGCAGACGGCCCGACATCTATCTTCCTGGCAGGTAAGCTGGGACAGACTGAGTTTATGGGACCGATCGCAGTAGCAGCTTATTCCTACATGGCTCTGGTACCGATTATCCAGCCGCCGATTATGAAGCTGCTTACTACAGAGCAGGAGCGTAAGATCCGCATGGATCAGCTTCGTCCCGTATCCAAGCTGGAGAAGATCCTGTTCCCGATTATTGTTACCATTGTTGTATGTCTGATTCTGCCGACCACAGCTCCCCTTGTTGGTATGCTGATGCTTGGTAACCTGTTCCGTGAGAGCGGTGTTGTTAAGCAGCTGACAGAGACAGCAAGCAACGCACTGATGTACATCGTAGTTATCCTGCTGGGTACCTCCGTAGGCGCTTCCACCAGCGCAGAGGCATTCTTAAAGCCCACCACACTGCTGATTGTAGTTCTGGGTCTGATTGCATTTGCATTCGGTACAGCAGCCGGTGTAGTATTCGGTAAGATTATGTGCAAGATAACCGGCGGCAAGGTAAATCCGCTGATTGGTTCAGCCGGTGTATCTGCAGTTCCTATGGCGGCCCGTGTATCTCAGAAGGTGGGAGCAGAGGCAGATCCTACCAACTTCCTGCTGATGCATGCCATGGGACCCAACGTAGCCGGTGTTATCGGTACGGCAGTAGCAGCCGGTACCTTCATGGCGATCTTTGGAATTTAACGATAGAATATTCAGGAGGTAAATTAAAATGGCAGAGATTCAGAAAAAGCCGGTTAAGATTGTAGAGACTGTCCTGCGTGACGCGCATCAGTCTTTGATCGCAACCAGAATGAGTACAGAACAGATGCTTCCTATCATTGATAAGATGGATCAGGTTGGTTATTATGCAGTAGAGTGCTGGGGCGGCGCTACCTTTGATGCTTCCCTTCGTTTCCTGAAGGAAGATCCCTGGGAGAGACTGAGAAAGCTGAGAGCCGGCTTTAAGAACACCAAGCTGCAGATGCTGTTCCGCGGACAGAATATTCTGGGATACAACCACTATGCAGATGATGTAGTAGAGTACTTTGTACAGAAATCCGTAGCAAACGGTATTGATATTATCCGTATTTTTGACTGCTTAAACGACCTGCGCAATCTGCAGACCGCTGTAAAGGCAGCAAAGAAGGAAAAGGCTCACGCTCAGATCGCTCTGTGCTATACTCTGGGTGAGGCTTATACCCTGGATTATTGGAAGGATATTGCAAAGAGAATTGAGGATATGGGCGCAGATTCTATCTGTATCAAGGATATGGCTGGTCTGCTGACTCCTTATGCAGCTCAGGAACTGGTAGGCGCTCTGAAAGAGTCTACAGAGCTTCCGATTGACCTGCATACCCACTATACTTCCGGCGTTGCTTCTATGACATACTTAAAGGCAGTGGAGAACGGCTGCGATATTATTGATACTGCAATGTCTCCTCTGGCTCTGGGTACCAGCCAGCCTGCAACTGAGGTTATGGTTGAGACCTTCAAGGGCACTCCTTATGATACCGGCCTGTCTCAGGATAAGCTGGCAGAGATTGCCGAGTACTTTGCGCCGCTTCGCGAGGAATCCTTAAAGAGCGGTCTGCTGAATCCGAAGGTTCTGGGTGTTAATATCAAGACTCTGCGGTATCAGGTACCGGGCGGTATGCTGTCCAACCTGGTAAATCAGCTGAAGGAAGCCGGCAAGGAAGATAAGTTCCAGGAGGTTCTGGAAGAGATTCCGAGAGTAAGAAAAGACTTTGGTGAGCCGCCGTTAGTTACTCCGTCTTCTCAGATTGTAGGTACACAGGCAGTTATGAATGTAATTTCCGGTGAGCGCTACAAACTGGTTCCGAAGGAGTCCAAGAAGATTATGATGGGCGAGTTCGGTCAGACTGTAACACCGGTTAATAAAGAAGTACAGAAGAAGATTATTGGAGATGAGACTCCGATCACCTGCCGTCCGGCAGATCTGATTCCTCCGCAGCTGCCGCAGTTCGAAAAGGAATGTGCGCAGTGGAAGCAGCAGGAAGAGGACGTTCTGTCTTATGCTCTGTTCCCGAAGGTAGCAGAGGAGTTCTTTAAATACAGAGAGGCACAGCAGACAAAAGTAGATGCTGCTGTTGCAGATACTGCAAATAAGGCTTATCCTGTATAAAAGACTGGAAATGAAGTGATCATTACGCGCACCGGGGTTCCTGCCAGTGATAGGGCAGGTGCTCCGGTGCGTTTGTGCGTTCTGCCGTTTGCATATGGAGGCTGTACGGGATGGGGAGATTCTGCCAATTTCTCCGCCGTCCTGAGCAGCTGCGTCATATTAAAAGTTTCTTACAAATTTCGCAGGATATCTGAACTTTGATTTGATTAGGTTGACTATCCCAGTATTTGTCATTATAATAAGAAACATGTAAAAATCCGGTTTTCTGCTCGTGGGCAGATGCGGAACAGAATCTACCTTTTGAGGAGAAAATACATGAAAAAACGATCATGGAAAAGAGGGCTGGCTGTAGCTATGGGAGTGGTGCTTGGGGTTTCTCAGCCTGCAGGCACCTCGCTCAGAGTTAACCAGGCCTATGCCTATACAGAACGCTCGGCAAAGGTCAGTGCGACAACGCTGAATGTCAGAAGCGGTCCGGGAACTTCCAATGCATCTGTAGCAAGGCTGAATAAGAATTCAGCAGTCACAGTGATTGGTGAGACAACCGGGAGTGATGGAAAACTGTGGTATCAGATTCGCTTTACAGGGACAGGCGGGCAGACGGCAACGGGATATGTGCTGGGAACCTATGTCAGCTTTCCCGCTTCCTACAGTCACGATGGAGATTTTGAGGCAAGTCTGAATGCCCAGGGGTTTCCGGAGTCTTACAAAAACAGCCTGAGACAGCTTCATGCAAAATATCCTCAGTGGAGATTTGAGGCACAGCACACAGGTCTGGACTGGAATACCGTGATCCAGAATGAGGCTGTTCTGGGGCGCAATCTGGTACATACAGGCAGCATTTCGTCTTATAAGTCTCTGGCAGAGGGGGCTTATAACTGGGATAACGGAGTGTGGACCGGTTTTGACGGAAGTACATGGGTAGCAGCTTCAGAGGATATTCTGCGTTTTTATATGGATCCGCGGAATTTCCTGGATGAGGCTTATATTTTTCAGTTTATGTCACAGAAATACGATCCGGCTGTTCATACAAGAGAAGGACTGCAGTCCATGTTAAAGGGCAGTTTTATGGAGAACGGGCAGATCGGTGCAGGAGGCTCCGGCAGCAGCTCTGCCGGTCCGGGCGGCAGTTCAGGAGGAAGCAGCACCGGCGGAAGTCCGGTAGTGGGTCCCGGTGTTTCCGGCGGCAGTTCTTCTGTGCCGGGCGGACAGAGCGCAGTGATTGTGGGACCGGGATCAAACGGCAGTTCTTCAGGAACAGCTTCTCAGCCGTCAGGCAATGCCGGTTCACAGGCACCGTCAGATACCTCTGATTCAGAGGTCCGGTTTGAAGGACCTCACGCATCTGTCAGCAAACATCAGGCAGCTTACGTGGCATCAAATGTTATTACAGCAGGAGGCCCGGGCGCCTCTTCGGGAAACAGCTCTTCTCCGGGAGCAGCGGCACCGGGCGGAGTGACCTCTGGAGGAGGGAACAGTTCAGGCGCCACAGTCAGCTATGTAGATGCGATTATGAATGCTGCATCTGCATCAGGAGTTAATCCCTATGTCATTGCAGCTATGATTATTCAGGAGCAGGGACGCGATGGCCGCGGCAATTCTATTTCCGGAAACTATGCAGGATACACAGGCGTTTACAATTACTTTAACGTAGGAGCCTATGCCTCAGACGGGATGGGTGCAGTGGAGCGGGGACTCTGGTATGCTTCTCAGTCCGGAACCTACGGACGGCCATGGAATTCTCCGGAAAGTTCAATTCTTGGAGGAGCCCAGTTTTACGGAACCAACTATGTCAATGCCGGACAGGATACTCTGTATCTGAAAAAGTATAATGTCCAGGGAAGCAATATGTACAAGCATCAGTACATGACCAATGTAGATGGTGCAGCATCAGAGGGCTCTATTTTTGCAGAGGGATTTTCAGAACAGCTGAAAAATACAGCTTTGACATTTAAGATTCCTGTGTATACCAATATGCCGGAGTCACCCTGTGTGAAGCCGACCGTAGACGGAAGTCCCAACAACAAGCTGAAGGAACTGGGAGCAGAAGGCTTTACCTTAACGCCTACTTTTGATAAGGATACTCTATCTTATGATCTGATTGTGGATCACTCTGTATCCAGTGTACATTTAAGCGCAGTGACGATTGATTCGAAGGCATCTGTCAGCGGAGTGGGAACTATTCAGCTGCAGAGCGGAAATAATGAGATTCCGGTGGTTGTGCGTGCAGAGAATGGAACAGAGCGTACTTATACCATTCATGTGGTACGTCAGACAAATGGTCCGACCTACAATGCGGGGCTGGGAAGCGGTATTACCGTTACCCTGGGAAATGGAAATACGGGCAGTTCCGGAAGTTCGGTTCAGACAGGCGGTTCATCCGGCGGTCCCGGCATCTCCAATTCAGGTCCCGGCATCTCCAATGTCGGTTCCGGAAGCGGGGGAGGAAGTCAGCCTGGATTTTCTGCTCCGGGAAGTACAGCAGGTGCAGCGCCTGGCGGACAGAGTGCTGTGATTGTAGCTCCGGGAAACTGACGGATTCAGAGTCCGGGAGAATAAAATAAAACAGAAACAGCCGAAGAATGAAACAGTACTCCGGCTGTTTCTGAAAAGAATGCGGGAGGAAATATGTACAATAAAGTGAAACATTTTTGCCTGCGGACGGCAGCTGTAATGATGCTGGTTTTTGCTCTGCCATTTCAGAGCTTTGCAGCCAGTGCAAAAATTGCATTTTCAGATCCGTCTACACAGGCAGGCAGTGAGTTTGATGTAAGAATGAAGTTTACATCCACCAGCGGAGATACTCTGGGAAATACGGATGTAATGCTGGCTTATGATGCGACAGCCCTGGAATTTCTGGGAGGTTCAGAAAACGCCAGCGGCGGTTCCGGAGCAATCCGTGTTACCAGCGGAATGGAAGGAAAAACAGAAATTGTTACAAATCTGAAGTTTCGTGCCTTAAAAGCCGGAACCACGCAGATTACGGTTTCCTCCTGGGAGGGCTATGATGCGGACGGACAGACTCTGACTATGGATAAGCAGGGAAGTTCCACAATTCAGATTGCAGCCGGCGAGCAGACCTATTCCAGTGATGCGGCTCTGCAGTCTCTGCAGATTTCACCGGGAACCCTGGAACCTGCATTCAGCCCGGATGTAGAGAATTACACGGCAACCGTTGGTCTGGAGACAGAGAGACTGACCGTAGGCGCTATTGCAAACAGCGATAAGGCGGTGGTTTCTGTAGAAGGCGCAGAGGGTCTGCAGCCTGGAGAGAACACAGTGGTCTGCCGGGTAACAGCAGAGGACGGCTCTACTGTCAGAACCTATACGGTTGTTGTCAATAAGGCAGAGGGCGGAGAAAATACGGAAACCAATGACGGCGGCGCAGAGCAGACAGTAACACCGGCAGATGTTCTGGTTCACTTAGAGGCAGGAAGAACACCGGCAAGTATTGGAATTACCGCAATTCCGTCTGATGCAGAAATCCCGGCCGGAATGGTAGAACGGGATCTGATCATTGGTGAAGCTACAGTCAAGGGCTGGATTCCTGATGTGGAAGGAAAAGAACAGGATCCGGACTACTGTATCTTCTATGGTATTGATGCAAATGGAGAAGCCGGCTTCTACCGTTACGATACAAAGAATAAGACCATTCAGAAATACTTTGAGTATGACAACAGCGGCGAGATGGATCCGGAATATATTGAGCTGGCAACCAGATACAATGAGCTGACCGATGATTACAGCACCATGCTGTACATTGCTATTGGCGCTTCGGCGGCAGCGGCAGTTCTTCTGCTGATTCTGATTCTGGTTCTGGTAAAGCGTTCCCGCTCCGGCCATGGCGGCATGGATCAGGGAGAGGATGCTTATGAGAAGACTGGTTCTTCCGGAAGCAGCCGCGGCTCTGAGAGAAAGCTGTCTGAGGAAGAACGGTATATGATGGGTGAAGAGGATCATGAGGAAGAGGATTTCCGGGCTTCTTCGGAAGCAGCAGCTTCCAGAGAGGAGGACCGGTACCTTCCGGATGAAAGCGAACTGGAAATGGTAGATCTGGAGTTTGACGATCCTCTTGACGATGCAGTAGGAGATGTGGAAACGGCAATATCCAGAAATCTGGCCCGTGAAGCGGAGGAAGAAAGCTCTTCTGTAAAAGCCTATAAGCAGCCGATGCATCCTTCTGAGATGGAAGAACAGGAAAATGAAGACGATTTTGAGGTGTTTGATTTAGACAAGGATTGATAAGGGCGGTGTCAGGCTCCTGAAAAGAGGAGCCTGGCATTTCCTGTTTCAAAAAAAGTAACGCTTCAGGATATCCGGTCTGTCAGAACGGAATATTTGAACATTCCTGGGTGATTACTGAAAATATAAGAATTGGGGGAACAGAAATGAACAAAAAAAGACTTGGAATTTTGGGAAGCGGATATTTATCCGGTATTGTAGTGGATGCCTGGAAACAGGGACTGCTGGAAGACTACGAAATTGTAGGTGTTATGGGAAGAACTCCCGAGACGGTTTCTGAAATGGCGAAAAAAGCCGGATGTGCAGCCTGCCTTACTCTGGAAGAGCTTCTGGCCCAGAAACCGGACTATATTGCAGAGGCGGCTTCTGTACAGATGGTAAAGGATTCTGCAGAAAAAATCCTTTCCTCAGGAAGCAGCTTGATTGTGCTTTCTATTGGAGCTTTTGCAGATCAGGAGTTTTATGAGAAGGCTCAGAAGACCGCGAAGGAAAACGGCACGAGAATTTACATTGCTTCCGGAGCAGTCGGCGGTTTTGACGTACTGCGCACAGTATCCTTAATGGGACAGGCTACAGCAGGAATTGAAACAAGAAAGGGTCCGGCTTCTCTGAGAAATACACCTCTGTTTGAGGAGCATCTGATGACAGATACCGAGGAGACCCATGTATTTTCCGGAAATGCCCGGGAGGCAATCGGACTTCTTCCTACAAAGGTAAATGTGGCAGTCGCTTCTTCTCTGGCTACGGTAGGGCCTGAGAACACAAGTGTTAATATTACCAGTGTACCTGGTTTTGTAGGTGACGATCATAAGATCACTGCAGAAATTGAGGGTGTAAAAGCTGTTGTAGATATTTATTCCAGCACCAGCGCCATTGCAGGATGGAGTGTGGTTGCAGTTCTGAGAAATATCGTCTCTCCGGTTGTATTTTAGGAATAACAGCTGCAGGAGAGAATAAGGAAAGAGGGCAAGGAGGAGAAATATGTTTCAGAAGCTGGTAGCAATTGAGCCGGTCAGCCTGGTAGAAGAGGCTGAGAAAAAACTGTATGATTACGCAAAGGAGGTTGTTCTGTTTACGGATATTCCAGGTGATGACGAAGAAATTATTCGCCGCATCGGTGATGCAGATGCAGTTCTGGTAAGCTATACTTCCAGAATTAACAGCTATGTGATGGAACACTGTCCGAATATCAAATATATAGGTATGTGCTGCAGTCTCTATTCTGAGGAAAGTGCCAATGTGGATATTGCATACGCAAGAGAGCATGGAATCCAGGTCCTTGGAATTCGTGACTACGGAGATCGCGGTGTTGTAGAGTTTGTGCTTTGCGAACTGGTTCGTCTGCTGCACGGATACGATCGCCCCATGTGGAAGGAACTGCCGGAGAAAATTACCGGACTGAAGGTGGGAATCGTGGGAATCGGTGTTTCCGGAGGAATGATTGCAGATGCCATGCAGTTTATGGGAGCAGAGGTATCTTATTATTCCCGGACCCGCAAGCCGGAGAGAGAAAATCAGGGAATGACCTATCGTCCGCTGAATGAACTTCTGGCATACTGCGATGTGGTTTTCACCTGCCTGAACAAGAATGTGATTCTTCTTGGAGAAGAGCAGTTTGCAGCCCTGGGCAGCCATAAAATTCTTTTCAATACTTCCATTGGTCCTTCCCATGAGATCGAGCCTTTGAAAAAGTGGCTGGAAAAGGGAGACAATTATTTCATCTGTGATACGGCTGGTGCGCTGGGAGATCCGTCAGGGGAGCTTTTGTCATCTCCGCAGGTTATCTGTCCCAATGCATCCGCAGGACGCACTCGTCAGGCATTTATTCTTCTGAGTGAAAAAGTGCTGGCAAATCTGGAAACAGCCGCAGGCTGAATCCGGGAACAGGCGGGGCAGACTGCTATTGTATGCGGGGCCGGATGATGATGGAATGAGCTTCCGGAGTAAATCCTGCAGAATTAAATGCTTGACATATTTTCGGGGCGTGTTATAATCAGAAACAGGTATGAAGTTATTTCCATAGTCAACGCGCAGATGAGACCAGTAACCTGAAAAAAGCGCACAGAGAGGGATGCAGATGGTGGAAGCATCCTGCAGGGATTTCAGGAGAAGACCAGCTCGGAGCGGTCCTTAATCGGATCCGGTGATTCCGTTATCGTCAGAATGAGAGGCTGAATTACTTTTCAGTAGAGGCGCAGACAGGTCTGTTGTCAGAAATTGAGATTCAGCAAGCAGGGTGGAACCGCGAAGCATTTACAGAATGATCGTCCCTTGCCAGATGTCAGAAGACGTCTGGCAGGGGATTTTTGTTTTCATAGGAAATACAGAAAAATTCATTCCGTGAAATCAAAAGCGCTCCGGGAGGATGCGCTATGGAAAACTCATCACATCAAAGGAAAAAGGAGCAAAGCCATGAGGATTACATTAAAAGACGGAAGTGTGAAGGAATATGCACAGCCAATGTCTGTACTGGATGTGGCAAAAGATTTAAGCGAAGGTCTGGCACGGGTGGCATGTGCCGGTGAAGTAGATGGAGAAGCAGTTGATCTGCGTACAGTTCTGGAAGAGGATTGTTCTCTGAATATCCTGACCGCAAAGGACGAGAAGGGTCTGGCTGCACTGCGCCATTCTGCCAGCCATGTAATGGCACAGGCAATTAAGCGTCTGTATCCCAGCGCCAAGCTGGCAATCGGTCCTTCTATTGCTGATGGATTCTACTATGATATGGATTTTGAAAATCCGATTACAGCAGAGGATCTGGAAAAGATCGAAGCAGAGATGAAGAAGATTGTAAAAGAAGCTCTTCCGATCGAGCGCTTCACCCTACCCAGAGAGGAAGCAATTGCTTTCATGAAGGAAAAAGAGGAGCCGTACAAGGTGGAGCTGATTGAGGATCTTCCGGAAGGAGAGGAAATCAGCTTCTACAAGCAGGGTGAGTTCACTGATCTGTGTGCAGGCCCGCATCTGATGAGCACCAAGGATATTGGCAAGGCATACAAGCTGATGAGCATTGCAGGCGCATACTGGAGAGGCGATGAGCATAACAAAATGCTGACTCGTATTTATGCTACTGCATTTGCAAAGAAGGAAGAGCTGGAAGCTTACATTACCATGATGGAAGAAGCAAAGAAGCGTGACCACCGGAAACTGGGCAAAGAGCTGGGACTGTTTATGATGCACGAAGCCGGACCGGGATTCCCCTTCTTCCTGCCAAAGGGCATGGTGCTGAAGAATACTCTTCTGGATTACTGGAGAGAAATTCATAAAAAAGCCGGTTATGTAGAGATTTCCACACCGGTAATTTTAAACAGAAGCCTGTGGGAGACCTCCGGTCACTGGGATCACTATAAAGATAATATGTACACCACGGTTATTGATGAGCAGGATTATGCGGTAAAACCCATGAACTGCCCGGGCGGTGTTCTTGTATATGCATCTGAGCCCCGTTCCTACCGTGATCTGCCCCTTCGTCTGGGCGAGCTGGGTCTGGTTCACCGTCATGAGAAATCCGGCCAGCTTCATGGTCTGATGCGTGTGCGCTGCTTTACTCAGGATGATGCTCATATCTTCATGACTCCGGAGCAGATCAAAGAGGAAATCAAGGGTGTTGCACAGCTGATTGACAGTGTATACAGCCTGTTTGGTTTCCAGTATCATGTAGAGCTGTCTACCAGACCGGAAGACAGCATGGGAAGCGACGAGGACTGGGAGATGGCTACCGATGGTCTGCGCAGCGCTCTGGATGAAATGGGTCTGGATTATGTGGTTAACGAAGGCGACGGCGCATTCTATGGTCCGAAGATTGACTTCCATCTGGTTGATGCTATTGGAAGAACCTGGCAGTGCGGTACCATTCAGTTAGACTTCCAGCTGCCTCAGCGGTTTGAACTGGAGTATATTGGTGCAGACGGCGAAAAGCACAGACCGATTATGATTCACCGCGTGGCATTTGGCTCCATTGAGCGGTTTATCGGTATTCTGATTGAGCATTTTGCAGGTGCATTCCCCACCTGGCTGGCTCCGGTACAGGTAAAGGTTCTGCCGATTTCCGATAAATATCTGGACTACGCAGGCAAGGTAAAGGCTGCTCTGGATGAGGCAGGAATCCGTGCAGAGCTGGATATCCGCTCTGAAAAGATCGGCTACAAGATTCGTGAAGCCCAGAAGAACAAGATTCCGTATATGCTGGTTGTAGGCCAGAAGGAAGAGGAAGAGGGCGTAGTGGCAGTCCGCAGCCGTTTCAAAGGCGACGAAGGCCAGAGATCCCTGGATGCATTTATCGAGGATCTCAAAAAAGAAATTGCTTCCAGAGAGGTTCGTGCAGTGGAAGTAAAGCAGGAGCAGAAATAATTCGATTTCCTCAAATAAAATAGAATAGAATGAAAAGATAAATGCATACTATCCCTGATAGACAAATCTATCATGATTAATCAAGGAGGTATGCATTTATTATGACCAAATTAGCATGTACCGTAACAAACTGCCTTCACAACTGTGACAGCCGCTGCTGCAAGCAGACCATTGTAGTAGACGGACAGGATGCCTGTCAGTGCAGCGAAACCTGCTGCGGAAGTTTCGACGAAAACAAAGACGGGGCTTTCCAGAATGTATTTAAAACTCCGGAAAACCGTCTGGAGATCGACTGTGAGGCAGTGAAATGTGTTTACAATGAAAATCACCACTGCACGGCGAAGAATATTGACATCAGCGGTGACGGAGCAAGCAGATCCGAGCACACACAGTGTGCAACCTTTCAGATGAAATAAAGCGAAGATACAGCAGAGCATGGAAAAGTCCGGCTCTGCTGTATTTTTTATGGGAAATTAGTCCTATGAAATAAAAACGCTCCGCGGGGATCGCCATGCGGCGGTAGAGAATTTTGCCGCAGAAGCGACCCGCCGCAGGCGGAGAAGCTCGCTTGCGAGCTTCTTTCTTATGGGAAATTACGTCCTATGAAGTTAAAAATACTCCGTAGTTTGACAATTATCTGCACTGTGATAAAATAGAAACCAAAAGGCGCAGTGTCAGAGCACAAATGATTTTACGGAAGGAATGGACACAGAATCATGATACAGAAGAAAAATCCGGCCAGCTTAACAGAAGGTTCTATTGTACGCGGGCTTTTGGGCTTTGCAGTTCCCCTGTTTCTGGGACAGCTGCTGCAGCAGCTTTATAATATGGCAGATGCATGGGTTGTGGGAAATTTTGCTGAAAATGATGCTTTTGCTGCAGTCAGTATGGCGTCTCATATCAGCTTTTTGATTATCGGTTTTTTTAATGGAATTGCAATTGGCGGAGGCGTTGTGATTTCCCGTTACTTTGGGGCGAAAAATGAGAGAGAAACAGAGCTGGCGATTCACACGAATTTCCTGTTTGGAATAGGCGCCTCTGTACTTTCGACGATTGCAGGCGTGCTTCTGGTGCCGCGTCTTCTCGTATGGATGCATACGCCGGAAAGTGTTATGCCTCATGCCCTTGTCTATTTCCGGATTTACTTCGGCGGTGTTTCTACTATAATTATGTACAATATCTGCATGGCAATCATGCGTGCTTTGGGCGACAGCCTTCATCCTTTGTATTATCTGGTGATTTCCTCCTGCCTGAATGTAGCTTTGGACTTGCTTTTTGTGGCAGGATTTCACTGGGGTGTGGGCGGAGCAGCAGTGGCAACCGTACTTTCACAGGGGCTGAGTGCAGTACTTTGTATAATTCGCATGTGCAGAATCAGGGATTATACAGGGCTTGACTTTAGAAAACTGAAGATTTACCGGGATGTGCTTGGGCAGGTGATTCATCAGGGACTTCCCTCCGGTCTTCAAAATTCAGTAATCAGCATTGGGAATCTGGTGGTCCAGGCAAATATTAACAGCTTCGGGGCTTATGCCATATCAGGACATGGTGCTTACAGCAAAATTGAAGGTCTTGTGTTTTTGCCGATTATGAGTATGTCCATGGCGCTTCCCACCTTTGTCAGTCAGAATCTGGGCGCCGGGGAATACGAGCGGGCAAAGAAAGGGGCATATTTTGGAATTGCATCCGGAATGGCTATGGCGGAAGCGGTAGGAGTAATTCTTTATATGGGCTGCGGAAAGGCGCTCAGACTTTTTGTGGACTCACCGGAGGCGATTCGCTTTGGTGTGATTCATGGGCATACCGTAACTTTGTTTTTCTTTCTTCTGGCGTTCTCACACTGCGCGGCAGGCGTGATGCGGGGCTGCGGAAAAGCGATGATTCCCATGGTTGTTATGCTGGCAAGCTGGTGCGGAATCCGAATCCTTTATGTAACAGCGGTATTAAGTGTGGTAAATGAATTTCAGATGATTTCCTGGGCCTATCCTTTGACCTGGACGATCAGTTCAGGCGCATTTCTTTATTTTATGAAAAAAATAGACTGGATCAGAGGTTTTGAGGTTCAGACCGGGAGAAAAAACTGATCAGGCCGGTGTGTTTTGCGTGAACCCCTGTGAGGGGGTTCATTCAGGCATATTCTTTTGCGAAAAACACTTGACATTTGCAGGGAACCATAGTATAGTAATAAAAGTTGTGAGAACAACGCACAAGAAAGTAGGTATCCACCTCACCTCGGCACGATGCAGTGACCCTGGTTCATATTAAGAAACACGGATAGCGGCGGCGACGCCTGCGTGATTACTTAGAGGGTGGATAGAGTGTATTCTATCTACTTTTTTTATGCAGGGAAACAAACATGCAGAATTTTATGATGGAGGTGTACGACAATTAGCGAGTTAATGATTAACGAACAAATCAGAGACAAGGAAGTTCGACTGATTGGAGAGGACGGAGAGCAGCTGGGCATCATGTCCGCAAAGGAGGCTTACCGTATGGCTCAGGAGGCTGAGCTGGATCTGGTAAAGATTGCACCAACAGCGAAACCGCCGGTATGCAAGATTATCGACTACGGTAAATACCGTTATGAACTGGCCAGAAAAGAAAAGGAAGCCAAGAAAAAACAGAAGGTAATCGAAGTGAAGGAAGTGCGGTTATCCCCGAACATCGACACCAATGATTTAAACACCAAGATGGGATCAGCACGGAAGTTCCTGGAAAAGGGAGACAAAGTAAAGGTTACCCTGCGTTTCAGAGGACGTGAAATGGCACATATGTCCAAGTCCAAGTACATTCTGGATGATTTTGCAGAGAATTTAAAAGATATCGCAGTCATCGACAAGCCTTCCAAAATAGAAGGAAGAAGCATGGTCATGTTTTTAACTGCTAAAAAGTAAAAGCGAACGATTAAGGAGGAAACAATAATGCCTAAATTAAAAACAAGCAGAGCAGCTGCAAAACGTTTCAAAAAGACCGGTACTGGTAAGCTGGTAAGAAATAAAGCATACAAGTCTCACATCTTAACTAAGAAGTCTACCAAGAGAAAGAGAAATCTTAGAAAAGATATCGTTACTGACAGCACCAATGCAAAAGTAATGAAGAAGATTTTACCATATCTGTAATAGACTGATTCGTTTAAGAAGGAGGAAAAACCGATGGCAAGAATTAAAGGCGGCATGAACGCAAAGAAGAAACATAACAGAGTGCTGAAGATGGCAAAAGGCTACAGAGGCGCACGTTCCAAACAGTACAGAATCGCAAAGCAGTCCGTAATGAGAGCTCTGACCAGCTCCTATGCTGGACGTAAGGAGAGAAAGAGACAGTTCCGTCAGCTGTGGATCGCTCGTATCAACGCAGCAGCTCGTATCAATGGTCTGTCCTACAGCAAGTTCATGTACGGCTTAAAGCTGGCTGAGGTTGATTTAAACCGTAAGGTTCTGTCCGATATGGCTATCAACGATGCAGAAGGTTTTGCTAAGTTAGCAGAACTGGCAAAGAGCAAGCTTGCTTAATCTGTTCAGAAGATAAAGATATTCATAAAGCACTGGAAGATAACACAAAAAGTTGTCTGCCGGTGCTTTTTTTGTGCATATAGATCAACAGATGCCCACAAATAATGTTGAAATTGGGACTTATAGGACAAAACGTGTTGATAGAAAGTACTGTGAGCTCTTGAAAATAAAGGGTTTGCAGGCATTTAATCTTCCTTAAAATTAGAACCATGGAGGGAAGGTTAAATGAATCAAGTAAATTGTCCTATTTGTGGTAAAAAATGTGTTAAATCAGGAAAGACAAAAGCAGGTTCGCAACGTTGGTTTTGTAAGAGCTGCAAAACATCGTCGACACATAAAATAAATAATGAATCTAAGGAATTGCAGTTCTTTTTAAATTGGTTGTTTGGAAAAGAATCTCAAGCAATGATGCCTGGAGAAGGAAGAATCTTTCGAAGAAAGACAGCAAAGTTTTGGAATATATGGGCTATGCCGCCAAAGATAGCAGAAACTAGAGATGTAGTATTTCTCGATGGGATCTATCTTAGTCGGA